>Ga0208899_1001452_pt1 | contig 16728 bp, 14 predicted proteins | sample VirMetDEL_Nov_24_FD_184518 | JGI IMG/M metagenome (GOLD analysis project Ga0208899, IMG submission 184518) | Aqueous microbial communities from the Delaware River and Bay under freshwater to marine salinity gradient to study organic matter... | ecosystem: Environmental > Aquatic > Marine >... | reverse complement strand
CAGTAAGCTCAGAGTCCATTAAGGCTCCAGCCGCTTCCACGTTAGTCGCGTCAGTTACATCAGCCCCTGTCTCGATGCCGTCCAGCTTAGTCTCGTCAGTAGCCGTAAAGTGCTTGTTCGTGGTTCCCGCTGCGATGTCATCAAGGTCTCCTGAGAGTTCACTCAATGCGTCTTTGGAAGCAACCTGAGTATCCACATACCCCTTGGTAGCTCCGTCAGTGCTGGCTGTAGGCGTTCCTACGTTTACCAGCTTGTTGTTAGAGGCATCGTAGTTACCATCGCTATCAGCTTGGAAGGCTGACTCATCAGTTTCCTGGGCGATGTAGAATGACTGTAGATTGGCGGTATCTAGGTCAGCCTCTAGCAACGTAGAGCCGTCCTTGAAGTCAACCAGAGGAGTAACCCGCTCAGTTACCCGCTTAATACGGATAGCTGCTGAGTTAGCCGGGATGTTCCCAGAGGTAAACACTACGTTACCTGTGGTGATGTCGTAGTGAGTGGCTTCGGTCTGGGTCACGCCGCCAACCTGCACAGTAACGTGTGAGTTACTGAGGTATGGGAAAGTTATGGAGTAGGTATCTAGTGTACCGTTTCCTGTGTAATCGACGTAAGTATTAGCCATTTTGGTATCTTATCTACTTGTGGATGGATTTCAACGCAAGCCTTTTAGCTTTCTTAGTAAGTCTGAGTATTCCTCTTCCTGCTCCGAAGTATCAGTTCCAAGGGACTCATTGGCAGATATAGTCTGCCTGAGGCCAACCAACTCTGCCATGTTTGGAAACTCTCGTAGAACTTGGTCTCTAGCTGCTGAACGGTATTTGTAAATAACCGCTTTAAGTTTCTTTGCTCTCGGGCTTCTGTTTTCGTCATCAATAGATACTGAAGGGAGAGCTTGGTACGCTTTAGATTCAATTACCCGAGCAAGTTCTTGTCTCAGAGTTCTTCTATTTATCTTAACAGTTCCTTGTATTTCTAGCCAGCGGTCATAAGCAGATTGGCCTTTATTATTCTGGAAAGAGGCCATGTCCACTCCCGGCACTATTTTCCTTTTTGGGAGGCTAAAGCCTTCTCGGGTAGCCACTAACTCTTCCAGGATCCGGTCTCTTTTTCTTCCGCTCATCATAATTGGGTTTCCCCAGTTAATAAGAGCTGAATCAGATTTTCCTGTCCTTTTGACAACTTCGCCTAGCACGTTTCTTCTAGGATCAAGTGCCGAAGCAGCAAACGGGACTCTTTTTTGCATAGCTTCCATCCAAGTGCGGGCCTCTCGAATAGCATCATCTCCTCCAGCACCAACCATTTGCCCAAAGAAAGCTGGAACGTATGACCCAGCACGAGTTCTCAAGAAGGTAGGCCCACGCTCCTCTGGCTGACTTATAGCGTCTAAAGCCTGTTTTAGTCCTGTCATGTAGGACTTATTTATCACGTTCTGGGACAAGCCCGTGACCATAGCCAGCATAAATCCTTCGGCATACTCATCTAAGTCATCTTCAGCCAGCCCGCGATACTGAGCATCTTCTAGGAATTCATTAAAGTCAGCGATAGCTCCAAAGAACGAAGCAAACGGGTCAACTCTTTGATAGCTTATGTGACCAAAGGGAGTGTTAAAGGCGTAAGGCTTCCAGCCTGTTTCTTCTTTAAGACGCCTCTCAGCAGCGTTAGACGGGCCTCTGCCTGTAATCAATCCTTGAGCGGCCATCATAGACGCAGCTACATAGAATGCAGTGCCCATTGCCTGACGACCTCTAGCCGAGGCTATTCTTACAGGGTCTCCAGATTCTAAGTCAGCAAGGAGACGTTTATGAATAGCCTTCGATCCGGGCAGAATTTCAAAGGGAGCAGTGCGCTGTCCTACAAACTTAATTAAGTTCATAGGCGTACTGATGAAAGGCATCACGTTTCTCAGCACTGGGTGTTTCACTACTAATTGTTGAAGATCGCGGGTCATCCCCGAAGCAGGAGTGGTGAATGTGACCTCATCTGCTACTGCCATAGCGTCATTAGACAGCTCTCCCTTTGTAGCGTCATAATTAGCGTCAAAGTAATCAGACATCCAATTTTGCCGCTCTGCTGTATTCCAAACACGGCCAGATTTTGCGATTTCTTGAAACATTTGATCGGCTCCCTCTCTTCTCACAGCAGCTTGGGAATACCGTTCTCCATTTTCTCGGATAATGCCTTCTAATAGATCGTGAACTAAAGCTGGCTGCTCTTTTTCAATAATAGCAGGAGTAAGAGCTTCGCCATATTCCCGCTCCAACAGTTCATAAGCCCTAATGTTTGCTAGTCTCATTGACTGTCTGCGAAACATTATTTGTTTATTAAACTCATCGGATAGCAATATAGCCCTAGAAGGCGTCCTAATCAGTTTTCCTGCGGAGTCTACCGCACTAGCTCCGAAGAAATCAGATAAGCCTTTCAGCATCGGGTTGCTGCCCGAAATGTGACCTCCTTGAAATTCCCCAAGCATTGAGGATCGAGGAGACAGGATGCTTTCTTCGTTCTTAAACGCTCGCATTCCCAGCTCAATTGCGTCCATCATCATTTGATAATCGACAGTGCGATTCCACATTTGCCGCCGAACTTCTTTAAAGCTCTCAGCAGAGGGGATTTTTCTACCCGCTTTTTGACTAAGTTTCAGGCTACTTTCAAGAGCGGCCACTTGCGCTCCTACCATTGTCTCTAGTGGAAGATAAACAGAAGTCAGTGCAGGGCCGAAGGTGTTAATGAAAAAAGTCTTTGGCCCACTAAGGAGGCTGTTGATCCAGACTTCGTTGTGGAGGTCTAGCCATCCTCCCCTGTCTGCTTGTTTTTTAAGGCTGGAAGCACCGTGTTTTTTGTAAAGAGTGGCTACTTTTTCAATATACTCATTATACTGATCTTCACTGAGCTTTTGGGCATCTAAAAAATTATCAGTGATAGCCTGTATTTCTTCGATAGCTTTAGTGCTAACATCATCGGTGCGCATTAAAGCCACGTTTCTTAGTGCCCTACCTCTTGCAGACAGGTTTGAAGCAATAGCAAGGCTGAGGTGCGGCAACGCTCTTCTCGCGTTTGTGATCTCTGCTTGAAAGATTGCTTGTTGTCGGCCCAAGTCTCGTTTGGCTGCTAGATTAAGACCTTTTTGTTGATTGAGCTGCTCTCGGATTGTAGAAGCGTTTACCGCTGCTTCCCCAAGGGATTTAAACAGCGAGCTTTGAGCAATACTGTTTGCGAGTAATGTAGCATCTGACTCAACGGTTTTACCTGTAGCAACCCACATTGTTGCTTCATTCACTAAGCCGTTTCTTTCTAGCCAATCTACATACTCTTTTCTGAGTTCAGGACTTACTACTAACTTTTTTCCTGACTTAATAATAGAATCTCGAATGGAATTTGTGAACGCTAAGGCTGCGGCTTCTGCGTCACCTACAGTGTCCATTGAGTTAATATCTAAAAAGATACCATGCTTGCCAGAAAGAGTTCTGTTTTTCCCGGTTGCAGGGTCACGACGATAACCATTCTGTTCAATAAAATCATCAATAGCTTTTTGAGGATCAGCGTTGATATCAGCAATATCATCAAGAAATGTATCTAGTGCTGATTTTCCTTTTGCTGGCTTGTAGGTCAGGTCTTTAAGCAGCTTTTTAAGCTCTGGGGATGCCTTTGCTTTAACCTCTGGAGTTTTCTCAGCTTTTGCCTCTTCTGCCTTTCCAACAGGGGCCGAATCTCCTATCTCCTCAATGGTCTCGGTTTTAGCAGAAGGCTTAGAGTCCGAGAACTCGGCTAATTTTTTAACCATTGCCGTATGTTCGGCTAGAGAATCTTTGTGAGCATCCTCAAAGGACTTTCCTTCTAAACGTCCTTTATTGACTTTGCGTACATAGCCCAAAGTAGGAAGAACCACTAAATCTATTACTGAGCCAAGAGCCATCCCCTCTACAGCGTTCTTAAACCTTCCCTCCGCTTGTGTATCGTTAGTATCAGAGGCAAGATAGTCAGTAATGGGATTAGAAAGCTCGGGAACTGATTCAATCCAATCGGATAAACGCCCTTCTAAACCATCGAAAGCGATAGCATCGGTAAGAATCCCCGCCGTTGTGTATTTTGCAAACGACCGAGTTTTTTCAGACTTAACAGCCTTATTAGCCTTTTTTACTGCTTTTCCTAATTTACCTACTTTAGAAGCCTTACTTACCCCGCCTAGTCCTTTTAAAATAGCACCAAAAGGTAAGAAGAACTGAGTAACGGTTTCTAGCCCTGAGGCTACCGTTGATTGTGATGTTCCCAGCCCAAGGTTTTCTGGAATATCGTAGTCAAGCCCTGCTACGTTTCCTATCTCACCCGCACTTTCTAAAGCCCCTGCGGCTCCTCTTGGGATGGCCGCTAATGTCTCTGAAAGGTCAAAAAACTCAGGGTCTCCAGTGACGCCAGGCCCGCCTTTAAGCGTGTCAGGGGTTTTAGCCTCGCTCCACCGGAGCTGCTTTACCTCTAAATCTTCTTCACTAATTCCTAACTCGTTCGCCATAATTAACCTTGTTAAATTACCTTAACAATTCGTTGAGTAATGTTTTTTGTGCGCTGAGGAACACTTTAATGTTTTCAGGATTTGGCTCCATCCCAACCGCCTTGACCATTTTCTTGATAGTCTCTGGCTCCGTTTTCATTACGACCTGCCGTTCAACGTCACTGATAAAAAACGGGATAGTGTAAGGATTAAGCTCTGCTTGCGCGTTCTTCAGAATATTCGAAAGTGGGATAGTGCGTCCATTGTGGGCTATAAGCCCGGACATTAACTCGTCAGGACGGATTCCACGGATAAGGAGCGTTTGATACAACTGAGCGTGTCGTGTTCCATCGGCGTCACCATCTTCTAAAATTATGTCGGCCAGATCGGCAAAGTATTCATTTGCCTTTTCGCGTAACGCTTCATTTTCGTTGTTTATTTGCTCATATCTTTCTAACAAAAGTTTTGCGTTTGTTTTTTGCGAATTAGAGCTAGTCTTGCTGTTAGCGATAGTTCTTAAATGCAGCTCGATGCTAAAGTTAGCGGGAACAGGGGGAAGTTTTTTAAATAAATTGCTATCTATAACGCTGTTTACAGCCTTTTTACGAATGATGTTCCGGTTAACTGGAAGGTTATTTATTCTGTTGCTAAACAAAAGACTACGGATACGCCCTTTTGGCTCTGTTGGTAATGCCGCTCGTCGATCAATTTCAGACTGTCTAAAGTCCTGTCCTTGCGTCTCTGCAACAGCTTTGCTTAGGTATTTGTCTTTAAGTTTCTGATACTCCTGCTCAATGATTTCTCTGCTTTTAAGAGTGCGGGCATCTCTGCTTTTTGCATCATCAGCATTAGCTGGATTTTTTAGCCACTCCTCAAAGGCTTTAAACACAGCAGGGCGCAGCTCTTTTTCTATGTTTGAAGTGACCTTTAACACTTCATTCATATCCTCTTGTGAATCGGGGTTAGCCTCAAGAGCAGCAGAGACGTCCTTTAGAATGCCTTTATATTTGTATAAATTTTGAAAAGTGTCCTCTTTTTCAATGTCTACAACTCCCAGACCATAATAAATCTGGTCAGCAAGGTTTTTTAACTTCGGCCCGCTTAGGAGAAGCTGGTTATCCTCCATAAGTTTTTCTGCTTTACCAAAATCGTCGCTGTTGATCGCGTTCTGAATCTCTCTAGTTGCTCCCTCTTCGTAGTACGCTTTAGTTTGTGACGTTTGTACGATAGCGGCTGCTTCTCCAAGAACAGCGTCTCTGCCGAATGACACAGGATCAATCTGGGACGGCTTCATCATTACTTCCTCTCCGTCTACAAAAACTCCTGTAGGAATTTCTGTTTCAAGAAAAGCGTCCACAGCCTCAGCTTTTTGAGTTTCAGATAAGACACCTTTGTTTTGGCTTAGAGCGGCGGCTAACGTGCTTCCTAGTGCATCCCGCGCAGCCGCTTTATTGCGTAGTTTTTGGCGAGCCAAATCTTCTTGAGCTTTTTCTATTAAATCAGCAAAAGACCCGATGGCCTCTCCGTCAAAAAGCTGGTCGCCGTCATAGTTTTTTAATTTCTTTAGCCTTTCAACAATAGTTGATGCATGGGCGGCGTGTCCTCTGAGAACAGTAACAACTAAAGAGGAGCGAGCAGCAGAGGCTAATAAAGAGCTTACTTGCTCAGTGTTGTAGCCGGATTTTTCATAGAGCTGGGTCAGTTGCTCGGTAACAGCCTCTTGAACTTCTTCTTGAGACTGTCCTTTTTCAAACTTTTCAGAAAGTATCTTTTTAGTCGAAGAGGCTAGTTCAGCTTGTCTGTGCTTATTATTCTGATTAGCTACTGAGTTAAGGAAGATTCCCTCTGCTTCTAAAACTTTGTCTGGAGCAAAAGCAGCCCAGTTTTTTCCGTAAATCTGCTCAAAATCTGTTTTTACAGTATCTATAATTTGTCGGAAAAACTCGTCTCTCGGTAAATCTACTTTTTCAGCCTGTACCGCCGCAGTGGCTACTTGTTCTGCCAATGCTGCATTAAACTCATTAACGGCAACAGACGCCAAGTTGCGACGAAGAGCTGAGTAAAATGCTGGAGTGGCTTCTGTAGGAACTAAAGAAGGAGGAAGCAGCGGCTGAAGCTCTGAGTCTCCCATTTGAAGAACTTGAGCAGTTGTATTCTGCATATACCTCTCGTCAAACTCCCCCTTAAAGCCGGGAAGTTGAGGAATAAAAGCGTTTCCTCTAGCAAGTTGAGCAGCGGCCTCCTTACCCGCTTGGCTCATCTCTTCGTTAATTCTGGCAGCTTTCCGTAACTGGCTATTAGCAAAAGTCTGTCCAAAGTCCTTTAGGCTTTTCGCCAGCTTAGTTAGCTCGTTGGTTTGGGCAGGACGGGAGGCAGCTACAGGGCGTGTCTGAACAAGCCCCGGAACGCTTATAGTTGGAGCGTAGCCAAGCCCTCGGTATTCTTTACGTTCTGTGATTTTCTCTGCCATTTTACTTAGCTTCCATACCCTCCAGTAAGGCTTGTGCCGATGCTAAAATTCCCATAAGCATCTCGTTCACCCGTAGTCATGCCTTGCGTATCTATCTGATACTTTCTCTGAGCAAAGTCGTAGGTCTGCATTCCAGCTCCAGCCAGATCAATAGCCAAATTAGCAAAGCTAGGACGGCTTACCGGACGGTTTATGTCCAGGATCCGCATATCACTTCCTGTGCGTCCCGCTTCAATCTCTCGCTCGTAAGCAGTATTTTGGAGCTGACCTTGGCGGGTCATGCTTTCATAAAAGTCCAGCTCTCTGCGTGTTCCCTCAGCCAACAAAGCATCCACAGAGGCTCCTGAAATCCCTGCCTCTCCAGCCGCTACAATGTTACGGGAGGCCATTGCTCGGGCTTCTTGGGAGACTTTGGCTAACTCTCTGGCACGGGCTTCCTGCTCGTCCTGTTGACGCATCCGCAGGTTTGTTTCAGCTTGCTGCTGTCGTTCCCGCTCTGAGGCCATGAGCTGCTGCTGGTAGCGGGTTTGAGCAGAGGCAGCTTGGCGTTGTCCACTGTAACTGGCTATAGCACTCGCTGCCTGAACTCCTGCCATTGCTGCTACTACGGTACACATATTACTCTTTAACCTTTAGTTTGCTAAATTCGTAGAAGTCCTCCCCATTACTTCCAAATCCTGTGAGTTTGTTCACAAATGTAAATCCAAGCCACTTTAGCCATTGGATGTGGACGGTATTATCGCAGTGAACAATGTTCAACAATAAATCGTGGTTTTTGTGTAACTGATCCACCCAGTGTTTAGAGTGACGGCACAAGGTGTATTTGATTTCCCTTATCATTGGCGAAGATAAAAGCCCGATAGCGGCCACGTTAGGGCATATCTCCTTAGTCCCAAAGATAGCCACAGGGTGATTGTTTTTGCTTACGGTAAAGCTCAGGTCAGCCTCCATAACGTGCCTCTGGAGAACCACTGACATAGCTACATCGTTACCAAGCAAAGCTCTCATCTCATTAACATCCTCCACCCTAAGCTCTTTCGCCACCTGCAAAGCATCCGCCTGAGTAGCAGGTTTAACCTTAACTCCTGAGCTATAACGGATGGGTTCATCCTTAATTATATCTGCGGTTCCGCACAGCATAGATCGCTTCAAATTCCAAAGATACGAGGGACGAGGGGAAAGGTGAGTCGTTAAGAACGGAGATATTAACTTGGTCGTTTTTCGCGTATACGGGAAAACGGAAAACCCCATCTTGGATAGAATCAGTTTGACTGCCCAAGACGGCAGTTCCGGTTCCGATGGATCGTCCGTTGTAGACATAATCAAAAGTGTCTCTGTTTTCAGGAGTCACCTGAACCTTAAAGTATCGACTATCGTTGAACACCAGTACCCCGTGCCTAAGCTGGTAGCGGCCCTGAGCCACCATAGTCTGTCCTCTGCCACTGGCACTAGGTGCGCGAAGCTGGGGCCTGGAAACATCATAGGTCATGGTGTAGGGAACCCCGATAAACACTGGTTGGTTGGTGTAGTTTCCATTGACCACTAAGGAAGTGCCCGACTTAGAATCCACATCCAGCAGCACGCCCTCTGGCAGCTTCCGCTCTACGGTTCCCTGAGGGTTAGTCCCAATGACATTCTGGTTACTCCCTGCATCTGCATGAGGCCGGGACACGATTTGGATTGTATCGTTGGCTACGTTGTAGGGGCTAGTAAACGTAGTGGTGTCATCAGCGGAGCTATAGGTTCCCCCAGATAGCTCTGCTCGGCGGTCTAGCAGAGTCACATACTCACTACCAGTGTCCTGCTGACCTGCCTCAATATCCATCGACTCCAGATAAACACCATCACTGCGCTCGATCACCACATACAAAGTGGAGTCAATGAAGTCGGTGTTTAAGACAGTTGTTCCAGAGCCGAAGTCGAACTTAAACCAAGCTGATTGGAGTTTGTCAGAGCCGTTAAAGAAGTATTTATAGACGTAGACTCCATTGGTGAAGCCATCGGTCTGTGCAACAAGGATTTGCTCATTATCCGCAGCCGTGATCTGGGTCAGGTTTCCGCTGAGATACTTGGGAACTTGGGCAGTTATGTCAGCCCCATCGAAGAACTGGGTGTCAGGGTTAATAAAATACTCCTGAACACCACTGAACTCATTTCGCGGAAACCCAAAGTATACGTTTCTACCCACGGCTACAGGGTCAGCCGAAGTGGAGACTGTGTAAGCTGTGGACTGCTGGATTGACACGGTTTTAGGCGTGAGAAGATCAGCAGCTTGTAGGGTAAACTGAGTCTGGTCAGCAAACAGCACAAGGCGGTCATAGAACGGAACCGCAGCAAACAACACGCTAACCTTGGTCGAACTCGTGCCAATATCAATCATGTCCGAGTCAAGGAGTTGTGTGACTGTAGTGCGCCAGAAGTTAAAGTATTCGGAGGCTTCGCTAAATATGACATTCTCATCCGCTACGAAACCAAGACGGTTCTTGAAGAAGAATACGTCTTTGATCTTCTTACCTACAAAAGAAGCTGTGGGGTTGGTATCGTCATCCCCTACCAAGCGGTAGGCCCAAGTAGCTTGCTCAAAGGTAAATGTCCCGTCTGCATTACGGACAAGCTGGTGAGGCATCAAGGAAGCGTCATACTCCTTATCAATGCCCGGAGCTGCTGTTTCCTCCCACTGACCTGAGCCTCCGGTTCCATCGTCAGCTACAAACTTAACCCAGTATTCATCTCCAGCCTCTTCAGGGTCTCCCACTACCTTAATGATGTAGCCGTGCTTATGCTCAACAGGGAGGTCAGCAAAGTTCTGCACTGACCCAGTGACGTTCTTGATAAAGTCTCCAGCTTTTGAGTCCTCTACTGAGCAAGTAAAGGCAGCAGCGTCATTTTTGACTATGTGAAGCGTAGACCCAAACTGAGTAACTGTAAAAGTTCCAGAACCTATTTGAGTTCTTAAATTAGTTGCAATAGTTTCTGGCTGGCTGCTAGAGGTGACGCTTGTAGAGGTAGTATAAGAATACTCTGTACCGTCTAGGATTACTCTGTAGGTTACGTTATAGTCACCCTGAGCAATAAACACAGAGGCTTCTTCGCCTTGCGTAGTTGTCTGAGCTGAACCTACAGCTACCGTCTTGGTCTTATTAAGAACAAACGTGTAGTCAGCTACGGTTAGACATTTAATGTCTGAATTAGGGGTAGTGGTTGTTATGTATCCTACCCCGTCAGGAGTGGTTACAGTTTTCTCAGTCCCGTTAATGTCAAAGACTTTGACTGAGTTGTTCTGAAAGATAACCACATACCTCTCGTTCAAGTCTCTGTTAATGGTGTGGACTTTGGTATCCCCTACGCTCCCCGAGATAAGCTGAGAGATGTGCTTGAGGGGAGGACGTTTAATAAGCCCCTCCACCAAAGAGCTGTACCCATTGATCTGTTCTTCAGATTGAGAACCATACCGGAGTCCATCAGCTTGCTGACTAACACCAGATACTAGGTTCGGGATGGAGGTGGATATTAAGGACATTAGCGATTGATGACGTTGTAGGCGTCCAGATTATCAAAGATGGTATAATCGGCGGTTTCATCATCGTAGTCCTTTAGAGTGGCTAGAGCGGTAGCTTCGTCAGCCGCCAGCACCCTTAATAGGTCTTGAGAACCCACCACACGGTCTTGGAAAATTCGACTAGCCCGAACAGTAATGTAGTTCCTGGCAGGTTGGGGAAGGTTGGTAAAGTCAAGAAGAAGGACAATTTCCCCCTTCAGGTCTTGTGTAAATACAAATGAATGTTCTTTGCGGTCATACATTTTGTTCCCGCGCTGAACAATGTCTAAGGTCGGATACAGCTCCGTCTTAATGTCGAACCGAACAGCCGTAGCAGGTAGGTTGATATGGCCGTTACCGTCCTTGGTGATGGTATATTCAGGCTCAGTGTTGAAGTGCCACCCGCGGGACTGCACATCCCTGCTCACTTCATCAAGGATTTGCTTAGCTACCCGAGCGTCTGCTGTAGTTGCTGTATCTAGCTGGTTGATCGGGGCTTCCCCAATCGCAGACAGCATTTGGTTAACGGCTTCGAGTTCAGTGCTTAGTGTAAGACTCATATTTCAACTTTATAAACTACGCTAAAAAGAGGGGGCTGCAAGCTAAGATTGGGGAAGGAGCGGGATGAGGGCTTCCCGAAAACCCATCCAGATAACTTGCAACCCCCTTGCTAATTAGACGTTACGGATTTCCACAGCGCACTCCGGACGGAGGATGCCGTGACCCATAGCGTAACGGGCAACAAACAAGCTACCTTGGAACTCAATCTTCCGCTCAGATTCGAGCTTCAGGTCGAGCAGCTTCACAGTACCAACCGCACCCTTTTGGAAGGCGAGGATTTTGGTGTTAGTGAAGTCACCATCGTAGGTGTTGTTTGCACCAGTTTCAGCCGAGATGTTGGAGCTAGGCAGGTTGTTGCTGGCGATGACACGCATACCAGCCACTTTGACCACTTCGCCTTCAACATAGCTACCCACAGCGTTAGCATTGCCAACGGCAGAAAGGTGCTGCACCAGCAGGTAGTATTCGGTTGGAGCCATCACCGCAAAACGGTCATTGCTCGGAACATCCTTCTCATCGAGAAGCTCGGCAGCCTCGTAGATAGCGTCAGCAATCTCCGAACCAGTGTCCAGACCGGAAGCACCCTTATCGAGCTGCGCACCACCATTACCACCAGTGATGGTAGCGGAGGCACGGGCTGCAAGAGCAACAACCTGAGCAACGGTTTGGTCATGCTTCTTAGCCAACGCACGGCCCAACTCAGTCGTGTAGATAGAGCGGACATCGTAGTGATTCATGGCTTCATCCAGCTCATAAATCATGGTGTTAGCGGTAAGCATCGAGTCGATGTTGATGACCTTCTCGTTAGCTTTGATCTGAGACAGGTAGCTATTGCCGCTGTCCAAGATGTTCTCACCCGCAACGTGGTAAGCAGCCGAAGCCACGCCAGTTACAGGGAATTGGGCCGACTTGCCCTGAGAAATAGTACGCACGACATGAAGAGGCTTGAACACGTTTACGGTTTCAAACGTGGTCAGCACTTCGCCAGCGAACTGTTTCAGGAACAAGGCGGTGTTAGAGCCAGACGCATTGATCTGACCTAAACGTGAGGGAGTAGTAGAACTCATTCTCGTTTCCTTTGTTCAGTTTTTCAGTTGTAAATGTCCACAAGCACCCGCTTGCAGAGCTGGTTACTGCTGGTCACATCGTCTTTTAGCCGACTCCAGACAACGATTATCCGCCGTAACGGGTCGAAGGGCGTTCAGAACTAGCAGTTCGATATGCCTTGCTTAGTAATCCTAGTAGTTAACTAGAATTAAGTTACCATAGAAGTCAATCCATTTGTGGATTATTTTTGAGACTCGATTTGTTGTTCGAGTTTATTGATGTAAAAACCTAATGCTTGTACGAAGGCAGCTCCTTCTTCAGATTCCACTGCCATCTCCATGCCTATCGGATGCTGCTCCGCTATCTCCCTGAACCCGTCCAACTTCACGCTCACGCCGCAGCCTCCGCTCACGAGCAGCAGCAATAAGATCAATGATAGCTTTATCTTTCTCATCTTTTCTTTGTTGAGCAGCACGGGCTGTTTGAATATCCCCTAACCGCTCCAGTGCCTCCAAAATTTTTGGCACAGCACGAAGAGCGGCTAGGAGTTCTGTAATCATTTCTTCTCAATCTCAGCAGCTTTGACCGCCCCTCTGGAATTGGAGTATCCAAGAGCTGCCAAGGCACTAGCAACGAAGGCTATTGATTTTTCAATACCTGAGGTTCCGGTCTCAGCGATTACACCGCTTCCATAGGCCAATCCTATTAGAACTGCTATCGTAGAGAGCCAGAACTCAGTAGTTTTATATCCGGGTTTGTCCATTTTTTCTCCTTTGTTTGGGTTAATTAAGAATATCAGACACCGCTAGTCGGCGTTCTATATCCTGACGGTATGCAGGGTCACTGTGGTATCGAGGGTCTCCCATTAGCTCCACCAGCTCGGCGTTGCTACGGATAGCCTTACCCTTGCCATCACCCTTCTGACCTGTGATTAGCTTGGGAGCAGACCCTTCACCAGTGGCAGCTTGGTAGCGAGCATACATTCCCTGCACAGCTACCTGAGCGTCAGCTTGTGTCCCGCTCATTACAGAACGGTTATAGGCATCAAGTTCAGCCTCAGGGACGTTCTCCTTGGCCCACTCAATCATCGAGTTAAAGTTCTCTTGTCCTCCAATGGAGTCCACGACAGCCGCTTCTTCTCGGGAGTTCAGAGCCTCTTGACCAGCTATGTAGCCATCCACTAGCTCTTTGGGGTAGCCCATCTCAGCTAGTTTGTCGTAGCTCTCTTTGGTCAGCTCTCCTTGATCTTGGAGTTCTTGGGTAAATGGAGCAAACTTTTCAAACCACTCACCACTTTCCTCCTCCTGCTTGGGAGCTTCCTCTTCGGTAGTCTCTGCTTCTTCTTTGGGTTGCCCTAGTTTGCTCTCTAGTTCCTTGTAGGCTGAGGCTAAATCTTCAGCACTTTGGAACTTTTCTGGAAGCCACTCAGGGCGGTCAGAGGATTCAACGGCTGCTGTCTCCTCAGAAGCCGCTTCCACAGTGGCAGCGTTTTCTGGGTCAGCAGTAGGTTGATTAGGTGCTTCCGCACCGGGTATTTCCGGTTGGACTTCAACGATGTCAGACATGATTCTCCTTCTTGTTTAGGTTGCCCTCAAGCCCTCATTTTACTTTTTATTAAGCCTGAGGAGATTCAGGTTCAGCGGGAGCTTCGCCTTGGTCGGCCATTCCCACTTCAGTAGCAGAGCGGATAGCTTGTGGCCCTAGCTTCTCAGCCATCTGGGCCATCATCATCTGCTGCTGCTGTTCTTGCATTTCCGCCTGAACGTCCTCCTGGGAGCGGATAAGCCCCTCGGTATCAATGCCAAGCGAAGTGGCTCGGCGGTTCAAGTAATCAGAAACATTCACATACTGCTGGATGGCTTCAGGGCCAAAGATTTGGCCAACACCAGCCACAAACATATCCAGCTTATTAAGATCATTACCACGGCCAAGAGCTTCTACACCTGTGACGATCATCGGCTTAACCAGCTCACCCTTAGGCAGCTTAGGAAGGCGTTTTTCTTTAGCCATTCGATCCATGATCCGAGTGACTAGAGGAAGCTGGAACTCTTGGGACAGGATAGAGTAAGCACCGCCAAGGGCTGACTCTAGCTCCTGAGCCATGAACCGGATTTCCTCAGCAGTAACTCGCTCGGCGTTCCGCTGCACGGCAGCATTTAACAAGAACGCAAAGCTAAGTCGCTGCTCGATGGCCTCAGCCACCTCCTTGGCAACCCGTAGGTCAGCATATTTTTCAAGCTGCATGACGCTAACATCACTGCTCCGCCCCGAGACAAATGCCCCAGATGGGCTTTCAGCCAGAGCCTTGGCCTTGGTAGTTCCATTCGGATCAACCAAGATTTTGATGTTAGCTGATGCTGCCGCCAGCTTGACAATGCTTTGGGTAAGGGCTTCGAGACTCTTTAGGTCTCCAAGGTACTCCTCAACCAACCCACGGCCATAGTCCTCACCGTCCACCCGACTGTACCTGAGAGCAATGTAAGGGTTATCTTCTTCCTTAAAATATCCTTCAGTGCCGGGGATAGCGTTACCTTCTACCTCTTGCCAGACGTAGAAGCGGCCATCATCTTCTCGGCACACTGCCGTATACAGCTCAACGGTAGGCTCACTATGGCCTGACTGACGCTGTAACGCCTCCACATTTATCTGGCTCCTTACCTCTTCAGGCAGGGCAGTAGGAGAGATTGTTTCCTTGGTAGCTATGTGAAGAACATTGCCAAACGGGTCACGCTTGACGATGTAGTTCTCCAACTGGAACACACGGATGCCCCCTTCCTTGGGCGTAAACACAAGCACATTGCCACTGACCACCAAGTGCTTGAGAGCCTCGAACACAGGCACACGAAGGGCAGAAGTCTCCACCTCACGCATGACTGTACGCTCGATTTCGGACAGAGCCTTCTCTAGTTCTGTCTTAGATTCATCATCCCCGCCCATCTCTCGCAGCTTGTACCTATCCACACTGAGCCGAAAAAACGGGGAATTAGGTGGGAATAGTGTCAATAACAGCTTAGAGGCAAGATTGTTGACACCCCTAGCTCCGATGCCTTGGTAGGGAGTCTCGTACTTAGTGGCGTAGGAGTGACCCTCTGGCGGGACAAGGGTAGGGATAGTCAACTCAGCACAGTCCCTAGCCCGTTCAAGGTAGGTTTGTCTGAGCGTTTCGCACTCACTATAGAGTGATTTAGCGGTCTTGCCGTTATACATAGGCTACACTGGGATATTTAAACCAGCAGTCCCAGAAGAGCTAGGAGCAGCTAAGTTGATACGCAAAGCAGAGCGTCCACGCCTCCGAGATTTAGTAGAAGAAGTAGACATACGACTACGGCCCGGAGCCTGAACCCGCTTCGCTGTGGGCGTAGGAGCAGGGGGCGGGGGCGGAGGAGCAGGAGGTGGCGGTGGTGGTTTAGGAGATGAAAAACACATGGCTAGTCAATAATTATTCGTGAGTTAAGACAGTTTTATTTTGATCGTCAAACTTTTCTTTCAATAAATCAACGACTTGACGCCTACCAACAGCCATCCAAATCTCCCTCTCTGAATCATCTGGACGGGGGCATTGGCTAGGAAAACGGGTCTCCAGCTCCTTTAGGAGAGTCTTAGTCACCCTCGGGAACGGCTGTTCTTCTTCCTCAAACGATGATGTCATCCAAGTCCTTTGGTAGATCGCCTTTGTCGATTCTATGCTTGGTCTCCAGTAAGGCGAGGCAGTTCCACGCAGCGGCTACGTCATGTCGCTCATCGGTATGACCACCAAGATGCTTAAACAAGTGACGCAGCGCGGAGTCCACATAACGAGATAGGGGCTGACCTTTTTCCCAGTTCCTATTCCCGTACTTAATGGCTCCTTCCTCAAATTGTCGGGCAACCAAAAAGATGGCATGGCTTGGAAGGAGGTCATATCTGCCCTTGCCTTCTCTGGTGTCCCTAACGCTGCCCGTGTCAAACGCCTCGCGCTTACCGGAGTCCTTAACTTGCACATTATCACTCATAACAATCATCCTCAAGTGGTTTAATTCCACATTCGATAGCAACTAGAGCTTCTATAGCGGCTCCTCTGCTCCCTTGCCATCCGGGCAGGAAGGCGATCCGGTCACACAGTAGTAGCTGTCCAATGTCAGTTTTCATGTATAGTTCTCTTGGAAGGTCAGTCTGACCATCAAAGTTCTCTGCTGGATTGACAGGCTCTAAACCAGCTTCCCGCAACTCTTCTGCTTTCTTATGGAAAGCTGGGAAGTTCCAATCGGGGTGGCCTGTCATTGGCCCCGAAATGTAGACTTTTAGTTTGGAGTCCATAGGATGACTTCTTTCTTCTTATGGTTGTAGTCAGTGTTCCTAAGGATTCGAGCCAGCCTAGCTTGGGACAGGGCATAGTCCTCACCAAGCCCTGCTTTCTCGTAGGCAACCAAGATGGCTGACCAATAATTTTCAGCATCCTCAAGTATCTTTGCAGCCCGCTTTGGGCCAATACCCGGACACCCTGCATAGCCATCTGTAGCGTCCCCAGTTAGGCACTGGAGGTAGAAGTTGTAGTCAGCATCCTCTGGCTCAACATCGAACACCCCAATATCTGTGTTCCAGTTAAAGTGGAGTCCGGGGATGGTGGCAAAGTCCTTATCAATCGAG
>Ga0208899_1001446_pt1 | contig 16786 bp, 10 predicted proteins | sample VirMetDEL_Nov_24_FD_184518 | JGI IMG/M metagenome (GOLD analysis project Ga0208899, IMG submission 184518) | Aqueous microbial communities from the Delaware River and Bay under freshwater to marine salinity gradient to study organic matter... | ecosystem: Environmental > Aquatic > Marine >... | reverse complement strand
GGAGGAAGTGCTGCACATTGAGGCGCAGATGCGCAAGCAGCGTAAAGAAGAGGTTTACCGCAAGGCAGAACTCAAACGCGCCCTAATAGAGTGGACTGTAGGTATTCTAGTTGGTTTAGCTGGAATAGCGGGACTTGCTCTCGTTGGTTACTTTCTTGGAAAACAACAGGGGAAGTGGTGATGTGGTTTTTAGTTTGGTTTCAAGTTATGAATAACAACATCGAGCATTATCAACTCAATCAGTTCACTACTGAAAACGAGTGTAGAGAAGCTCTTGAAGATGCAAAAGTCTTGATAACCACCAGTCAAACCACGGTGTATTGCTTTGAGGTTATACCAAAATAAACAAGGAAAATACGTTGTATATGACAAATCAGGAAAGATCGTTATAATAACGTCAAACAAGAGAGTAGCAGAGACATCTGCAAGGAGTATAGAAGATGCCGAATGAGTATGATCTGAACGGGAATGGCAAGATTGATCCGGTTGAGCATGAGATCATGCTGGAGGATCGTCGTCGTCGCATGGAAGACGCAGACGCCAAAAGAGACGCGCAGAGGCGCATGACGTGGTTTGCGTTGTCTGGTATGATACTTTATCCTTTGGTAATCCTAGTGGCTTCTGTGGCGGGTTTAGACACCGCTGCGAAACTGATGGCTGAAATTGCCGCTGTGTATGTGATTGGTGCATCCGGCATAGCCGCTGCATATTTCGGGTTTAACGCAATGGAGAGCAAGAATGCTGCAAGCACTGATCGGGCCAGTAGCTGAATTAGCGGGTGGCTGGCTAAAAGGTAAAGCAAGCGCACAGGCTGCGTCTGCAAATCTCAAGCTGGTTGAGGCGGAAGCCAAAGCGACCATAATGAAATCAGCCGCTACATCTGAAGCGGACTGGGAAAAGATTATGGCCCAAGGAACTCAAAATTCTTGGAAAGACGAGTATCTTGTGCTTCTGTTTTCTATTCCATTGATACTCAGCTTCCTGCCATTTGAGTGGGCTAAACAGGCGGTTACTGATGGTTTCGCTGCGTTGGACACCATGCCGGACTGGTACAGCTACACATTGGGAGTAATTGTAGCCAGTAGCTTCGCGGTACGATCCGCGACAAAGTTCTTTGGTGGTAAAAAGTAATGGAAAACCTCAAGTTACCTGTGGCCCTTGTGGCAGCGATGGCTGCTCAGTTAGCGGCGGGTGTCTGGTGGGTAAGCCAGCAGGCTGCAACGATTGCAAACCTAGAGGAGACTGTTAGCCAGATCGGTTCCAAGATGGCGATTGAGGACAACGTGAACCTAAAGCGGGACGTTCAAGACAACGCCATGGAGCTAGAATATGTTTTCGATGAGATTGAAGAAGTTTGGGATGAACTAGCCAACTTAGCTAACTCGATTGGTCAGGTGACGCAGTTGCAGCAAAGAGTTGCTTTAATTGAAAACGATCTGAAGTATATTAACCGTGACCACAACGGAATTTTGGACATGAAAGGTGGAATGAAATGACTTTTAAACTATCACAACGCAGTCTTGACCGAATGGAAGGCGTAGACGAGCGGTTAGTAGCCGTTGCAAAAGCTGCTATAGGCCACACAAAAACCGACTTTGGTGTGATCTGTGGTCTGAGGACTATCGGAGAACAGCGTGAACTCGTAGCCAAGGGCGCATCAAAGACGATGAAGTCCAAGCACATAGAGGGCCGCGCTCTCGACCTCATGGCTTATGTTGGTTCGCGTGGGTCGTGGGAGCTGAATCTTTATGATGATCTTGCGGATGCTGTGAAGCAAGGGGCTATTGACGTAGGAGTTGCTGTGCGGTGGGGCGCTGCTTGGCATATCAATGACATCCGAGAGTGGGATGGCACAATGGAAGAGGCTATGAACGCCTATGTAGACTTGCGCCGCAGCCAAGGTAAACGTCCGTTTATTGATGGACCTCACTTTGAGTTGATGGATTAAAACTTTCGTGTTAAAGTTCTATTGAACTTCTGGAGATAGTCATGGTTCTACCGCTGTTATTTAGTTTGGGCCTTCCGGCATTAGCTGGAACGGGCGCTCTTGGTGCTACTATGGCGGGTCTTTCGGTCCCTGCTTTGGCGGGTATGGGTGCTGGACTAGGCTCGTTTGTACAGACAGGTGATCTCGGCAAAGGCATCCAGACAGGTATGGCTTCGTTCCTCGGCGGTAAAGTTCTTGGGGGTCTATCAGGATCAACAAGCGCCAATGCTATAAACGCAAGTACTCAAGGAGTAGCAGAGGCGGCAAAGCCCGGATTTCTTAGCGGAATAACTTCTCCAAGTCCAGCGGTATCTACTATAGCTAGTGGTACACCTTCTAACTTAGCAACAAACTTTCTGGGTACAGCGGGTGCCAATGCCCCTGCTCCGTTTTTAAATCAAGCCGTTGCGCCCGGTGCCACTAAAGGTGGCGCTTTTACTGCAGCGCAGCAAGGCTTCTTCCCCGGCATGATCGGTCAGACGATGACTGATGCTCAGTTGATGCAGCAAGAATACGAGAACAGGGCTGCGAAGAAAGACGGTGACTCCACTGTGCCTATGCCGAATCCGATGCGCAGGACGTACAACCCTAATCCTTTCGCTGGCGGTGGTGGAGAAGGTTCTTACTTTCAATATTATAGGCCGCCACGGGCTGACGGCTCAGAGGTCAAGCCTCCGTATTACTACGCAGATGGTGGGATAATGTCCCTCCAAGAAGGCGGTGAGATGGAAGCAGATCAGATGATGGCGCAGAACGGCATGAACGAGAAGGACGTTATCGTCAGTGCCATAGAAGCTATTAAAGGAATGTCTGAGCAGCCAGAGATTGTTCTGGCACTATTCGTTCAGAAGTACGGCGAGGACGCACTGCGCGACCTTGTTGGGCGAGTGCAGTCGGGAGAGTTAGATGACACTGTAGATCGCTTTGAGTCTGGTGATAAGGGGATGGTGCGTGGACCGGGAGATGGTTCAGGCGTTGATGATATGGTCCCTGCTACACTAGAGGGAGAGCAAGATGTTCTCCTGTCCGATGGGGAGTTCGTCCTAAGAGAGAAGACTACTGATGCGCTTGAGAAGGCGTATGGTGGCGGTTTCTTAGATATGGTTAACCGTGCTGAAGAGGATGCTCCAAAGAAACTTCAACAAATGGTGGGATAATTGAGGATTAGCTTGGTGCCGTCAGAGGCAGTAAGGCATGTATGGAAGGATGTTGAGAAGGTACTGAAGAAGAGCGTAGCAACAGCCCAAGGCAAATCAGAAACGATTGATGTACTGGCTGGGATACTTACTGACATTTACGTTCTTTGGGTTGTAATGGATGATGATGACAGCATAGTCGCTGCGTTTACCACAAGACTTTTAGTATACCCTCAACGGAAAGCATTGGCCTTGGATTTTGTAGGCGGAACGCGCATGAATGAATGGAACGATCAACTGATCGACACTATGCGTAAGTATGCTAATGAGTTAGGATGTAGTCACTTAGAAGGCTACGGCAGGAAGGCTTGGGGTAGGGCGTTGAAGAAATACGGTTTCTATCCTGAGTACATAGCGTACCGAATGGAGTTGTAAGATGGGTAAAAGTAGTGCGCAGGCACCGGGGGATACGGTCCAACGTCAAACTAATCTACCTGAGTACGCTGATCCGTACTTCCGCAGGTTGCTTCAGGGTGCTGAAGACACTCTCATGCCGTTTCAGGATGACCTAAGTCGTCCTATTTATGATGACGATCAGAACATCACAGGTTTCCAGCAAAAAACAACATATCAGGCCTACCCCGGTGAGCGCATTGCGCCGTCTTCTATGTATGGTGACATCCAAGGCTCACGCGCCATGGTTCGCGGCATCGCCCAGCAGGGTATCGCTGGTATGCCTGAAGCTATGGGAGCGCAGCGTGAGGGTATGGGCGCTCAACGCGAGGGTATGGACATTGCTCGTCGAGGCGTTGGTTATACTGAGGAAGGTATCGGCAATCTACGCGGCATTGGGCAATACGGTACAGGTGATTTTAGTTCTGTGTCACCTACATCTATGATGGATGAGTTTCAGAGGGCTAACTTCTCTCCTTCTGGGGAGTTTAAGCAGTACGATTTCAGAGACCCTATGGAGTTTAGTAATTTTGGGGTTAGAGATGATTTCACATACAGCGGGTTTAATTTTGACCCAACTCGACAGTTTGGTTCTGCCGAGGCAGATAGGTATATGTCTCCGTACATGCAGAATGTTGTGGACGTACAGAAGCAGCAAGCTCAGTTAGACTTTGATCGCAGTCAGGCAGGTCGTGACGCAGCGGCAGTACAGGCTGGTGCATTTGGCGGTTCCCGTCAGGCCGTTGGAGATTACTTGGCTCAAGAAGGCCTTGCTCGTCAGATGGGCGACATCCAAGCCATGGGTCAACAGCAGGCATTTGAACAAGCACAACAGCAATTTGAGCGTGATCGGTCTGCACAAGAACGTCAGCTTGGTATGGAAGTTGGCGAGTTTGGTAGAGTTCAAGGTGGACTTGCATCAGAGCAGGGCCGTGTCGATGCACTTAGGCTGCAAGAACAATCGCAACGTGAGTTCCGTCAGGCAGATGAATATGCACGGGCGGGTAACATGGAAGCCGCTGAGGCGGCTAGAGTACAGGCTGCTAACACGGCAGAAATAGCTCGAACGCAAGCTGGTATTGCTGGTGAAATGGGTCGGGTTCAAGCTGGTCGTACAGGCGAGAACGCTCGTATGGATGCTATGCGCCAACAAGAAGCGGCTCGTGTACAGCAAGCTATAGAACAGTCTCGTCAGTTCGGTGCAGGTCAAGCCCTCGCAGCAGAGCAAGCGGCTATAGGCGCTGCAGGTCAGATGGGTTCAATGGGCCAAGGCATCGGTGCTTTAGGTATGAATGTTGGTTCTCTTGGTCAGAGCCTTGCAGGTCTGGGCCAGCAACAACGTGCAGCCGACATTCAGGGCGCACAGCTAATGGAGACTATTGGTCGTGATATCCGTGCAGAGGATCAGGCTCGTCTCGACATGTCCTACGAAGACTTCGTCCGTCAGCGGGACTATCCAATCCAGCAATATGAGCGGATGGCAGGTATCTTGCGCGGTGTTCCAGTGACGCCAAATGTAGAAGAGCAGCGGATGGTTAATTATAATCCTCTGCAACAGGCACTAGGTGCAGGTATTTCGGGGCTTGGTCTTTATAAAGGTCTGACATCATGAACATAATCGACATCCAAGACGATCTAAAGAACCTACCAGAACAGGCTCTGATGCGGGAGATGCAGCAACCTACTGGTAGCGCACCACAGTTTCTTGTCTTGGGTGAGCTGAAGCGCCGCAAGCAGATGCGTGATGACTATAATCGTCAGAAGAACGCAGACATGAAGACTGTTGCTGAAGAGGTAGTAACTGCAGCGGGAGCGCCACAAGAGGGCATCATGCAGATGGCTCGTTCCCTGAACCCCAATACCAACACGGCACAGGACACAGGTCTGGCCCAAGCTACACCTGTAACTCCAACACAAGCACCACAACCACAGGCACCTCAGATGATGTCTGATGGTGGCATTATGCGGATGGCTAGGGGTGGACGATTTGGAACAGATGTAGAGTACAATTACAAAACTTTCCTACAAGAAAATAATCTAAACGACACACCTTATGCACAAGATATGTTTGCCCGTTTAAAAGAAACGATGGACGATAGGTACGATGCAGATGGGCCAAATAACAACCCAAGAATATACGACAACGCAATAGGTTTTGAAAGAAGCCCAGAAGGCATAGCTTCGGTTAGCTCTGACGCATCTGATTTTATGCCTAACCCATCATCCGATCCAAAGCCTGCTGTGCCTTCCGCTCTAAGACGTCTGCAACGTCTTAGAGCTGGCTTGTCTGAACTTTCAATCGAACCAGACGCACCATTTACTCCACAGACATCACCTGCAGCACCAATGTCTACTTTAGATCAGTTGCGTAGCAGTGTGTACTCGAACAACCCGCTTGAAAATTCCTTGGCTGGTACGGGTCTTGACTCTAATGTTATCGGAACTTCGGTCATTGATCCTGTTATGAATAGAATTAACGAAGCCGCTTCCCGTGAGGGTATGCCGTCTCAAACGGCAGCAGACCTTGCCAACGAAATGGCTCTGCGTAATCGTGAGATGGCATCTGAAAACGCAGGTAGGCTAACTGCGGAGGAGCTTTTGGCAGTTAGCCCTGAAAGTTCAAGTGAACTTTTGAGCGGTCCATTCTCAAATGTCCCAAGATTCAACCCAGACAGCTTGCAAGGTGCAGTGGATAGGGACCGTGAGTTAACTCCAGAGGAACGATATACTCAGAGGGAGTCATCGTTATTGCAAGATCAACTGTTAGGTCTAGGCTTCACAGGTGGAGATATTGATCCTTCGCCATTTAATACAGTAACAGCAGATCAAAGTATTGATTATAGCAGTCTACCAATATCTACACTTAATAAACTCGCAGATGAAGGGGATGATTCCGCTATAAATCAACTCAGATTGAACGAAATTAGTGGTTTGCAAGCGCAAAGCGATATCAGCACTGGTGGAGATGATCTCTATATGGACAGCATTATGCGGGGGACTCTTGGTCAGGGTCGTTCTGATGCGGCATACGCGGCTTCTCTTTACAATCCATCTGATATATCTAACGCTCAAAATACTATTACTAGTCTTGAGGAATATTTAAGATTAAACCCCGGTAACCCACAGGCTGAAGCTCAGTTGGCGCAGGCAAAGGATCAATTGATTCAGGCCGAAACTTCTAGAGAAACAGCAACAGCACTTCAAAACATTGTGCCATCCACAACACCTCGTCGTTCTGAGTTTGAAGTATTTGACGCAACAGCGGCGGAAGTTGATGCTGAAGATGCCACTGATGGCGAACCTAACTTAGTCATTCAGGACGAAGTAATTCCAACCTCTGAAGCTGAGAACAGAAGAGAAGCCGCAGAAGATGGTAGGGGGATAACCTCATTAAAACCTGTAGTCTCTGACGATGATGCAGGCGGATCAACTACTTCCGATGATGCAGGCGGATCAACTACTTCTTCTGGTGGGGCATACGGCTCTATAGAATCTCGCATAGCTAAAATGCTTTCGGATCGTGAGAGCAGTGCCGAGTCCGATAAATGGTTGGCACTTGCGCAGACTGGCATGGCACTCATGTCTTCTAAGAACCCGACATTCGGAGGCGCATTGGGCGAGGCAGGTATCGCGGGGCTTGGTGCTTTACAGAAATCTCGTAAAGCCTATGACTCCGACATAATGAGCTTGCTTGGCATGCAGCAAAAGATACAATCAGCTAAGTCTTTGGATGCTTCTAGGGCAGCCAAGTCAACTACTGGCGGCAGCAAAGAACTAGACAGAATGATAGATAACGCTCGCGCAGACTTGGCTTTAGCAAATGCAGCAGCGGCAAAGTACTTCAAAGTTCAACCGGGAAACCCTGTAGAGGGGACGGTAGACAGGATGATAAACATGATTCCACGGGATGTTCAGGCTAATGTTATAGCAGCACAGGATAGACTTGAATATCTTAATAGGATAGCAATAGGCGGCGGTACTCAGTTCGACGCAACTCAATGAATTAGGAGTACATTATGGGTGTTATATCCGTAAAGGGGCCACAGTTTGGACAGAGTTACAGCGTAAATATTTCGGGCAACACTCCAAATCCTGAAGAGCAATCTCGTATAAATCAATTCGTAAGCCAGCAAGAGGCTATACTTGCTCAACGTATAGAGGGTCGTTTTGGCCCATCTCAGCAAGAGCAGGTAGAAGAAGTTGTAGAACCAGAACCGGAAGGCGGGTTTGGTACAGCGGTTGGTCTTGGGTTTGATGCCCTTCAGAAAGCATACGGCTCAACTCTAGAGGGCATAGGCTCCATCTCTGGCCTACAAGGTCTCCAAGACTTCGGTAGTTCTGTAGTAGAGACCAATGAACAGCAGATAGCAGAGAAGGCACAGGCACTAACAAAGCGTGAAGACATAGACACTGTTGGTGAAACTGCTTCTTTCTTTTTTGAGACGCTTGGTCAGCAAGTACCACAGCTTGGCGTAAGTCTAGGTGGTGCGGCGGCGGGTGCCGCAATTGCAGCGCCTATACCAATACCCGGTGCTAGGGTAGCGGGTGCCTTGATAGGCGGCGTTGCTGCGAACATTCCTTACTTCTATGGTGATAACCGGGAAGCTCAGAAGGAAGCAATTGATCGTGGTCTTCGCACAGAGATGGACGAAGGTACTGCTTTTCTATCAGCGTTACCACAGGCAGCACTTGACTCTATTGTGGACAGGTTACTGATCGGCAAAGTACTCAACCCAGCAGTAATCAGGTCTGGCGGTGTTTTCACACGCGCTACTAAAGGTGTAGGCGCAGGTGTTGTTGCTGAAGTTCCTACCGAGATAGGCCAAGAAGTTATAAACAGATACCAAGCTGGCTTACCCATCGATGATGCTGAGGCCATGAAGGTCTATGAGGACGTTGCGATAGCTGCAGGTATTACTGGTGGTACTGTAAGGGGTACTACCAATGTAATAGGTGGAGACATACGCAAAGAGAAAGCGGATCGGGAAGAGCAGGAGAAGTTTGCTGAACTTCAAGAAGACGCTGAAGAAGAGAGCGCAAGAACTCAAGAAATCATAGCCAGAATAAACGAATCAGAACTGCGTGAAGACGAAGACATTACTGTAGAACCCACCGTAGAGGTGGAGCCACAGGAGATGGATGTCTTTGGCAACTTGAAGCAATTGGCACTTCCTTCCCCCAGCACTCAAGAGAATGATAGGTTAACTCCTGAGCAAGAGTTAACAACTCTTGGCAGAGCAGCTCGTGAGGCCACCCTACCGTTTAACCCAGTGCCTATGTCTGAGTTGCCCTTGGGTGAGCGTCAGGTCATACAGAACACCCGTAGGACTCAAGGTCTGGATGAACAACAGCCTGCATCGCTTGATGAGATACGCCGTATCGTGGGCGAGGGTGCGGCTACCAGAGAAGCTACCAAACAGAAACCTGTGTCTGGCGGAACATCTAGGTTCCAGCCTGTAGAGAATAAGACATTCACACAGGATCAATATGACCGTGCCGTGGAAGAGATAAAGTCTCGCAAGAAGTATACTGAACCAGCGATACAGAAAGCAGTGAGGGACACTGGTGTTAAGAACGTATCGCGTCAAGTTGCCAAAGACATCCGAGATGAGATGCTCAACCGTGGCATCCTAAGAAGAACGCAAAAGGGCTACGAAATAGAGCCTGATGTGGAGGCTGTATCTGATGAGATCGCTTCTTACAGAAGCACTCTGTCCGATCTGAATAAAGATATATACGGCAATAGTTCAGCCAAAAGAAAGAAGGGCGAGTCAACTAATGACTTTGTCCAGCGCAAGACTGGTCTTGTTGGCCTCAGTAAGAAGATTGACTTAGACGCTCGACGCGCACTAGATCAAGAGAACAATAGAGAAAAGTTCTTGAGGCTTACTACTGAAGCGCAAGAGATCAGGAATCAAATCTCTGAAGCACAGCAGGTCATAGCTGAAACAGAAGGTAGGATAAACAGCGGACCTCAGTCCGTTAACATTCCATCAACTGAAAAGCCAAGAAGCATATTGCCCTCTGAAGTTCAACAGGCTGGGAATACTGAGGGACAAATAGATGCATTGCGTCAGTCGGTAAGTAACTATGATAGAGACATAAAGTTACAGAAACAAAATCTGGCAAAGTTAAAGAAGCAATCCAAGAAGGTGGCCCTTAACGAAGAGGTTCAAGGTCTTTTGTCTGAAATTGAATCGGACATAGAAACCAAAACGTATTTAAGAGATGCAGCTCAAGCAAGACTGACAGAGCCGTCCGCTCCAGTTCAAGTAGCTTCTGAGCAATACTTAGCCAACAAGGCTCGTGAGGTTGCAAACAGAGCAGTCAATACGACAAGAAAAGATTCGTTCAACGCCCAGCGGCAAAATGTATTTAATGCATTACGCAAGCGCCTGAATAATCTAAATCTTCCAGACGTTAAGCTAACTGCTGAAAGGTTGGTTGCCCCTGAACTTCTTCAGCAAGAAAACCCTGAACTTGTAGAAGGTGTGTTCGACTTCACGGCAGCCAACAAATTTCATAACACTCCCTCTAACAGAGTAATATCTCTGTCGATGGAGGTTGCTGACCCAAGTAAATCAGCTCAAGAGCAGTTCGATATATTGAAAGGCGTTATGAACCATGAGGTCATCCACGCTCTTAAAAGTCTTGGACTGTTCTCTGATGCTGAGTGGTCATCTCTCACTGGTGCAGTCAAGCAGCGCAAGTATGTACAAATAAAAAACGGCAAGCCAGTCGAAAGAAAGTACACTTACCTTGATCGTGCGACAGCAATGTATTCGGGCAAGTTAAATTATACTCCTGAATCTATAGAAGAAGAAGCTATAGCGGAGATGTTCCGTGATTATGCTGACGGTAAGATCAAGGTTATTGGTCGTCCCAAAACTCTGTTCGAGCGTATCAAGAACTTCTTCAGGGCTATCTTTAAGGCCAATCAAGATGTCGGCATCAATAGTGTCGAAGATATATTCAATGATGTGAAGAGCGGCAACATTGGCAAGCGTGATCGTTTGCCTGAACCTGATGCAGAAGTAACTGAAGATGTGGTTCGTCAGTCAATAAGAAACTTTGACCCTAAGCTCCCTGTAGCGCCGCAGGATGCGAGAGCGCATAAGTTGCCATACGAGCTACTAATACAGGGCAACGGCTCTCCAGCGGTCCTCCCAATCACTCAGGCCTATACCCCAGCCAATTCCAACAGAAATAATAGTTCAATTGAACAAATCATTGCGAACAACCCAGACGCTATGATGTCAGTAGAGGGTTGGATGAAGGCAATGCAAGAAGGTCTGGGTGGTGATTACATCCCCGCCCCACCATTGGTTGCCATTAAGTACTCCCAAAACCCGCAGGCCATGGCAGATAAACTGAAGCAGCTAACGCCAGAACTGAAGAAGGGTGTTGATGAGGGCTTTGAGTTTGTTGATCAGATAAGAGAAATCTATCAGAGCGGCGAGGCATCACCGCGCATGACTATGGACTTGTTCGTATGGGGCATTCTCTCTAGGGGCGCTGGTCCAGTGCAACAAGAGGGTGCATTCATTGACATCATAGACAGTGCTTACCCAATCCTTGAGAAGGCAACGCGAGAACCGCTAACAGATGATGACGTTGACAGATGGATGACCACTGTTTCATCGGTAATCCCAGAGGGTTCACCGGGCAAGCAAGTTACTATGAATGTAAATGCCGCAGCCAAGCTGGTTAAAGCTATGTCTCAGTTGGTTGGTGACTCTAACCAAACAGTTATTGATGTCATTCATGAGGGCATGACTGATCCTAACGTATCTGCTTCTGATATTCGGGAAGCATTCTTGTCAGGCACTAAGAGTGCCGGGATAGACAACAAAGTTCTGTCGTTCATTCTATTGGTTGGTGGCAAGGACGATGTTCTTGTGATGGATCGCATTCAGGGTCGGCACTTGTGGGATGATGGAAGGTACGGGGGTGCCAATATATACGATGGCATTGGGCCAAACAAAGAAGGTCTTAATGGTATCTTCCGTGGGCCGCGAGGCATATTGACGACACGCCTTCTTGAAGATGGCATGAGGAAGAACGTACAAAAGGCTTACGAGCTTGCTGGGAGACCAGAGGATGCAAGTCTAGGACGTTGGCACTGGGAAACATGGGTCATAGAGGGTGAGCAAGTTGTAAACCACGGCACCCTTCAGGCTATTATTAATGGGTCTCCTATCGGCACCTCCGTTACTGAGGGAAAGACTGATACATTCTCTTCAGGTATGACGTACATACGCGGACAGAACGCACCTGTTGTTCGGTATCCACTGTCTGATGGTGGGTTTGTCTACATGTCACCCACTAGAATGAAAGAGTTTGAAGCCTTTATAAAGAAGCCAAAGAATGGTATTATACCCAGAGACTTCAAGGTTACGGGTCGTGCTGACATACCTTGGTTTGAAAGAAAAGAAGTTGACCGAAATAAACTAGACGCAGCGGCGAGGGAGTATGAAGATGCGAAGCCCAATGGATCAATTCTTAGGAGCGATGAGAGGACTGGAGAACTCCAAGACGCCTCTCAGCGGGGAAATTCCCCCATCGATAGACGATACAGCCTTGGATTCCTCGCCGACCCGAGCTTCCGATCTCTTCCGTCAGGAAGTGGAAGAAGACGGGATTCGTCAGGGAGCCTTGCGCCTCTTGAAGGCGCGCCAACAGTCCGAGGCGCGACAGGCCCGGATGAAGGATTAGTAGCGGTAGCGGAGCAGTATGCTCTTGATAACGGCATCGATCTAAGAAGACAGTCCGAGTTTGTTATTCCAGATGTAGACCTTGCTACACGCATAGCTCAGGCATACGAAGAGATGGAGAATGCACCTGAAGACCCAGTCGTCAGAGAGGCATACGAAAATTTAGTCAGTCAAACTATAGATCAGTATCGTGCGTTGGAAGATGCGGGTTACAGGTTCTGGTTCACTGACTTGAACATACCAGACAATGTGGAATACCTGTCCACCCCATTCAATGCAATGAGGGACATTCGTGCCAATAAGACTATGGGTGTATTCCCTACAGATGAGGGGTATGGCTCAGGTGAGGTAGACACACAAACGTCATCCAACCCAATGCTGATGGATACTGGAATAGAGTGGCCTTCTGGATCACTAGATGGACCAAAGAAAAAAGTTGTTGCAAACGATTTGTTCCGCGCAGTTCATGATGCTTTCGGTCATGGCCTTGAGGGGTCTGGCTTCCGAGCCACTGGGGAAGAGAATGCATGGCAAGCACATGTACGTTTGTTTACTGGTTCTGCCGTTGCAGCCCTAACATCAGAGACAAGAGGTCAGAATAGCTGGCTTAACTTCGGTCCATATGGCGAACAAAACAGAACCGCTAAAATAGAAGACACTATCTTTGCCGATCAGAAAATAGGTCTGATGCCATCCTTCACATGGGAAGAAGGCAGGGCTGGCAGTGTTGAGGCTGCTGTAGATGAAGACACTGATCAAACATCTACTGCTGATGAACTTCCCGCAGTAGATCGATCCGCTATAGAACAACTTCTTTCTGGACAAGACCTAACAACACAACGCAAATTCTCAGTAAGCCCAGCCAATGCAAATCAATTGGTTGCAGCTCCTGTAAAGAACAAGGACGGTTCATCCTCTCCTGTGTTCGGGTCTATGATCGACAGCAAAGGCACAAGAATACCCATAGTGCTGCCAGCAGGTGAGCATAGACGTATTGAACAACGTGAAGGTGCCACTGAAGTTGGGCGTGGTCTGTATCACATTCAACAACGCGGTCATGATCGTGAGCTTCTTCGGTTCTCTAATGGCAAGTACAATGTACTGAACGCTATGTATGACCTATTGAAAAGATGGGACAAGCAGGGGAATGAAGATGGGGAAAATGTAATAAGCTATCCGAGTCAGGGTGGGATTGTTCTTGAATGGAGGAATGATATTCCCTTCAAGGCTCCACCCATGAAGCTGGTATTGAAGCCACGCAAGTTGGGAAGCGGTTACATCTTTGATATACAAACATTCTTTCCTGATCTTCAGAAAAAAGATCGCGCCGTTGTGGATGGTCGCACGCGTTATAGTGTTGCTCCGTCTCCATTAAACAACAGCACCATAGCAGGGCAGATAAATCAGAAGGAAGTGGACATAAATTATGCTCGTTCTTCTGACTTCATAGCTAAAGGTCTTGGGCGGATTGTAGGTAAGGATAAAGCTCAAGCTCAAGCGGACAGTATATTAACTAAGTTCCAAGACTCTATGCTTCCTGTAGGTAGGATGATCCAAGAGCTGAAGGCAAAGGGTCTTACCATCATTGATGCTATGGACACTTATCTGAAGGAAGAGTTGTATCATGGCATCGTCGGCAACGAGATAGATAAGAGAGAGAAGACAATCTATCAGGCCGCTCGTGAAGCTCTGAAGGGCTTGAACATTACCAAGGATCAAGTAAAGAACCTTCGTTCTGTATCTGATGCAGCGTCAGAAAGCGGCAGGGGATTTATAAGTCAGGCCATTGAGACTTCGGGTAGTGATCGCCAAACAATAGGTGACGCATATCTTTACGCCAAGCATGCGAAGGAACGCAACGCATACGTCAGGTCTATAAACCCAGACAATAACAGTGGTTCTGGAATGAGCGATGCGGAAGCGGACGCAATCCTTATTTGGTTCTCTCGTTTGGACAACCAGAATAGTGCCGCTCTTGGTGCCTTAGATCGTGCTGTAAGGAATGTAGTTAGGGATACTAACAACACTCGCACTGAGGGTGGTCTAATACCCGCTGAGTTTAATCAAGTAGAACTAGAAGATGGCACTGTAGTACAGAAATCAAACTATACTTCTTATGTACCATTGAGGGGTAAGATTGATCCTGACAACGAGACCACTGATCCTAGTCGTCCAAGCATGGGCGCTCCCTTCGGTGCCAGAGGTCGAGAAGATAGGCGCGTCACAGGTAGATACGACTACGCGACAGACATCTTAGCGACAACACTAACCCAGAACATGGGTGCCGTTGCACGAAGTGAACGCAATAAGGTTGGTCAATCCTTCCTCGAACTGCTGCGTTCAGACCCCACTGTAACAAAAGAGTTTGGTACTATACTGAAAGCCTTACCAAAGACTGAACAATTGAGGGGTGGGAAAGTTGTTAGGGCTACAGATCAAAGAGCGTATCTGGACCCCTTCATATTCACAGTCAAAGAGAATGGACAGGATGTATATGTTAGACTTGAAGATGAAAGAATAGCTAAAGCCCTGAAGGGTGATGTCGGGTTGGGTTCCTCACCCCTTGCTGGTGTTGTTCGTGCTATGGGCAAGGTCAACAGATACTTGTCCAGCATTAATACATCATACAACCCTGAGTTCTTTGTGACCAACTTATTGCGAGACCTTCAAACCGCTGGTGTGAACATCAACCAGTATGATGAGAAGGCAATGACTACTGAGATTATGAAGGGTGTTGCTGGGGCGCTCAAAGGAATAAAGCGTTCAATCATAAACAATGATGACTCTTCCGAGTGGTCAAAGTACTACAAAGATTTTGTTGAGGCTGGTGGTCAAAACGCTACGAACCAGATGACTACAATCGCAGATCAAATAGAGAATATCCAAGGGTTACTTGGCGATATATCTGATCAGGGAGTCAGGGGTAAATGGAACTCTGTAAAGAATAGCTTTATAGGTAAGAAGGCTGGATCGCTACTAAGCACTATTGAGAGCTACAACACAGTCATTGAGAACGGCATTCGTGTTTCTACTTACAAGGCTATGCTGGATCGTGGCTTCTCCAGAGAACGCGCAGCGCAAGCAGCTCGTAATGTTACAGTGAACTTTGCCAAAGGTGGCGAATACAAGACGTTCATGAACGCATTCTACCTGTTCTACAATGCGTCTCTCCAAGGTTCATTTGCACTTTTAAATGCAGCCCTGAAGTCCAAGAAAGTTCAGAAGATTTGGGCAGGCACTATAGCAGCAGGCTTCCTTCAGGATCAGTTGAATGGAATGTTGTCTGACGAGGATGAAGACGGTCGTCTTGTCTACGATAAGATACAGCCGTACATTCTTGAGCATAACTTAATTCTACCCGATCCATTTGGATTCACAGAGAGATCATACATAGCGATACCTATGCCGTATGGCTTGAACATGGCTCACAACATAGGTCGTGCCACCAGTCAGACCGCTCGTGGCGGCACCACTGCTGGGAAAGCTACGTCTTCTATCGTCGGAACTATTGTAGATGTAATCAATCCCATTGGCGGCACGGAGAGCTTCACTAACTTTGCGGCTCCTACAGTCCTAGACCCATTCATTGATGTGATCGAGAACGAAGATTACGCGAAGAAGCCTGTTTACAAAGAGGCTGCTTTTAATGACCGGGGGCCAGACAGCCAAAGGTATTGGTCAACAACAAACCCATCTGCAATATGGGTAACTAACATGTTGAACAATCTTACTGGTGGTACACCCGATAAGAAGGGCTTCGTGGATGTGTCACCTGATGTGATGAACTTCTGGCTTGAGTATGCAACGGGTGGTGTTGGTAGGTTTGTGCAGCGTACAGCCGAGCTACCAGTTCGGGTGTATGAAGAGGGGCTAGGTGAAGACATCTTCCGTGAGATCCCATTTGTAAGAAAGATAATAGGAAGCGTTTCTGATCGTGAAGACTATGGAAATTACATTGAGAAGAGAGACAAAATTCTTGTTGTAGGTGATGAGATTAAAGGCGCTCTATCATCTGGAGATACTGAGCGGTTACAAAAAGCCAGACAGAGATACTCAGAAGAAATTAAATACCTACCAAGGATAAGGGCTATTGATAACGCTTTAAGGAAAGTAAGTAGTCAGATGAACTCTGTAAGGGGCAATATGAGAATGCCAGACGATCAAAAGAAACTTATTCTTGACAGGCTAGACGAGCGCAAACAGTTTCTTATTGGAAGTGCCAACAAGATTTTAGCAGGGTTTTAATAAAGTTCAGTTGAACTTTTGTAACCTTCTCTGGGTGGAGTATGACCATAGCTTTTCTAATGGGCTTAGATCAATCTGATCCATAACTGATCCCATTCCGTGGCCTAAGTCCATTTGTCTGCTATCTTTCTTGAACCTGTCCCTAGAGCAGTACCCTGATACATTGTAAGTATCTTCATCTTCTTGGCACACAAGGACTGCGCAGTTTGCTTTGAAGGCATTAATGTCTTTGAAGAGGAGGCGACCATCTG
>Ga0208899_1001436_pt1 | contig 16885 bp, 16 predicted proteins | sample VirMetDEL_Nov_24_FD_184518 | JGI IMG/M metagenome (GOLD analysis project Ga0208899, IMG submission 184518) | Aqueous microbial communities from the Delaware River and Bay under freshwater to marine salinity gradient to study organic matter... | ecosystem: Environmental > Aquatic > Marine >... | reverse complement strand
ACTTCTCCAATAGTCATATCAAGCATTTCTGGATAATTTTCACCAGGGAACATTGAATCTGAACTACCTTCTCCAGAGCTAACCAAAGCTGCTAAACCACGCACACCAGGCGGCAGGGGTTGACTCAAACGAGTAGGAGCAGTAGCAAGTGTACCGTCCATCATCCTATTAGCCCTACTCATACGGCTCAAATGGCTACCAGAGTCGCGGTAAGTATTAATCAACCTACCAGTAATAGGAGTGATTTTATCAGCAATAGCCTGTACCTGTGTATCCATAGCAACAGGTTCTTGACCAAGACCACCAGCAAGGAAGTTGATAGCAACCAAAGGTGATACACCCATAATAGCTGCACGCCTTCTAAGTTGTGGTGTCACTTCACCTCTCTGCATAGGATAGTAATCTTCATAAAAATCATTCTGACCATAAGCATTTACAGCAGCATAAGCATCTTTTCTAAAGTTAGGTGTCTGGGAGCTTTCAATAAAATCCCGATCTTTTTGCAAAGCTTCCTGATAATTTACAGCACCTTTAGCCTGACTTTGAACAGTCTTAGTATAATGACCTTTAGGGCTGATAGCACCGGTAGTAGCTTGGATACTGGAGATGATACCTAACCTACCAGAAACAGCTTCTGAAATAGGTACACCATTCAATACATCCTTTTTAAGCTGTTGTAATTGTTCAGCCTTAAAGAGGATAGTAGAGTAATGATCTTTGTTACCTATACGACCTTTAGCAACCATTGGGTGTTCTGTAATCGCATTACCGACAGCAGTGACACCATCCTGGTAGGTTTGATCTTGCAGCAGCAGACCTTGTTTTTCAAGCAACGGTATATACTTTTGCTTAAGTGCAAAGCTAACACCCTTTTGATCAAGATCCTGTAGAGTAAGAGTACCTTTGTTCAACTTATCGTCAAACACTTCTGTATAGGCAGCTTCAAATCGTACGCTATCTAGCTCCTTTCTAGCAAGTTGTGTAGCCTTAGATTCAAAACCAGGGAGACCACTATCTTTGTCATTCTCTTCTAATCTAATAAGGTCTTCCTTACTAATACTTCCGTCTGCAGCAATCTCATTATATATATTAATACCGATGCCTTCATACTCATTTTGCCGGATAGCCTGGCCTTCCCGATAAACCGCAGTCTCTGCCCGTTTTCGTGTGTTAAGAGCCTGGTTAAATGTAGCGTTATCAGATAGACCGCTGCGTGATGACCCGTAAGAAGTTAGTTCACCAGTTTGTGCATAGTTAGCACCTTGATACTGGAAGTCCCGCAGGCTTTCAATGTCTTGAGAGTTTAAACCATCTTGTGAGAAATCAAGAGATTTATTAGTAACCCATTCAGCAAACAGTTCAAACTTCTCTGCAGAAGGTGTGTCTGTCAACCACTCTGCGACACCAGCAGATTTAGCTGTACCCCAGGCGTGATTCAATGCCTTAAAGTTATTTTGTTTGACAATAGATTCCTGCTCTTTGCGACCTTCTTTATCTAGATTGCTAAGAAATTGAGTCTGAGAGCGGCGCATGATTGGGTAAACATACGTATTAAGCATGTTTGCATTCATACCCCTACCGTCTTCACTTACAAAGCTTGCGGCATATTCACTCTCAAATGCCTTTATGTTTGCTCGCTGTTCATCAACCGTAGCATTACGGTTTTCTTCTTTAAACCTCTCTAGCTCTTGCTGTGCAGCAGTATGGTAACTGTAGGCAGTATTCTGAGCAACCGCAATATTATTAATAAAAGCTTTACTAGCACGTCTTTCGTACAATGCAAAGAGGGCATCTACATTACCACCCTCTGCAAGCTTTTGCCGCATAAACTCTGTTTGTTGGAATTCAGACTTAGTAAGATTGTCTCCCAAAGACTGAATTGCTAAAACTGTTTTGTAATCAGCTCCAGCAGCATAAGCTATTCTAGCATTTTCTTGCTGGTTACGCTTAAGATCTAGTTCTTGGTATTGACCATACAACTCAAAAGCAGACTTAGAGAAAGCACTGAGTTGCTTAAAAGTATCTGCAGTTTGTGCTGCAGCGATCTTATCGTTTTGAGTCGCGATCTCGTTATCACGACGGAGAGCATCTAGAAATGCTTTCCGGTTTTCAGTTTCAAGTTTAAAGTTCTGTTCACGTTGATTTTCTTCTACACCTTGTGCAAGCTTCTGTGCTTGTAGGTATAGATTATTTTGTCTTTCTAGAGATGCCTGAGCCCGCTGTTTACCACGGATGGTGCGGGCTGTTTCTTCTTTGATTTTACCGGTTTCGTCAGGGGCTTGGATCTGGTAATCCCTAAAGCTACCCTGCTGTGCAAAGCTTTTAAATTTAGACATAGGTTAGTTTAGGAATTACGGCCAGTTGGCGATAGTAGAACCAATACTCAAACCAGACTGTGCACCCTGGATAGCACCGCTAAGACCAGCCAGGAGTGGGCTGGATGTCATAGCAACACTCTTCATCGGCTTAGGTGGCTTCTTAGGTTTGTACACATCTTGATACTCAGGACGTGGTAGAGCAACCGGTCTAGGCATAGGCGGTGCAATCTCAGGCTTAAGTGCAATACTTGCTGCAGCATTAATAGCAGCTTGCAGTGATTGCCCTTTGATTTTAGTACGTGCTGCCTTATCAGTCATCGCAATACTGTCCCTAGTAAACTCAAAACCAACCTGATCCATGACCAGTTGTTGATTCATTTTAAAAAGTTCTTGGTCAGTTGCTTCTAAGTCGAACATAAGTTTATCAACAATAGTAGCTTGACGTGCACCGCTTTCTGCTAGCATACCTTGGACATTTTTAGCAGCACTACGTCCAGACACACCCCGGGCTTGTGAAGCACCAGTTGCTTTTAACGCTGAAATTCTTTGTTGCTGTGCTGAGCCAATTGCTGCTGACTGGGCTGACCGTCTCTTAAGACCAACACCTGCCGCAGCCATGCCGTAGTTTAAAAGTGTTTGGGTTTCATCTAATGCTAAAGAAATCTCCTGTTCATGATTTAACCTATCTTGATCAAGATTAGCTGCTTCTGTTGCAAGTTGGTTGAAACTATTTTGCTGTAGTGCAGTAGAAACTGATTGATCATACAAACGGTTGGCTTGGGCAAATTCGTAAGCACGAATACCCATGTCATAATTATAACGCTGAACCGATTGATACTCTTGAAACTGAAGATTAATCTCGTTGTTTTTCTTTGTAATTTCAAGGCCGTCAACAGCAAATTCATACTGCCGCCCTGCTTCTCCACCAAGTTCTTTACCTTTTCCGTATTGGAATTGGTAAACATCCTTGTTATATTTATTTTGCCGATTGGCGGCTGCCCTGGCTTGAGAGTTTTGTTGGGATTGGCCGATCGCGCTAATCCCTCCCATCAGGACAGCGCCACCAATAGCCCATGCTGCTGGCATAATTAAGCCCTCCTATAGAAACGTGGTGTATACTGCCCTTCCCACATCATTGCATTAACTGCAACAGGAAACGGTGAATTGTTAAACATTTTTAATCTAAAATTTTCTGTACGTTGATGGATGGGGATAGTAAATACGTTTTCATTATCAAGGGGTACATCATTAGCTAGATACGTGTTAGCCTCAATTGTAGGTTGCACGCTAAACCAGTCTTGAATAAAGAACCTAATCTTTGCATTGTTAGCTGGAGCTGAGTTGAAGACAATAGTTGTGTCGTTACTAAAACTAAATCCAGTTTGATTGACACCGTTAACAGTCACCTTAACATCAGACCTATCTACATAATCCAGGTCACTCTTGTTAAACGTATAAGTAGTAGTCGAGCCATCACCAGTGAACTCAAGTTCAAAGGGCAGTCTACCAGTCTGCTGTACTTTAAAGCTCATCATACCAGACAAACCAACAGAAAATTTCATACGTGCAACAGTCAGGTTAGCAGTAAAATCTGTTACCTTTGGATCAGGTCTGTAGTAAGTTCTGGGTAATTCAACATCCAAGTTGTATTTAAAGCCTACAATAACATCAGACGCAACGCTACTTAAATCTTTGTTAGCTACACTAAAGAAAGGACCAGTGCCATCACTGCCACGTTCTGGTGTAACAGTAAAGCCTGATTCAACAAATGAACCAGAACTTGTATTACCTTTAATTACAATAACAGGTGTCAAGGTAGAGACATCATTGTAAGGCAGGTAGCACTTAGAAATTTTAGTAGTTGCATCGTAAACAACACTAGAAGCAGTTGCATACAAGTCTACACTAGGATTAACCTTTTGACCCTGGTTGTTGACAATAATAGCCTGTTCAGGGCTTTGACTGAGTGCAGCTTTAGACAGTACAAACTGATTACCTTGCTTGGTAACAGCGTACATATCATCAGAATTAGTCTCAATAAATTGTACAGTACCAGGCATTAACCAGCTAGTCCAGGCTTCCATTAAATTCTCTTTACCATCGTTATAGTAGCGGAAGATAAAGATCTCATTTAATGACTGACCAGCTGCTGCAACCATTGAGTTTTGTGGGCTAGAAATTAACTGATCTATATCAGGTGAAATCCATTCTTTTACAACCCTTGACAAGTCTAGCACCTGGGGGTTGTTTTGCTGACCCCTAGTAACCATACTAAATATACGAGAGTAACCAGGTGTTTTAGTAATAAAGTTAAGGTTTGTTCCTACATCAACAGGTTCGATGTTTCGATCCATCTCATAGTTAGAGAGTGCTCGAATAGTAGCTAGTGCAGGTGTAAGCACACCAGCATCAGCAAACATCAGAAACTGTTGGTTTTCAGAGAACAGTACCACACCCTGTGCTGTCGGTAATGCAGCATGTAGAGAGGTAGGTTTAATGGATGAGCAGCTAATATCAACAGGGTCGGATTCAATGGTAGCCTGTGCTGACTTAAAATAAAAATTATAGAAGTCGCCAGACTGACTCATGATTACGTTGTCCTTAGACAAGAAACCCAACCTATTGCTGTTAAAAAACCCAGCAGTAATCTTTGCGTTAACAAAGCTAGGATGTGGGTTAGTTTCATCATCACCAACTAAACGGTTTTCATACGTAATTTCTTGAAAGACAAACGTATCTACAGCGGTGTTGATAAGCTCATGAGGCATGGTAGAGTTATTAAGACCCGGCGATGCACCAGGGTTTATAGTCTCCTCCCAATAACCTTCACCAGACACACCGTCATGTGCCACAAATTTAGCCCAATATGTATCGGCACTAGAGCTAGTGTTGACAATTTTTACAACACGGTTGTGTACTGATTTAAGAGGCAGCTCACCGACACTAGCTACTTCATCCTCAATGGCAGTCATACCTTTGTTGTCAAGACCACCATGAGCATGGATGTCCATAGCAATGGTGCTAGTAAGCTCCAAAGAGTTAGCAAGTTTGGTAACAGTTATCTGAGCATGATCACCTGTCATGTTATTAATGTCAGATTCCAAATCATTTAGAATCGTATTAACATCAGCAGAGCTAGGGGTTGTGTAAGTAGCAGTTTGAGTTGAACCGTTAATTGTGATCTCAACTGTATAAGTAGTACTAGAGACTACATACTGAACCTCAATACTTGCTACACGATGAGGATTAAACGTAGGTGCTGGGCGGGTAGTTACAGTAACATTATTATTAATAACAATAGATGTATCCTGTACTGTGATAATTTTGTAGTTTGTTTTAGTACCGCTTAGATATGTCTGAGCGCCTGTACCATACGTAACAGTACAAGGGTTACCACTGACTGCATTCCAAATGCTAATTGTGTTTCCTTTGATAACACCTACGTATTCTTCGTCGTCATCACGTTTGATATAGAACCACTTACCATCATCATAAGTGGTACCAGTACCCAGGTTAACGATATGTTTAAAACCCGGCCGTTTAGTTAGACCATATGTTGCATCAGGAAATCCGTTGTAGCACTCACGGACTTGACCTGGTAGCATTTTGTCATCTGATTGTTTTGATACGCCACCAAGGTAGCTATTGATCCGTTGAGTAACTGCAACCATTTATCGATAAAGTGCGTTGTACGGTTTGTAACTTGTATATCTATTAGTGTTACCTGAGTGACCAAAGAATGTATAGTCACCTTGATTACACTCATACTCCATCGCCGTGGCTCTAGTAAAAGCTTCTTTCTGTTGTAGGATTTGGTACTGATTACCATCACCAACAATACGACTAGAAACAACAGTAGCAGCACGGGCTGTAATGAAGTCAGCAATAGGTACAGGAATATCAGCCCAGTCAAACAACCAGGTGATGTCACACTCTACCTTCTCAGTAAACGTATAGGTATGATTAGCTTTGTCATAAAGTTTACCATTACGTCTGATTACATCTTTATCCATGTTAGCAGCGTTGCGTGTTAGGTCAAGCTGCAACATATTATTAGGGATAAGGATTTCGTTATTAGTGTCAGGAGTCATGTCGTAATGAAACTCCTTATTAAATGACCATCCCTCAGCCTGTACTTCCCTAGAGACTTCGAGTAAAGTCTGATAGGCAATCGCAACGTCCGGGTTGGTTTGATCTAGGGTAGTAACAGGCGCTTGACCACATGACTGCAAAATTTGATTTACTGCAGGAAGCTCCTGTGTTGCATTAGTGGTAGGAAATGTCATTGATTCTCATTCTCAATAAGGAATTAAAAAAAAGGAGCCCCCGAAGAGGCTCCCAGATAAATATCAGAATGCAGAAGGTGCAGTAGCACCCACGTACAGCTCAACAGCTGCAGCAGGGTTCAGATAGTCTGCACCACAGGCCAAGCGGCCGAGCATCACGTCGCCTTGGTAGACCACGGACACATCGCCACTGGTGACTTGCACCTGAGGACCGATGGCTTCGACCATACCGGCTGCTTCCTTCTGGAAGATCAGACCGCAGGACTTGGAGCCAACTTCGGCAGCAGTACCGTAATCGTTGTTGATACCAGTAGAAGCGCCAGAGGCATCTTCCATGGTTTCACCGACGAAGGAACCGGTGTTACCAGGATCGGTCTGACCGGTGGTACCGCCGTACTTGGTACCGTAGTTGCCCAGGAACGGGATGTTCATAGACTTGTAGATCTTGATACCGGCGATCTCAATGATACCGTTACCACCTTGCAGTGCGGAACCTTGAGCATCACGGTTCACAAGACCGTTAGATCCAACAGCTTGGATCAGTTCGTAGTATTGACGGGGGTTGAGGACGGCAACACGGCCATCGCTAGAGACACCCTTTTCGTCAAGAGCAGCGGCTGCATCATAGAAAGAAGCAACCAGGTTAGCGGAGTTGTAAGCGTCAGAATCGTTAGTGGTAGAACCCACACGAATCTGAGTACCACCCGGCTCAACATAGCCAGTGGCAGACACAGGAGAAGCCTGACGTGCACCGCGTGCAACAGCACGGAATGCAAGACGGTCATACTTTTCTGCCAGAGCGTAGCCGATCTTACGTGAGATCTCAGAGCGCAGATCGTAGTGAGCCAGAACTTCGTCCAGTTCATACACGAATGCGGAGCTAATCAGAAGGTCATCAATAGTGATGGTCTTCTCAGCCACCGGGGGTGCATTGTTGCTATCACCCAGGATGCTGTTGCCAGGAGTATGAAATTCAGACTTGGTGCGACCCGTGTAGATGAACTGCAAAGATTTGCCGTTCTTCAGGGTACGCTTCATGATCAGATCACGAGCGATCGTGTTATGCTGGAAGCCTTTGAACATCTCGCCACTAAAGAGCTTGAGATACAGGGCGCGCTTATCGCCAGCAAGGTTAGATTGACCCAGCTGAGTAAGCTGAGCAGGGTTTACAGAAGATTGAAAAGCCATTGTATTGGTTAATTAATATGAAACACTACCAATCGATTGATAAAAAAAATTTTGTGGTAAAAATTCTAAGGTCTTCTACCAAACCGGTTCGGCAAAGGGTGTCCGCGTACGGGCCAATGCCAAATACTGAAGGGGAGCATTGCACTCCCCAGTCCGCTTTTACGGAATCAGCCGATCTCTTTATACACTACACCACGGTAGCGGAGGGCATCAGTATGATAGCGCTCTGCACGCTTTTTCTGTGATGCAAGGAAACGAATGAGATTCATAGACATAATAGTTCTCCGTAGACCCTAGCCCCGTTCCATGCTAGGCAATTATGCGTCCAATTCTGCCTCAAGTACCATTTTGGTGAACTGAAGCTCTAAGAACTCAATGTCAAGTTGTTCCTGTGGATGACCACCAGACCAGTTTCTTTTGTATTGTCTTAGAGCGTCTCGTATTATACGAGCAGCACCATCATCTACTTTAAGATCAAACATCGGATGAACGTACGAAGATTAGCCGATTGCCGGAGCAGTCAGCGCCACTGGAGTAGTCTCAGCTGCTGCCAAGTCCAGTGGGAAGTTGTGGGCATTGCGTTCATGCATGACTTCCATACCAAGACCAGCTCGGTTAAGGATGTCTGCCCACGTATTGATCACATGACCATTGTGTACAATTGATTGGTTAAAGTTAAAACCATTCAAGTTAAAAGCCATGGTAGATACACCAAGAGCAGTAAACCAGATACCAACAACAGGCCAAGCTGCCAAAAAGAAGTGGAGACTACGGCTGTTGTTAAAAGAAGCGTACTGAAAAATAAGACGACCAAAGTATCCATGGGCAGCTACGATGTTATAGGTTTCTTCTTCCTGTCCAAACTTGTATCCATTGTTGTGTGACTCTTGTTCAGTAGTCTCACGGATAAGGCTGGAGGTAACCAGACTACCATGCATAGCAGAGAATAGAGCGCCACCGAAGACGCCAGCAACTCCGAGCATATGAAATGGATGCATAAGGATGTTATGCTCTGCCTGGAAGACAAGCATATAGTTAAAGGTACCCGAGATACCCAATGGCATTGCGTCAGAGAAGGAGCCTTGTCCGAAGGGATACACCAGAAACACGGCGCTAGCTGCTGCAACAGGTGCAGAGTAAGCAACGAAGATCCAAGGGCGCATACCTAGTCGATAGCTAAGTTCCCACTCTCGTCCCATGTAAGCATAGATGCCAATGAGGAAGTGGAACACGACGAGCTGGAATGGACCCCCATTGTAGAGCCATTCATCAAGTGAATTAGCTTCCCAAATTGGGTAGAAGTGTAGTCCGATGGCGTTGCTGCTTGGAACGACGGCTCCTGATATGATGTTGTTCCCATACATGAGGGATCCGGCGACTGGTTCTCTAATTCCATCGATGTCTACAGGGGGTGCGCCAACGAAGGCAATGATAAAGCAAATGGTTGCAGCTAGCAAGGTAGGAATCATAAGGACTCCGAACCAACCAACGTACAGCCGGTTGTTGGTGCTGGTTACCCAGCGGCAGAACTCTTCCCAAGTGGAACGGCTCTGTTGTTGTGAAAGAATAGCGGTCATTTAAAAGTGCGTTTATGTTTTACAGTCTTATGTATTTGAGCACTTTATTAGGGGCGACCAAGGCTCACATCCAGTGCCGCCCCGTCTTTATCAGAAGTTATACTTAGCACCAATCTTGGTGCCGTAACCGTTATCATCACCAGTGATGAATGAGACTTCACCATACAGGGACAGGGTTTCAGACACAGAGTAGGAGCCACCGGCCTTACCGGACAGCTCAACATCACCGTCTTCACCATCCATTTGGATCAAAGCAGGACCACCCTGGACATACCAGTTAGCACCTTCGTAACCAACGTGAACGTCAGTCACGGTACCGTTGTAGTCAGAGCCAGTGTAGCCAGAGTTGGCTTCCACGTTTGCGTAGGGACCAGCGATAGCGCCTTGAGCACAGCCGAGGAGGAAACCGGCAGCAATAATAGATTTCATAATTAATTAATAGGGTTTACTTTTTCTTTTTAGCAGTTTTAGCGGAGCGTGTGAAGTCAGCTTTGGTAGGAGCACCAGGTGCCCCAGCCTTACGCATCTTTTCTCCCGATCCTTGTTTGATCCTCATCCTTTTAGCATGGATGTTTGCATAAAGACCACGTTTAGCCATAGTTAACACTTCCATTTACGTAGTGCCAACGCTTTACGGGTTGGCTTACCGTCCTTTTTCATTGGTCCTTTTACACCAGACATCCTAGCACAGAAGGACTTCTTCCGTTTGCCGCCACCAGGTTGTGGGGCTTTCAGGTTAGAGCCTGTTTCTCTATTGTACTTAGCACGGCCAGCAGCAGTCAAGCCACCGGACCGTGATTTGTGTTTACCAATCTTCAGGCTGACTGATGGCTTGCTCATTTTTTCTTAGGCGGGCGTCCTTTCTTTGTACCGTATGTTCCTTTACCTTGTGGCATTACCAGACTCCGGGGATAATTTGACCAGTGATTGCATAAGCACCAAGAGCCGCCAAGACGCCAAGCATAGCAAGACGACCATTAAGCTTCTCAGCCTTTTCATTGTGGGTTTCAGTTACGTCCATAATAGTCATAGGTGGTTCGATTGCATAGAGGTTCAGACGACCCCGTTCTTCAGTAACAGTAGTCATCAGAATGATACATTAGAGCGTTCAAGCTTACGCATCACGTCCTGGCGGTAAGCCGGGTCGTTATCGTAGCGTGGATCAGACATGGCTTGTACAACCTCTGCCTGACTACGGAAAGCACCTCCAGTTCCAGGCGATTTACCTTGAACAAGATTACCTTCCACACCGTTAGCATCACGATAACGGTAGGACAAAGCCTGTACTGCCCAATATGTAGCAGCAGGATCACCTTTGTCCATGATAGCATCATAGGATTCAATCTCTTCGTTGGTCAAGTTCTGACCTGCCCAACCGAGCATTTCATTATACTGATCGGTACCACCAACAGCATCTCTTAGACTGTTGGCATACTCTTCTGTCATCTGTGGTTGGTCGTTGGACTCCGCTTTGTTACGGTATTCCAAATACATCTGAGCTAGTTCATTGGGATCTGCCTTTGCAATTTGCTGCAAAGTCTCATCATCATATTGCTCTGATTGAGCCTGTTCCCAAAGCTGATCTAGCAAAGACTCAGTAGAGGATTCCTCTTCTGTTTCTTCTGATGCTTCTTCTGTAGGCTGATCACCAAGTTTCTTTTGAAGTTCAAGGTAAGCAGCTTCAAGTTCTTGAGCGTTTTTATATTTACCAGCAAGACGCTGCTCTTGCTCTTGCTCCATCTGCTCACCTACTTGGAGAGAATCCTGCTCATCAGCATTAAGCTCTCCAGCGGGTGACTCATCTGGAATCATTGACATTACTTCTGCCATGTTTATTGTGGTGGTTGTTCTTGTTGTTGTGCTTGTTGCATTGCCTGCATCTCAGCTTGTGCTGCTTTCTGATCGACAGCTGCCATCTGAGGTGCTTGCTGTTGTGCCATCATTGCTTGCTGTTGTGCCATAGCTTGCTGTTGCTCAGCTTGGAGATCTTGTACGCTCTTCACAAGGTTGAGTACATCAATACCTTGAGAAGCAGCGAAGCGTTTGATCACTTCATCTGTATTAATGAACTGACTGATAGCTTCAGGTCCAAGAGTCTGAGCCAGAACAGTAAGGAACTGTGTCAAGCTATCACGATCTTGACCACGACCAAGGGCATTGATACCAGCAACAATTGTAGGTTTGATGATGTTCTTTGGGAGACGTGGGATGTCGCCAGACTTTTGAGCCATGTCTAGCTTACGATTAAGGTAAGGGACAAGGAACTCAACAGTCAGCAGGGAGAACAAACCACCTAGCTGCTGCTCTAGCTCCATCTGTGTCATGCGAACCTCTTCTGCAGTGGTGCGTTCACTCTGCCTCACGTTGAGGATAAGGAAAGCTTCACTCAGACGACGTTCGAGAACAGAAGTCATTTGATAAGCAGTGCCAAAGTCAGCGGTCTTACCCACCTGGATGACAGCAACGTCATCAGGTCGTCCTTGGATGATAGCACCGTTACCAGCGTTAGCAAGGGTAGCAGGCTTGGTCGTAGAGCTGGGGTTTACCACAAACACTACCTTAGCAGCTGCTGCGCTGCCTTCAACCAGGGCTTGTGTCAGTGCTTCAAGTGACTTCAGGTCACCGATGAACTGACCCACTCTGCCACGTCCATAGTTCTCACCGTCAACAGTGTTGAACCGTAATGGAATCCATGGGTTAGTAGCTTCTGGTGATTTACCTTCAGAACCTTTTAGCTTGTAATCATGTACCTCTTGATGCCATACAAAACGGTTGTTCTCTCGTCTTACATGTGTGTACACATCACATTCATCATCATGATCCCCGTAGGTATCACTGACAGTTTGGTTCTGTAGATAATCTGCAGGGAGTTTATCTTCAATTAGTTTTTTGTTAATACGTTCTTTAGTGACGATTTCAATCACGTTGCCGTTGCCATCACGATCGACAACAAAGCGATTCAAAGGATAAACCTTGATACCCTTACGACCCATGAACACCAAAGCGTTACCACCGACGACAAGGTGGAGCAGTGCTTGGTGCACCGCTACCCTATCATCAGTAGCTGCAATGGATTCAAGGATGATTCGTTCTACTTTTGCAAAAGACAAATCAAGTTCTGATTTAACTTCTGGACCCATCTCTTGTCCCAGCTGACTCTCGTCAAGCTGCAGTTTAAAGAAGCTGGTTTGAACGGGCAGCAGAGCCAGCATCAACTTAGATGCCAGAGTAACCACACCTTTCGCACCAACGCTTTGGTATGGAGTGAGAAGGTTCTTCATGCCAGAGTGGTGTTCCTCATGACCACGAATCAAATAAGGGAGTGTCAGTTTAGATGCCTGTTCAGCTTCGTTTAAGAACTGGGAACGGTCACTGGATAAAACGTCATAACGAGTTTTAGCTGACATTGTTTTAGATGTTTATTTAAATGTTAAGAGAGGAGATACGCATACCACCTCGTCCGAATGCACCAGACACACCGCGTGAAGCAATTTGCAGAGCAGTACCGACCGAGCCCTGAGCTGTTTTAACACCTGCTACTTGAGGACGTTCTCGCTGGGCCATTGCTTGCTCCTTCATCTGCTGCTGCAAAAGTTTCATCCGTTCGTTCTGCTCAGTCTGCAGCTGTTGGAACATAGCCTGCTGTTCCTGAAAACTTTTCGCGAAACCAGCTTCCATCTCTGCAATCTGATCACGGAACATGTCTTCGGCTGATGGCCCCTCATCGATTATTGGGTTTACTGATACAGGTTGATCAACAAAATCAGTTGGCAGGGGTGTCGGTACAAATCCAGTTGGCTGATCAGGCGCACTATTCCCCCCGTTATTGTTATTCTGATCGGGCTGACGGCTACGTCCTGAAAGAGCCTCGTAAGCACCAGTAGCAATCTTCAGTGGCTCGAAGCTTGGCGATTTGTAATCATACGTACGCCGATCCCGGTTCATGTTACGGTTAGCTGTAGCGGTATCTTTTTTTGCTTGACGGTATTCAGAGATGTTATGGTTTTGAATCTGTTGCAGGCTTATACCTTTTTTAGCAAGCTTTTTAGCTTCACTTTGAGTGATCTTACCATCTTTTGATGCTTTAGCGATCTCCTTTTGACGCTTATATTTTTTAGGATTTTCTTTCTTTAGTTCCTTGTCCCTTTTTTGTGCGTTGAGCTGTTGCTGAAACCGCTGTCCAAAGGGAGCACCGGATTTGTATCTACCTGAGCTTCTTTTAGATCTTGCCATTAATTTTCCTCCATATATTTGATGACCCACTCAACGACACTACGTTGACCAGATCGGTACATAATTTTTCCCATTGAATCTTCTGGTATAGGGTTAGTGGGTGGAAAAGATTCTTCTAGCTTAGCGAGCATGGCATTTGCTGTCATACCTCTAACATCTAGAAGATTAAGGTCAGGCATACTGGGGGAGATTGACATTGCTATGCTCAAAGAAGGCGGGCATTCTAGCAGATTTAGTTGCAGACAATTCTGGGGCTTTACCCTCATACATTAGCCGGTCGCTAGAATCCAGCCAAAATTTTTTGTCCAAATATTTATCGGTAGTATTAATACCTAGTGGTTGCATTACCCAATTGATAGTTGCCTTCCTGAGTTTATCAAGAGAAGGACTGATGTTATACCCCAGCTCAGTATGAACCAGACTATTGGTAGCCACATGAATTTGTTCATCTCGACTAATATCAGCAGAAACAGTTCTCATCCCAGCGTCACCATTAAAGCGGAAGAATGGTAGAAGAACGAAGAAAATCGCACGCTCGGCAACCATCGCTTTGGTGATCGTATGATCTGGATGTGCCTCCCAAGCGGTCTTAAGCCTAAGGGCTTCTTTCTCAGCTTGCGGATCAACACCGTAAGCATTTGCGATGTAACCAAGTGCGATGTCATGGTTTTCTTCATCTTTAACGTTGGATTCCAGTATTTCACGGGCCACCGTTGGTACTTCACTATTGAGGGCATCGGTGATAAAATCTCCCACAGGCAGTTCCATATGTCGCAATGCAAGAGCACGGAAGACAGCTTCTTCCGCACCCTCTTTGCATGTACCAGCAGTTGTCTGTACTGGCGTCCATTTGCGCTTCCGCGCCATTAGTTTTTCGTAAGGGTTCATTCTGCACAATCACATTGAGGTTCTGGTGTGTCCTCAAGCAGGCTGTTCAGATAATCATCGACTTCACTCTCTTCGAGAGCAGCGTACGCGCTTGACTTATCTTGAACGTCGCCCATAACTTGGAGACTATAATAAAGAGAAGTCTGGGGCGATTCAAGCCACTCTTGGATAAACTCTTCATCATACGTGACCACATCGGACCACGAATTGAAGCTGTAACCATGTAGAAGTCCAGTCTTGTTAAGTAGAGTCATGATGCCATCGGCAACACGTTTGTAGGCTTCCCAGCCCACCTTAGAGGCGATCTCTACGTCGCCATAGTTGTACGTTTGTACTCCGAAAGTACCGCTGTCGCGATCGACTGTCTGCGAGATAGGCGGAGCGATTTCTGGTGTGCAAGTATAGCCATCCAGATCTGTGCTTCGATAACTGCATGAGGCAGTGGGCGCAATAGCAAAGGCTCGAACCATTTTATTGTTGCGAGCAACGCTGGCTGCAAGCTCAATTCCAGTGTTAATTTGGGTGACAAGTTCATAGGCTGCAGACCGTACTGATTCTCCTTTGTTGAATTGTTCCAACGCTCGACCAAATTGGTCATACGTTACTCCGTATCGACGAAGTAGGTTGGCAAGTCCGAGCATACCGAGACCCACTTGTCGGTCAGTTTCGCTAGGGAGATACTCTCCGCTTTCGCCAACACCTGTTTTACCATGGAGTTCGCACAGCTGGGACATACCCTCAAAGAAAGCGTTAGGGATGTCGTCGAATTCACAGGCACCGAGAGATACATGTTGGAGTAAACAGGTACCTCGTGAGGGCAGGTAAACTTCAAGGCAGACGTTACCTCGGATTCGCTTTCCTTCATTGTCATACTTTACTTTGTTGAGCCAAATGTCGCCTGATTTAATACCGAAGAGAACGTCCTCCTTAAACGTACACCCCTGCCACCACTCATCGGTGACGTTGATGCAGCGCTTGACCCACGGTAGTTCGGATCTAGAAGTAGTAATAAATTCACGAGCATCAGGGTGGCTAAGGTCCAAATGACATACCACCGCGCCGTTCTTGTAGATACCCCCGCGACGAAGGATTTCATTTAACGTTGAGTAGATTTTAGCGAAGGAGACCGGTCCAGATGCAACCAATCCTTTTCCATTTTCTTCACCTCGGGGTCGCAGTTTCGACAAGTGAACCGCGCAGCCTGCTCCGAAGCGTAGAGCATGTGATACAAATCGCCAACTTGCTTCAATTCCATCGGGTCCCTCCATTGAGTCTTCGACGGTGAATACGGTGCACGAAACCGGTAGGCGGGACGTTGGGTCATCGATCCAAGATTGGACACGTCCCGTGCGAGAAATATAAGATGCAGTCATGGGTTGATAAGGTCTTTCAAAACGGGTGGTTGGTAATTTGGTCCCTTTAGGACCTTGCCGTCAGCACGACGGATAGGTGTGCCGTCTAATCCTAGCTTAGACATGTTACTCCTGTGAACACGATCAAGCGCTTCCTCTAGATCCCATTCCATATTCTCAGCATACTGAAAGCAAACATACACAAGGTCTGCAAGCTCTTTCAGCTCATTCTCATATGGTTCGTTGTAAAATGAATCACGGAATTCGTGATACTCTTCATCGATCAAACCCAGTTGCATAGTCCGGTTGTCCGCGCTGTTCTGGATCCCATACGCTGAACGGAATTGAATTGCTTGATCGCTCAGACTGTTCGACCTGCAGTGTTGTGTGTTGGAGTTCATTTTCAAGATAGTGGATAGCCTTTTTAAGGTCTTTCTCTTTCGATTCAGAAGACTTGTAACCGGCTCGGCAAATATATTTAATAGCACAGCCAAGATGATAGTTTAGATCCCAGTCTCGGATTGCATCCCAGCATTCGATTGATCCTCGGGTGTAGTAGTCGGGTGAAAAGTGGGCCATTTTTTAACTAAGTTACTAACAGTGTTGGATAGAACAAAATTTTGTCGCTGTAATGCCATGAAGACTGTGATAAGGTCTTCTTTGTCGGCATCAGGCAGCAGATCAGTCAGCCTTCGCATTTTTAGATCCTGTTCCATCGTCAACTCGATAATCGGCGGCGGGGGTCCAAAGAATTGGCTGTTGCTTGTCGAAGTCATAGTCGGATGCTGTGAGGATCTTTGCAAGTCTTGCATTTTCGAGGGCAACATCTTCCGAAAGATCTTTGTCAGCAAACGCTTGGGTGACAGTCTTCCAAGAATACCCCTTCTCTTCAAAGAGGGTGATTGCACGCTTAACACCAATACCGGGACAACCTGCGTAACCATCAGTTTGGTCTCCTGCTAATGTTTGTATAAGGTGCCACTTCTCTCCCTCTCCTTCTTCCACATTCATCATTTCTGACATGTCAAAGAGGCGACCAGGGA
>Ga0208899_1001431_pt1 | contig 16889 bp, 10 predicted proteins | sample VirMetDEL_Nov_24_FD_184518 | JGI IMG/M metagenome (GOLD analysis project Ga0208899, IMG submission 184518) | Aqueous microbial communities from the Delaware River and Bay under freshwater to marine salinity gradient to study organic matter... | ecosystem: Environmental > Aquatic > Marine >... | reverse complement strand
GGAATCTGTCTTAGGTAAAGGTAAATCTACATCAGGTAATAACGTTGCATTTTTCTCCCCATTTACTTCACATTATAAACCTAAATTAGAAATAGACATCAACACAACAAGCGAAGGTCAAAATGCCTGGCACTGTTGGATATCTGATAAAAAAGGAAGAAGTATAAACAGTTTATTTAAACAAATGAACTTAGGTAAACAATACTTTGAACAATTATCACGAATAATTAAGTCTGCAAAATATAAAAACTTTGACAATGAAGTTAAACATGTAGAAACAATATCATTGCCCGAAGAATATGTTCCATTATGGAAACACAAAAAGACTCCTGACTTCCGTAATGCAATATCATATTTAAAAAAACGAGGTGTTACTATATTTGATATTTTAAAATATCGTATAGGTTACTGTGAACGAGGAGAGTATAGTGGCAAAATAATTATTCCTAGTTATGATTGTAACGGACAGTTAAATTATTTTGTAAGTAGAGCATTTTATAATGCTGATAAATATAAACACAAGAATCCGAAGGTAAGCAAAGATATTATAGGATTTGATTTACTTATTAATTGGTCTGAACCAATTGTACTTTGTGAAGGATCATTCGATGCAATTGCAATAAAAAGAAATGCAATACCATTATTTGGTAAAATTATTCAACCACAACTACAGAAAAAAATTATTGAAAAACGAGTCAAAGACATTTACATATGTTTAGATGCTGACGCCATTCGCAACGCATTGAGTATTGCAGAACGGTTTATGGGTGAAGGATTAAACGTATATTTTATAGAATTAAAAGAGCAAGATGCATCTGATTTAGGATTTCATCGTATAACAGAAATTATAGAACAAACCGGAGTAATGACATTTGAACAACTAATGCAACTCCGAATGGGTATTATATGGAAATAAAACAAATACAAAGTAGTATACAACAAGCAGACCGTATCTATCATATATCAGACGTACATATTCGTACATTGAAACGACATAAAGAATATCGACATGTTTTCGAAAACATGTTTGCATATATTAATCAATCTAAAACAGCAAACAGTATAGCAGTAGTTACTGGAGATATAGTTCATAGTAAATTGGACATGTCCCCCGAATTGATTAGAATGCTTACTGATTTCTTTCGAGGATTCAATATTCCTACAATTGTTATTCTTGGTAATCATGACATGAACCTAAACAATTTGTATCGTGAAGATGCATTGTCTCCGGTATTGGACATGATTGCTAATGACAACATTGTTTTTATAAAAGACAACGGTACTTTTGATTTTGCTGGAATAACTTGGAACCATATGGCTGTCGACGTTGAGCCTGCTCAATATGTAAAAGGTGAAGACATTGTAACAAACAACTTAAAGATTGCATTACATCATGGTGCTGTGCATTCTGCTAAAACAGATATAGGATATGAAATATCTAATGAGCATGTTACTACTGATTTATTTTCTGGGCACGACATGACACTACTAGGTGATATTCATAAACCGGCTCAATTCTTAACTGAAACTATTGCATACCCTGGTTCACTTATACAACAAAATCATGGCGAAGCATTAGATCACGGTATACTTGTTTGGGATGTAAAAACTAAAAAAGCTGAATTTGTAGAAATACACAATGATTATGGATATGTAACTATAGAAACAGAAGGCTCTCAAATTGTCAAGTCACCACATCGAATGCCTAATAAGCCTAGAATAAGAATCAAGTTCAATGAAACCAGTGCATCAGACATGAAACGATTGGTTACCATGATTCGTAAAAAATACAATGTTCAAGACATTACCATACAACGAACTATATCAGCACAAAATAATGCTGAATCTGGAACTATAGCAATCGGCAATGTTCGAGACGTTGAATATCAAAATACTCTGTTAACTGAATTTATTAACACTAAATTTCCACAAGCAACTACAGATGAGTTAGATGCAATACGACATATTAATCGATCTATCAATTCTAAACTTCCTGCAGTTGAATCAGTTCGCCATATAACTTGGCACCCGGTCTCATTTGAATTTGATAACATGTTTTCATATGGAGAAGGTAACAATGTAGACTTTAATAAAATGAGTGATGTATGCGGATTATTTGCTGCAAATACAAGTGGTAAGTCAAGTTTATTAGATGCGATAACATATACTATATTTGACAAATGCAGTAAAACAAGCAAAGCCCATGAAGTGTTAAACAATAAAAAGTCTGGATTTCGTGGGGTGTTTAAATTTAAAATGAATGATGTTCTTTATACAATTGAACGTGTAGGCACCAAGAAAAAAGACAACCACGTAAAAGTAGATGTTAACTTTTATACTGAATCAGAAAATTTAAATGGAGATGAACGTAGTGACACAAATAAAAGTATACGTCGGTATTTAGGAACATATAATGATTTTATTTTAACTGCATTTTCACTTCAAGCAGATAATAATAATTTTATAGAAAAATCACAACGTGAACGTAAAGACTTATTATCTCAATTTTTAGACATCACAGTATTTGAACAACTTTATCATTTAGCAACAGACGAAATAAAAGAAACATCAGGCCGACTTAAAGCATTTAAGAAAACTGATTTTGCAGAAACAATAACATCAGCCGATGCTGTTATAAAAAACAATGAAAAATTAATTGCTGATACTAACAAAAAAGAATCGGACAAACAAACTAAAAGAAACCAATTACAAGATTCTATAGTACAGTTAATAGAGACAAAACAACCTACAAGTTATGAAGGTGATGATATTAAAATACTACAGAAAACTGAAACTAATTTAACTGAAAAAATAGAAGAACTTCAACAAACGATCGAAGAAACAGAACAAATAATTTTAGGATATCAAGATAAAATTGATAATATAGAAGAGGCGATTGCAATACAAAATTACAATGTTGATGACTTAAAAGACAAAGATAAACAATTAACAGATACTGAATTTAAAATTGACGATTTACGGGAAGAACTAAAAAAACAACAAAGAATAGTAAATGATAAGCAAACAAAAATTGAACATCTTGAGACGCACAAATATGACCCGAATTGTGAATACTGTGTGTCTAACGTTTTCGTGCAAGACGCAATTCAAGCCAAGAACGAAATTAACCAAGATAGAAAAGTATTAACAGATATATCAGATGATATTGAATTAAGTAAAATTTTACAAAATAGTTTAACTGTATATCGAACGCAACTTACTGAATACAATGAAGCAAATAGTAATATTGACACGTATAAAAATAAAATTGAAATATATGAACTACAACTTCAGATTCATGAAAATGATCTTCAAACTAAAGAAACTGAATTAGAAAATAACATAGAACGCCAAGAATCTTTTAAAAGAAATAAGTCTGCTATTGTTTGGAATAAAGCTGTTGATAAAAACATTAATGACTGTAAAGGTAAAATTGATACAATCTCTGGTCAAATAAAAACACTTCAAGATCAAATAAAAACCAATCATGGAGAAATACAAGTTGCTAAAACCAAGAAAAAGACAGCATTAGAACAATTGGAAACATATCAACAGTTGGAAACGGAATACAAAGCATATGAATATTATTTAAAATCAGTTAAACGAGATGGTATTCCATATGAATTAATATCAAAGGCAATTCCAAAAATTGAATCAGAAATAAACAATGTTTTAAATCAAGTAGTCGATTTTAACATGGTAATGAATACTGATGGTAAAAATATTAACGGATATATTATTTACGATCAAGACAACTATTGGCCATTAGAATTAACAAGTGGTATGGAACGGTTTATATCAAGTTTAGCAATACGCATAGCACTTATCAATGTTTCTGCTTTGCCTCGTCCCAATTTTATAGCAATCGATGAAGGTTGGGGTAGTTTAGATGCAGAACATATTTCTGCCGTTGCAAATTTATTTGATTATTTTCGAACTAAATTTGACTTTTCAATTATTATATCTCACGTAGACACTATGCGAGATATGGTAGACAATTTAATAGAAGTAAATAAAAATAACGGATACAGCCAGATTCTTCATGTTTGATATTTATATAAAAAGAATACATATCAATGGAACGCAAAGAAGCAGTCTATAAAGGTTTAGAATTTATACCGGTTTTATATGAAGATCCTTCATTAACATCACCAGACTATTTTCAGATATCTGAATTTCCATTAAGATTAACTGCAGGTAAAAATCTATTTAAACTACGAGGCCATCCTACCAATTTACGTGTTGGTGGAGCTTTAGGAATCGAAGTATTAGATTATAATGGCGATCCTATATACACCGAAGTAGTAGATTTTATAGACGAAGATAAAAGTCGAGTAATTGCAATTTACATATATGAAAATACATCACCTGGTGATTGCACTATTACATTAGTAGCAGAAGCTACAACTATTGAAAATAATGCTGTGCCACAAGATTGGCAAGGAAAAGTAAATTTAAGATGGAAGCGCACAGTACCTGTAAACCCAATGGTCGCAAATGTTTCAGAAATAATATTTGATAAATTACCCGTAGTAACAGTTCAAGAACAAATTGGAGTTCAGTTAGACCGACAATATGCTACTACTCAATTTCCTACTTATAATACTGGAACAGTTCGTTTTACTTCACAAAACGGTCAACCAGTTATAGAATTAACCGGTGGTAAATTTGAATCTGATATGAAAACAGGAACCATTACTGTTGCATCTCCTACAAATCCTACACCTACACCTGCGTATCCGGTTGTTACCACACCTTACGTGTCTACGATAAAAAAGATATTAACACCAACTACGGCTTTATTAGACAAAGAATATACAGTGTATAGTAGCGAAAGTATATTTCCACATACATATAACCAATTTGAAAATAGTTCATATTCATTATCATATGAAGCTACACCAATATATGTTGAAACTGAAAATTCACAATCATTTGCTTATATACAAATAGAAGGATTGGAACCAGCTACTGGTGATGTTAGCCGAACTAAAGTTTATACTAACAACAAAGGAACAGTTGGAACTTGGGAATTAGTTAATGATGTAGAATTAGAAGAAACAGAAATATTTGTTCCTAGCACATCGTCATTATTACCAGACGTAAGTATAGGAACATTTGTAACGCAAAGTACTATTGATACATATTGGGAAGCACATTCATATCAAGGTAACACAGAAAGCACAGCACCAACATTGACATGGACTACTGAATCATTAGATTTAGCTACATTAATAGACAGTTCAATAGATATAACTGCAAATAACAGCGTATTAACATTTCAAAACAAAGATGCATATAAAGGCGTATTTATTGCTACCAGTTCATATAAAGTAACTATAGACGCATTAGGAACAAGAAGTAGCGTTAGTGGGAATAATGATCCTGTATTAGGTGTATATATGTCCGGAAGTGCATTTAATTTTAACACAACAGATTTATTCAATCAAGAATTACCAAAAACATTGGGAAAACGTATCGCCGAACTCCGAGTTTTAGGTGACTCAGAAAGATTTGATGATAAAGTATTTAGTTTTGAATCTGATAATGCAGGGCACGGTAGTATAATATTAGTAGTGGAAAGTGGAGTTTGGCAAGTTGCTGATATACGAACTACTACGGATAATGATGTTGGGTATACTCCAAATTATACTAGAATAAAAACATTTGTAGAAACAACACATAAAATAGACAATCAAATATCTTTTAAAGTAGAATATTATAATGTAGATGGCGTTGCTAGTAAACAAATAACTTATGTATACGACAAAGATTGGGAAGGTGGAAATCGTTATGTTGATGGTGATTTTTCTATGCTTACCGGCTCACTTTATGTAGCTGACTCTTTGAATAGTGGTGTTGCTATAACTGGTAATTCCGGAACAGGATTTGTTAGATCATTAGGATATGATGGATTCGCTGCAGGATATCCTGGATTTCTTCTTTGGAGCGGAAGTGCATTAGCAGGACAAAATACTAAAGGAGGAGTTCCATATACTGGAGTAGGGTTAGAATTATATTTAGATAACAGTAGTTATTTTAGATATTCTACCACAGACGATGAAATATATATAGCAACACAAAATTTCTTTCTAGGAGATCCAAATACTGCGTTTATAAGTGGTAGCAATAGCAACATAGAAATATCTGCAAGTGGATTTCATTTAACACCAGAAGGAGATGTAACTGCATCGAGCTTTATTGCCGTACAGGATGGAAATACATTATTTGATAGTAACAATGAATTTGTAGATGGTAAAAACATAGGCCGTATAGTTTATTTTGAAACTGACGAATTTTCACATACAGGAAATATAGAAACAACACCTGTAACAGCTTCGGTATTCGAAACATTTATATTACCAGGAGAAACAAATTTACAAGTGTCACAGATGATACAATATACAAATAATAATTCATCACAAGTTACTTTTGTTAAAAGTGAAATGTTTATACAATCTGCTAGTGCAACTGCTTCTATAGGAGTTGGTCCTTCTGTAAACGAATACGACACTTGGAGTATTCCAGAACAATTAAATATCAACGCATTAAATTTAGTAACTAATATACCAAATGGTGGAGTAGAAGGATATTCGATTACATTTGATGCCGGTCGTGGCACCGTGCCTAGTAATGCAATATTACCAAAATATCAAGGAAAACACGTACGAATATTTCAAATGATTCTTGCCTCTAATTTTGGACATAGTACGTCTATATTAAAAGTTAAAGGACAAGTTTTTAGAACAAGTAGATTAATAGGAGGTTCTACATCTCCACCACAGAATATACAAAGGTAATATTTATATAAAATGAATAAAACTACAGTACTTTTTCCAGGCGGGTTCAAACCAATCACCGGTGCCCATTTAGCATTAGCACAACGCTATGCAAACTCTTCTAATGTAGAACGAGTAATTATGCTAATCGGACCAAAAGAACGAGACGGCGTAAGTCGTGCCGATAGCGATGAAATATTCAGATTAATCAACAACAATTCTAAGATTGAACTTCGTGCTACAGACTTTAACAGTCCCATAATGGCTGCGTATGAATTTTTATTTGCACTACCGGAAGGCGACCATGGAACATATGCAATGGCAGCATCTCGTAAAGGAGATGATTACGCTAGAACATTGAGTTTTGCTGGAAACGTAGAAAAATACAAAACAATTGGAGACAAGAAAGGCAGAAAAATACCTGCCGGGGTAAAAGTTAATCCATTAGAAATTGATGTAGATCCATTAACATATAGCAACGGGGAGCCTATCTCAGCCAGCACTATACGACAAGCAATTGCTAATAATGATTATGAAACATTTGCGGCATCATATCCTGGAGCAAAAGAAGCTGTTATAAAGAATATTTGGCAAATGCTAACCGGAGTACAAGAGTCAATATTTAGCAAATCTTGGTGGAGCAATCAATTAGCAGAAGATGTCGACGAAGTAGCAGAAGGATATCAAACTACTAAAATGGCTAAGTCTCACAACAAGAAAATAAAAAAATTAAGAAAACATTTAGATCGGAGTCGTGGAGAAGAATTTACATATGATTTTGCTAATTTTGGTAAAACTGTATTTGGTGCACCGTTATATGAAAATTATATTACACGCGATGAATTAAAATCTATAGAACCAACTGTAGATCGATTTTTTAAACGTTTCGGCATTGATGTAGACTTTCAAGGATATGCAACACATTTTATAGACCGACTAAATGATCCTAGAAATGAAGGAACAATTACATTAGACGATTTAGAAAACTTATTTTTAGATTTATCGTCAGAATATGGAGAAGAAATAGTTCAGCAATTTCAACAACGTAATCCATCCGCAGTAACATCAGACTACCAGTTTGACGTTCCTATTCATATGCCATTTCAATTACGTTTTGATCAGAGTTTAGGACAAATTAAATTAATTCCTAGAACAGTTAAAGCACAACGTCGTCCGTGGAGATCGAATAATCCATCTGATAAAATATACACAATCGAAAACGTATTAACAGAAGGTGGTGCAGCCGGCCACATGAATCATCCTTATGACTCTCATGGATTAACTTTTAATGACATGAAAGAAATAGTATCTAGAGCATTAGAAGGTCGTCTGGACATGGAAGAAGCTGTTACTGAAAAGACTGACGGACAAAACATTCAAGTAACATGGAAGAACGGCAGGCCTGGTTTTGCTCGTGGTATTAAAACCAGAATCAATCCACTTACACCAGACGAAATTGTTGCAGAGTTTGAAGCAAAATATCAAAAATCAGTAGAAGCTAATGGAGTAAAAGGAGCAGAAGGATATAAATTAGTAGTAGACGCCTTTCGAGCGACAGCAGAAGATTTAACTGCGTCATTAAGCAAATTATCTCCGGAAACACTTATGCGTATATTTAAAAACGGCAAAGTATTTGCAAACATGGAAATTATATATCCTGCTACTACCAATGTTATTGCCTATGAACAAGCAGTACTACAGTTTCATAATCTTGTTGAATATGATGACAAAGGCAAAGTAATTGAAACTGATTTAACTGGTGGCACAATGCTTCAACAAGTAATACAAGATGCTAACGCTCATATGCAAAAGACATTTTCATTTATTCCTCCTAACAAATTAAAATTGGGTCGTATAGAAGATTTTGAAGATCAACAAGCAGCATTCTTTGCTGAAATAGACAGTTTAAAAGATCAATTTGGACTTAAAGAAACCGATCGGGTATCTGAATATCACAGAGCATGGTGGAAAGATGTTGTACGAGAAAAAGCATATCAATTAGATTATGCTATACCAGAAGATGTTTTAGAGATACTAACTAACCGTTGGGCATTCAATGATAAGTCTACGAGAATAAACAATGTAGTTAAAATGATAGACAACGAATCTTTTGCTACATGGGTATCAGCATTTGACAAAAAAGATTTTAAAGCATATCAAAAACAAAATATAGAACCATTTGAATCTATATTTTTAAAACTTGGCGCGGTGGTATTGAAAAACATAAAAAACTATTTAGCAGCAAGTCCAGACAAAGCAGTACGACAAATTAAAAAAGATCTGATGTTATTAATTAAAGATTTACAAACATCAGATAATCCTGACACACTTAAAAAGTTAGAAACACAATTAAAGAAAATAGAGCGAATGGGTGGCTTTGATACTATAGTACCAATCGAAGGTATAGTATTTACATATGGTGGTAACACATACAAGCTAACAGGATCATTCGCTCCAGTAAATCAGATACTAGGAGTGTTAAAATACGCAAGGTAATATTTATATTAAATAAACGGATAAAACAATGGCAAAAAACGAAACAAAGCATAAAAGCAAATACACTAAGCCTAAAGACGAAGCAAAGTCTCTAAAGCCTGAAACTAGAAAAGATATTAAAGACTATACTGGAGATGAAGCTCACGGTATGGTACCAAATTTAGTTAAAGGTATTCAAGAACTTGTTCCAAGAAATATTAACGGTGAAGTGATTGATGACGTAGAAAATATGGTTCCAAAAATTAAAGATCATATTTACAAAAAAGTTGAAGAAGGAGATTATTCTCCAGAGCATGCTCGTAAAGTTTTTGAAAAATTACAAATTGAAGATAGTGAAGGATATCTAGATGCCATGGAAAACGGCGTTTACAGTATCAAAGAATCTATTAACAAGTTATCTGAATCACAAAAAGAAAAACTTGTGAGAATGTATGTGCGCAATAAAATTGTTAAAGTTTTACAAGAACAAGCAGCGCCTCAAGCAGCGCCTCCTGCAGATCCAATGGCTGATCCAATGGCTGATCCAATGGCCGCACCAGCACCTGACGCAGCAGCACCAGACGCAACAGCACCAGATGCCGCACCAGTAGACGATGTTTCTAGTAGTAATATTGAAAGTGCTACGAAAACATTTGAAGACGCTCTTAAAGATGAATTTTTAGCAAACGCAACTAGTGGTACTGAAAAAGCAATGAAACCATTAATTCAACATTATGAAACAAATAATGATCAAAAAGATGAAATAGCTCAAGGTATAGCAAATGTATTGAAATCTGCAAATATAACATTGCCTGCAGCATCTTCAACCGATCATACAAAAAATGATCAACCTGAGCAACAACCTTAAATATAATATTATGGGAAAAAACAAGTTACAAAACATCAAAGCTCTCGAGCAAATGCTTGACGGCACACACAAATTTCAAACCAAAAAAACAATAGGATTCAGTGACGCAGAGTCGGAGTCAAAACGAAATGAACGCCATGAAATAGGTGATACATGGGAAGACGTCGACGCTAACGGAAATATATATGTTATAGAACAACATGATGGATTCCGTACTCGTAAACCAAAAAATTCTCAAGTATTAAGTGAAGTTCGAGAAGAATTACGACTATTTTCTAATTGTCCAAAAGAAACTTGCACTTGCGATCCAACATATCATCTCAACAAAAAAATGCGAGCAATACACGGAATGTGCTTTGACTGTGTTATTGATATGGAACATGAATTAAAAAAGCAAGGTAAATTTGAAAACTATGCTCGAGAAAAAATGCGAGCTAATGCATTAGCTTGGTTACAAAAAGCAGAACAAGATGTTAATATGTTACGAGAAGCATATACAAAAGCATCTAAATTAGTTATTAACGGACAAGGAGATACTGAGTCATGGGCAGCACAAATGACTCCAGAAGAATTCGAAGAAAAAGTTACAAAAGGATTTGAAAAATATAAAGAAGATTTTTTAAATAAATTAGATAAACACACAAGCGGAGAAAACAATGAAAATTTGGAACAAAATTAAATCATCATTATTATGGATTGGTATTGGTATAGTTGGAATATTAGGACTTATAGCAACATTTGGAAAATTATTTACACGTAGATCTACAGATAAACTTCAAGACAAAATTGAAGACAATGAAAAAAAGATTGAGCGAGTTAAAGGTAAAGAAGATCAATTAAAAACACAAAAACGTCAAGTTAAAAAAGAACTAACTGATCTTAAAGAAACAGTTAAAAAAACTAAAACCGTTAAACGTAAACCTGCACCAAAAAAAGTGCCAGCAAAAAAGAAAACTACTAGTTCAGCAAAGAAAAATATTGTTTCTAAAACAAAAAGAAAAAAATGAAACAATTAATTTTTATATTGTTATTTCCAATAACTGTATTCGGACAAACAGTATCTGACACTTGTTTTACAGAACAACAGATACACGATATATCAGAAACATTAAACGAATTATATTATCAAGATTCAGTTAACAATGCATTAATATCTCAACAAGAAGCAGTCATTGAAAAACAAGATGAATTGCTTCGTTTAGATTCTTTGCAGTTAGAATACAAAAAACAACAAATAGATTTACTTGAAGAAAACATAGATTTATATGTTAAGCAACAAAAAAAGCTTCAACCTAAATGGTATAATCATAAAGCTTTATGGTTTGGTAGTGGTATATTAACTACAATATTAACTGGTAAATTAATTGTAGGAGCAATTAACTAATGGCAAATCCAAACATAAAAGAAATCATTCAACAGCAGTATCAAATGTGTGCTGCAGACCCTGTATTCTTTATGCGTCAATATTGTTATATACAACATCCAAAGCGAGGTAAAATAAAATTTAATTTATATGACTTTCAAAAAGACTCATTAACACAGTTACGAGACAACAGATACAGTGTTATATTAAAGTCTAGACAGTTAGGTATTTCAACGTTAGCAGCCGGTTTTGCATTATGGAGCATGTTGTTTAATGAAGACTTTAATGTGTTAGTTATTGCAACTACACAAGAAGTAGCAAAAAACTTAGTTACTAAAGTTCGAGTAATGCATGATAATTTACCAAGTTGGCTGAAAGGTACTATAGAAGCAGACAACAAATTATCTTTAAAATTTAAGAATGGCTCTCAAATAAAAGCCGTATCAAGTGCAGGTACCGGTGCACGATCAGAAGCATTGTCATTGTTAATAATAGACGAGGCTGCGTTTATTAGAAACATTGAAGAGATATGGATAGCATCTCAAGCAACACTATCAACAGGTGGGGGCGCAATAGTTTTATCTACTCCAAACGGTGTAGGTAATTGGTTTCATAAAACTTGGGTGGACGGAGAAACAAATGCACAAACACAATGGCATAATATTAAACTACATTGGACAGTGCATCCAGAACGAGATATCGAATGGAGAAATGATCAGACACAATTATTAGGTGAACGAGGCGCGGCTCAAGAGTGTGATTGTGATTTTGTAAGTTCTGGACATACTGTAATAGACGGTAAAGTTTTATTAGGATATGAAGAAAAATGTTGTGAACCAATTGAAAAGCGAGGATTTGATAATGGTTATTGGGTATGGGAATATCCTGACTATTCGAAAAATTATATAATCGTAGCTGACGTTGCCCGGGGTGATGCAGCCGATTGGTCAGCATTTCACGTTCTAGAAGTTGAAACAGTAACTCAAGTTGCTGAGTATAAAGGCAAAATACCTCCTAAAGATTTTGGAAACATGTTAGTAACGGTTGCAACAGAATGGAACAATGCTTTACTTGCGATTGAAAATGCAAATATAGGTTGGGCTGCAATTCAGCCGGCATTAGACAGAAACTATGAAAACTTATTTTATACATATAAAGACGATGGATATGTAGATGTTGACATTCAACTTCAGAAAGGTTATGACATGAAAGATAAAACTAAAATGGTTCCTGGGGTGTCGACTACAAGCAGAACAAGACCATTAATGATATCTGCATTAGAAATGTATATGCGTGAAAATACTCCTGTTATACGTAGTAAACGACTCATACAAGAGCTATTTGTGTTCATATGGTTAAATGGTAAAGCACAATCACAAGTAGGTTATAATGACGATTTAGTAATGAGTTTTTGTATTGGACTTTGGTTACGAGACACATCTCTAAAATTAAGGCAACAAGGAATCGATTTAAATAAAAGAGCCTTATCGGGGTTTCAAAAATCTGATAATGTTATTTACACCGGAAAAAATAAACCAAAAGATTCTGGATGGGATTGGAATAACGGTGCAAATGAAGAAGGTTTAACTTGGTTATTATAATAATTGCTTGGATCTTTAAGTAGTTATATTTATAATAAAAGAAATACTATATGGCATCTTTAAGAAAACGTTTACAAAATTTGTTTAGTACCAATGTTATTGTACGAACTTATGGTAAAAACAAATTAAAAGTTGTTGACACAAACCGATTACAGTCTGTTGGTAATTTAGCACAATCCAAGTTAACAGATAGATATACTAGACTTCATGGCTCAAATAAACACAAAGTTGGAGGCGTTCACGGAGGCTATGACTCAAACTATTATATGCATCAGAATCGTGTACAATTGTATACTGATTATGAAATGATGGACCGAGACCCTATTATACATTCTGCATTAGACATCTATTCAGATGAGTCTACATTGGAAGATCAGTTTGGTGATATACTAACCATTAAGACCAATAACACCAAGATTCAAAAAATACTATACAATTTATATTATGACATCTTAAACATCGATTTTAATATGTGGGCTTGGATTAGAAACATAACTAAGTATGGTGATTTCTTCTTAAAACTTGACATTGCAGATGAAATTGGAATCATTAATGCTCGACCATTTTCTAGTTATGAAATAGAACGCTATGAAGAATATGATGAAGAGACTGGTGAATATAAAATTGAGTTTAAACACATTTCTGGGTATGATGAGTCATATGAAGTATATGAAATAGCACATTTCCGTTTGCTATCTGACTCAAACTTTTTACCATATGGTCGTTCTATGCTTGAAGGTGCAAGGCAAGAATTTCAAAAATTAACAATGCTTGAAGATGCAATGCTTATTCACAGAATAATGCGAGCACCGGAGAAGCGTATATTCAAGGTAGACATTGGAAACATACCTCCTAATGAAGTAGACACATTCATGGAACAGATCATCAACAAGATGAAAAAAATTCCTCATGTAGATCAAAAAACAGGTAACTACAATCTCAAGTTTAATCTTAATAATATGCTTGAAGATTACTTTTTGCCAGTGCGTGGAGGTAACTCACAAACACAGATAGACACTTTACCAGGTATGACATGGACCGGTACCGATGACATTGAGTATGTTAAAAATAAAATGATGGCTGCATTAAAGATACCAAAGCCATTTTTAGGGTATGACGAGGGCGTTGAAGGTAAAACTACATTGGCCTCCATGGATATTAGATTTGCTCGAACCATAGAAAGAATACAAAAAATAGTAATTTCAGAACTATATAAAATTGGTGTTGTGCATTTAGCAACACAAGGTTATGAAGGAGAAGATCTAATAGGATTTGACTTATCATTGACTGCACCGTCAATCATTTATGATCAACAAAAAGTTGCATTGATGAATGAAAAAATAAATTTAGCTAACACCATGAAAGACAGTAAATTGGTGTCAGATAAATACATATATGAGTTTATATTTAACATGTCCGAAGAACAATGGCTACAAGAACGAGTTAATGTTATTGAAGATCTAAAATTAAGATTCCGTCAAAATCAAATTGAACAAGAAGGTAACGATCCTACCATTACTGGAGTGTCATATGGTACGCCACACGACTTGGCTTCATTACATATGAGTTCGGATGAGGTAGAAGAAAAAGACGTAGGTGGACGACCTAAAGAAGGAATTAAATCTGGACAACATGCAAACGAATTTGGATGGGATCCAACTGGTAAGAAAACGTTGAGACAGGCATTTAATCCTGAAAATCAAAAAACTGCATTTCAACCAGATCCTAATAAAAGAAAACGGCCCATGACTGCAGAAGCACAAAACGTTTTAAATTATTTTAGAAAACAAAAAGGACAAAAAATTATCACAGAGACCATGAATTCTTCTTCTGAAGACAAAGATGCAGGATCCATGTTAGATGAAAACAATCTTTTATCGTCTTAACTATATTTATTAATAAAGAAAACTACTGGCTGCAGTATGAAAAAACTAAAACATTCAAAATACAAGAATACCGGAATACTTTTCGAGATGCTTGTCAGAAAGTTAACTTCAGAAACAATGTCTTCTGATAAAACTGTAACTGTCGATATTATAAAAAAATATTTCGGCAAGAATACAGAGTTAGCAAAAGAACTTCAATTATATAATTCATTGATAAAAGAACAACACAAAACTGAAGCACGTGCTTTAGATTTTATCAGAACTATTAGAGAATCATATGCTCGTCTTAATCAAAGCGCATTGAACCGGCAACGATATAATTTGGTAAAAGAAATATCTGAAAATTTTGTGTTTGAACATGTTTCTAAAATACACATAAACAACTACAAGGCGTTGGCTTCGATATACATGTTGTTTGAGTATAAAGATTCTGATAATCCTAAACGTTTAATGGAATGTAAGAATGTGGTATTAGAACACACATTGTTAACAGAAAAGAAACAAACTTCGCAGCCTACCCTTATTGAAGAATTTTCAAAACAAGAAAAAGCAACAAGACTATTAACATATAAATTAATGATAGACAAATTTAACAATAAGTATTCAGTATTGTCTGAATCACAGAAACAATTGTTAAACAAATATATTACAAATGTTAATGACACAGAAGCATTACGTGAATATGTTAGCAAAGTTATTCCTACATTAAAAACCCGTTTAGCAGAACATGCTAAACTTACAACGGAAAAAGTGACACAGATAAAAGTGCAACGACTTTCTGAAATGCTTTGCAATGTAGAAACAATGAAAAGATTAAAAGAATCACATATAGTATCATTGATGCGTTATATGGATTTAATTGACGAATTAAATAGGGTACACAAATGAAATCATTCTTAAAACAAATAAACGAAAGTTTTCAGTCATTAGAAGAATCTTTAGATTCTAAAACTGCTGCAAATGATCCTAAATTATTTGTAAAAACCGCATATGATAATGGATACAGCGAAAAACAAATTGAGAACTTTTTACAGAAAGCTGGCCATAGCAAAGATGACGCGGAGACTTATTATTATAATATCATAGGACAATACGATACAGGATTTGCTAGTAATGGTATCAATGAAGCAGCAAAACAAAGTAAAACTTCGAAAGCTGCAATACAATCTGCTGCTGGTAAAAATCGTGATGATTGGGAATATAAAACTTGTGAAAATTGTTCTGGAAAATTGACATCTCATATAAAAGGCGTATGTCAACGATGTAAAACAGAACCTAGATGGCAAGACAATGATGGTGACGGTAAATGGTATGAACCTGGAGTTGATGTAAAAGAAGCTAAAGGTAAATATGATGACGGAGATGGAAAAGATGAAAAATGTGATTATGTTCCATGTAATGAAGGAGATTTAGACAATTCAAATATAGAAAAAATTGAATGTGATAAATGTAATGGAGCTGGGTGCGATCATTGCAACGGAACAGGATATCATAAAAAAGTAGATGAAGTATCAGTTGCAGCTGGTGCTGGGTCATATATGACTCCTAAAGCATTTGGTAAACGAACAAATCCTAACCTTAAACAAAGCACAGGATATACTGATGTCCCTAAAACAAAACTTCATACAGAATATGATTATGTACAAGAAGCAATGGATCGCAAGTATGAACAACTTATAGAAGGATATCGAGACTTTGTTTTAAGTGATTCAAAAATGAGCCCGGCAAGAAAAGTAAATGCGTCTATAAGAGATGTAGCTAAAAAACTTAAAGAAATCGAAAAGATTGTTGAATATACCGGCAGATTAAAAACCGAATCAGGAATAGCACATTCTGGTTTTAGTAGTGGGACACATAACGCATTAAGAAAAATATCAGAACGATTAATTAAAATATCAGAGCGAGTTAGATCATTAG
>Ga0208899_1001430_pt1 | contig 16892 bp, 15 predicted proteins | sample VirMetDEL_Nov_24_FD_184518 | JGI IMG/M metagenome (GOLD analysis project Ga0208899, IMG submission 184518) | Aqueous microbial communities from the Delaware River and Bay under freshwater to marine salinity gradient to study organic matter... | ecosystem: Environmental > Aquatic > Marine >... | reverse complement strand
AATGATGGCAGGCGGTAAACTCAAAATGGGTGGAGTCAAGGACTTCAAGAAGGGCTTCAGCAAGGGATTTAACGCTATGGGTGGAGTAGACGGCTTAGTAGGCGCTGCAGAAATGATGGCAGGCGGTGCAGTACGATCCAGAGCAAAAGAAGTAGAGGGAGAAGGATTCTTCAAGGACTTCAAACACGGCTTCTCTAGTACTATGGACACTTTAGGAGGACCTGGCGCAGCCATCGATATTGGCAAAACTCTCGCAGGTGGAAAAATAAGCCTCAAGGATCGTGGCCCAATGATTCACGGGACTGCATATATGGCGAGTCCAGCGGATCAGAAGAGACTTTCCGAGGCAATAGCAAAGGAAGGAATAAAGAAGGCAACTGGAGGAAAACTAAAAATGAAAGGTCTAACACATGCCATCAGCTCTATCGCGAAGAATCCCGTCGTCCAAAACGCTGCTCTGGATCTAGCAAGTAGCGCAATGGGCGCTGGGCTAATGGCTGGAGGTAAGCTGAAGATGAAACACGTAACTGGTGCTATCAAGTCCATTGCAGGAAACAAGCACGTGCAGAACGCCGCTATGGACGCTCTGAAGAGCGCCATGGGAGGAGAAGGCATCCACGCAGGAGGTGGCATCCACGCAGGAGGTGGCATCCACGCAGGAGGTGGCATCCACGCAGGAGGTGGCATCCACGCAGGAGGAAGCGTAAAGCGAAAAGTAATTGACCTCATTGAAGACATCGGAGAAAACAAACCAAGGAAAAGAGGAGAAAGCAGAGTGAGACAAGCAATTGACCTAGTCGAGACTATGCGTAAACCCCGATCACGTGGTGGTGCTGTCACCACACGCGGTCAAGCAGCGAGAGACGCAGCTACCGACAAGGCAGCAGCGTGCAAGATTGCAGGCTATGAACTACAGGAATGTGTCAGAGCTAAAAGGGGACGTAAACCAAGGTCCGGCGCTGGTTTATACGCGGGTACTCAGGGCAGAGGTATGTTCGCAGGGGCTCGTGGCGGTGCTATCGGCCCACACGGGGAGTTCTCACCCATAACTAATGTAGGAGCTGGAGGTAGCTTGATGTGCTTAACTAACCCTGCTCTAGCACCACAACCAATGTCCGAGAACTTCTTCTTCCACACTCAATTCCCTCCTGCCTTGGCATCAAGAATGGAAGGTTAAATATTTAGGGACATTTTAATTTAAAATTATCTTAAGTAATTGTATAGATAATGTTAACTAACGATCAAATTGAGGACTTGGCACCAAGGATGGGAATACCATTAGAGTTCTGCGGCTTTAAAGACTTGCTTCCTAAGAAGATTAAGGAAAACAAGTACTACATGATCAATCTAGAAGACGCAGACGACGAGGAAGGACCAAACGAAGGATCTCACTGGACTGGATTCCAAGTAAGAAAGGCTAACAACGGTCACGTTGGAGCTGTCTACTTTGATAGCTACGGGAAAGGTCCGCCACAAATCGTTACCAAATTGATAAAGGAGAACTTCGGTGTAGTCCCTTGGTACCCTAAGAAGGACGTTCAGAGCATAGTAAACAACGCATGCGGATTCTGGCAGTTGGCGTGGGCTCATTTTGTTAACGACAAACGTTTTATGACGAACAGTTTAAAGCAAGACACAGAGATGTTCCTATTGCCGTTCGACGATCTCAATGAGAGCTTAGACTACCAGAAAAATGAGTGGATCTTAAAACATTTCTTCTTAAGTAAAGACAATCCAAAAAAAGTACCACTACCTAAGGACATTATTGGAACTATCCCTTCAGACAAAATAGAAAAGGGAGAACACTAATCTACTTTCTCGTACTTCTTAAGGGCCTCCTCTGTATTGTACTTTTCGTGGAACATATCCTGATGCTTCCTGTGATACTCTCTCATTCTGAAAGACGACACTCTGCATCCAACAGGAACACCGCGGTGTATCTTCTGTGCCACAAAGAAGGGAATCTTTTCTGGGTCCGCTAAATGCGCTAGCTCTAGCTGCTTTGGATCTACCAGTTCGATCTCATCGTCCACATCGTACTTCAATGTCCAGAAGTCATTGGATGGATCGTTTTTGTATTCTTCGACCCACCGTTTTACTTCTTCCTGCGTCGCCAAGATGATGGTGTCGTTGAGGACAGTATTGAAGATTTGCACTTGGAGCTCTAAAGGCAAATCTACCAGCTGATCCATCTGTGCAAATCTAAGGTGGTTTACAATGTAGTCTGTAATAAAGTTTTCTGAGAAATTGTAACGGAAGTTAAAGTCCCCAGTTGCTTGTCTTTTGACCATCATCAACCTGGCTTGTCTGAAGTCGTAAGGTTGGTCCGGGTTTTTGAGTCTGTCCTTCTCAAAGAGGAGATAGAAGCGCTGGAAGAACCTCAAGTACGACTGGAAGTCCCTGCACTCTCTGTCCCAATAGTAGAACTTCACTATCAGTCTGTTCTGTCCTTCAAATACTCTTTCGAATGGCTCACAGGCCCTGCATGTTGATACCTGGCATGTCATCTGAGGTTTCTCTTTGTAGAACCACAGGCCTGTGGACTCACAACGCTTCCATTCTTCCTGACCAAGTATTTTTCCGTACTCCACAACTCCATCAAATCCTTTCGTTTTGTTATAATACCAGTCGTAGTAGAACATAGGGACATCTACGCACTGATTAGTACTGTCGTGAGCATCCCAAACTCCTATTCTCAAATTGCATAGCTTCCTAAGCCCTGCTGTGCTGCAAGGAAACCTTAATTTGGACTTCCTTGCGTGAGGAGAGCTCATGACCACAAGAGCGTGAGATGCTTCTTCCTCTGTTAAGAAATACTTCTGTGCTATGGACACAGGGCCTTTAGTAACGAGATCCTTAATTGACTCCATTTTTTGTGTAACGGCTGCAAAATCAATCGTGGTCTGCATGGGGTTCAATAATGAAGAGACTGTGAAATCAGCGGAGAAAAAAAAAGTTGTCTTCGCTGAAAAAGAGACTTCGTCATTATCGAACCCAACATGGAGCGTCTATCCACAAAAACAATCCGGGGTCCCCGCAGAGCTTCTTTCGTCAGAGAAGAGAAAAATGACTCAGAAGTAAGGTTGGGAGAATTATTGGACGAGGTGAAGCCTAAAAGGAGAGAGATGTCGGACTTAGAAAAACTGGTGGCTGCGCAGAAAAGAAGAGCTAAGAAGGAGGAAAAAGAGAGAGAAGAAAAAGCAATGGCAGAGAGAAAGGAGAAAGAGGAGGAAGAGAAAAGAAGCAGACCTCCTTACTGGAGAGAAAGAAATGCTCTTTGCTGCGACTTCCTCACTGGACAGCACTTCGGTAATGGCTTCCACAACGAAGAGAAGTACAAGTACAACAAATGGTACAATTACTGGAACACCTACGCGCGTCCAGACTTTGCAAGAAGTCCATCTCTAGAAAAGAGATGCTTTGGCTGTAAGGAACTGTTTGAAACGTCCGACGAAATACCAAAAGTGTGTGGTGTTGCCGGTTGCCCTAAGGTGATGCACAGGGCTTGCTGGAATTACTTCCACTGTGTAAAGGTAGAAGAGGAAACGAAACAGGCCTACTTCAAATTTATGGAAGAGGACATTCTTTCGAGGAGCTCGCTGCTCTGCAGTTTCGTGGACCGACAGGAAGCTAGGAAGAGGGAAGTCTGCAAGCTATCTGTTTGCCCTAGACACATCTGCGCCAACTGCCACAGATTCTCTGCTGAGTCTATGTCCTATTGTCCCACTTGTCCTGCGTCGTACTGCAATGACTGCATAGGAATACAGTGCGAGTCCCTTTGCAGAGTCTGCAGTCAGTTCCCCAGCGCCATGGATGCTCCAGAGATGAGGAACGTCAGATACTGTCATTTTTAATTAGTATTTTTTGATATTAATTAAAAGATTAAGAGAAAATGGCCGGTGCCAAAAGAACTGTTTATTTTTTCTTTATATTGATTTTGTATAAGAGAATTTATACCCTCGCGCCAGTGAGGACATCTACGGACACTTGGACCCCATATTCGATAAAGCACAAGTATTGTACGGTCATGTTTGTGGGGTTTGTTCCCTGGATAGAAACGCTTTTGGGGACTGCTTCGTCTATGGGGAGCATTCTTGAGCAGTTTACGTAGTAGTAAGAGTAACCTTGTTGGAAAGATTGGAAGTCAACTAGACCGCTGGTTAGACCGTCTGTCAAGTTTGCGTTGATGCTGTTTACACCGACAAGTTGGTTCAAGAACTGTTCGAAGTTGTACTGTTGTGTGTTGTAGATCATGTTTTGACCGGCAACGACAACGTTGAAGTTTTGAATAGCAGTAAGTGGGGAAGTAGGACCGCACCCGGCAGCGTCGAATGGACTTTGGTAAACTGGATATGTTACGCTCGTAGAGGATCCACCTTGTCCGTTTGTTGCGATCTGCTGGAAGAAGGGGAGAATTAGCACACTCTTTATGTTACTGATACCGTTCGTCAAAAGGAAATTGAACGGAGCTGAAGCAGAGACAGGAGAAGTAGTAAACTGGTAAATGTCGGTATACACAATTTGCTTAGTAGGTCTAGACAAGTAGCTCTCTTCGAACGAGGGGTTGAAGGTGTACGAGGGAACGTACAAGTAGCAGCTTCGGTTGAGCTTAGTTTGGACATCCCCAAGGTAGTTTCTCTGCGACTGGTTGATGATAGTGTTACCAACGTTAAGGGTTGCTTGCAGTTGTACAGGAGCTGGTGGAGCAGAAATTGTGGATGCTGTGTAATTAGATAGTTGAACTTTAGTAGTGCTGCTGGAATTAAGACCAACTACTGGTTGTGATCCTCCCATAATCATGAGAGGGACAACACCACCTAATGGGCTTGTAATGTTTGAGATGGAAAGTGTGTTAGTCGAGCTCTTCTCAACTATAACAACAGGCTGGTTAACGTTAAGGGTCAATCTGAAGAATACACCCTTTAGAAGTGGAACCTGGGAAAAGAAAGAATGAAGGTGACGAAGGAAGATCTGGGCTTGAATCTGGTAAATAATACCGTAAGCGTTGTTCGTCGAAGTAGGAGTAGTGTTGTATTTGAAAACAGTAGATCGGTAGAGCTCTCCCATTCTGTCTGCAGTCATGAGCGCACTGAATGCGGAACCTTTCGTTCCTGATAATGCGGTGGGGTCAGTGAAAGTGTTGATTTGCCTTTGTGAGGCTCCAGCGTTACCTGCTCCAGTCATGCCTTCAGCAGGATCTGCTTGCTGGTACCACTGCCCACCAGGAGCATTCCAGCATGAACCTACACCAGATGCGCTGGCATCTGGCTGCCATTGAAATCCTGACGCTGCGTCTGGCCAGAAACCAATGGTTGATGCGTTTTGCTCTAAGTCAGATAGACCGAGCGTAGTCATAAGACCGAACATTGTCCACATGCTTTGCCAGGGGGTCTGCTGCAAGATAGTAGTCCCCGCATAGTCGAGGGTCATGGAGTGAATAATACTCCCAAACCACGACTTTAATCCGACAATGCGAGAGTTCGTCTTGTCTGCAACGCCTGCGAGATAGTTAGAGGCAGTTGAAGATAGAGTGGCGAATGTCGATGAAGTTGCTGTACCTGCTGTAATTCCTGTACCAGATGTAAGGACTAGTTGACCAGCTGTTGTTTGGAGGGAAGCAGCGGCCACAGTGTATGGCCCTGGTGAGGGTAGTACTGCACCGACAGGCGTAATAGTGCTTCCTGCCAGTGCTTGGGCTTGAGCGACAGTGATCGATGTTTGTGCTCCTGACAAACCGATTGAGACTGCGGTAAGGGTTGCGGAGGCTGCTGTTGAATCAAATGTGATCGCAACGCTTGTAGCTGAAAGCAAAGGAGCGGCAACGGACATAACCATAGGAATAGCTAGGTATGCCTCTCTGTAAGCCATATACTTATTTGAGTTGGCTAAAGCGCTGGTATCGATAATAATTTGGTTGGCTCCATAATTACCGTTATTCTGGTCTTGGATGTTCAACCAGTCTCTCTTCACGAAAACGCTTGGCTGTCCTTCTGTCATGTTTGACATGTCGTAAACTAGTGAGTCTCCTGACATTCTCTGTATATATCCAATATCCAGAAAATAATTTGGGAGAACGCACCTAAATGTTGAATACGATTGGCTTGTTCTCCTTCAGCTTCTTTTTCTTTGCTTCCTTGTCGTTCAGCTTCAGTTTACCTATTTTGTCCTGTATTGCCCCTGACAGACCCAACTTCTTTGCTACGTCCTGGGCTACCCTCTCAGGCATAGTTGCACTTGTTCCAGCACCAGCTCCACTAGAAGTCAATTGAGCATTACCCAGGTTGACCTTACTGTCTTGGTGTATAAGGGTGGCCGGACCCCTTGCCATCGGTCTGTACAAATATGCAGGCATTTTATATATTGCCTAAATATTTTAAACTTCTTTTTCCTTCTCCTTTCTGATTGCAGTTCTTATAGCGTACAACCGGTTGACTATAGCGTCAATGTGCCCTTTTCGAGACTTTATTGGCTTTTCCTTCTCTATTGTAGTCGCCTCCCGCATCTCCTTGTCAAGCTCTGTTGCTTCCTTAGAGAACTCCGAGAGGTATTGATTTAACTTAGAATCTGTTATTCGGTCCATATAATTTATACCACCACATTAAAATTCGTTATTGGCCAAACTTTCGATGGAGATTGTAGTGGCTTGCGTCGGATTGGTTGTTAACTGGGTTTCTGCTAAACCTCTGCATCTCCATACTTGTCGGCTGTCCGTTGCTAGTAGTATGACCTACGTTCGGATGTTTGTCTACATTGTCCCTGATAATCAAAGTAATAAGAACGTTTGGATCTTGGATCTTTATTGGCTGTCCATCGGACGAAGTAAACGTAAGAATAATCTGAGAAGCCTGTCCGGGCATAAGCTTGTTCCAGGCAAACTCGGGTGGCTCAATCGCTAAAAGGTCACCTATGCTAGACTTCGCTGGAACTGGGTAGAGGAAAGTGCTGGGAGAGGAATAGTCGTTTGATACTAGGTTACAATTAAGGTAAATTACGTTGTTGGGTTGTACGTTGGGAGCTTGAGTGCTAATAATGGAAGCGTTTCCGTCTGGGAAGGCTACTGAAGTAGTAAACACACCAGCAGACGGAAAGTTGGTGTCTGCAGTAAAGCCAACAATATCGTTAAAGTTAGCATTAAAATACCATCCTGGAGCTTGATATGTCCCGGTCGGTGCGAGACCTCCAGCGGAGCCGATTGGAGTATATGTGCTGTTTGCAAATCCTCCCGACGGAGCGGTGTAGCCCGCTGGTAGGGCCGTACCATCAGGAATGGTAAATGAGTTTGCCTGACAGGCATACCTCGTAACGTTAGTTTGTAGTTGAATGAAGTAGACGTACTCACCTGTAGAGGAGTTGATAAGGTAGTAGTTGTTGTCAATTGACCACTGCTGAAGGTAACTGTTGATGTCGCTAATTTCGTAGAGACCATCGGGAATAACAATAGGTATGGTCGTCTGCGGTGTGGTGTTTATTCCTCCTATTTCGACCATAGCCGGCCATACAATTGATAATGTGTTGTTCTGAAGTGGTTGAGCATTGATGTTAAGCCAACTGTAGTACATAAAAAGGTCTACAAGCGCTATTTCTGCTCCTTCTAAGTTCTTACTACCAGGAAGGTTGTAGACGAAGCGGTTGTTGTCTGGACCATCAATGTTTGCTCTACTGATAGTTATCGTATGCATATTGTATAATTAAACAGAAGAAAATATTTGCTTTACGTTACCCAACAAAGCACCTCTTTCCTCTGCACTTCCACCCTCTTCCTCTTACGCACTTGGAACAGCAGCCTACACCACTTCCGCTTAACTGTCCAAGGACGTGTGCTCCATATATTTCCGGCTGACCGGTTGCTATACTTGTCGCTAAAGGTATTGTTCCTAGTTTGTTCGACGTATCTACGAAAGATTTGCCAAAGTCCTTCCAAAAGCCTGATCCGCTCGCTCCATCCACGTTGCGGTACCTTCGGATGTTTGCTCCGCCGAAGAAAAATGGATTGGAAACGTAAACATCCTCTGGAACTCTTCCACCTTGCAGTCTTGGGTTGTCTGGAATTCTTCCCTTGTCTATGTCTATTATAGTGTGCAGTCTGTTCAAAGACGGCATGGTCTGTGAAGGCTCAAAAGGAGATATGTAGTTCCTTCTCATTGTATAGAAAGTGCATAGATAATTTTCTTAACGATTAATGCAAAATATCAGTACTGACTTCAGACAGAATGTCCATATCGGACGTAGAAGCAGTATCCTCGATCTCCTCCTCCTTTCTTCTAAATCCACGCACGAATCTTTGTCTTCTCTTCTCGTACATGCAGTCGTACTTTTCGACCAAGTACTTTTCAAGAGAGTTCTTCATAGCAGTAGGCTGACAGTCGCGGTTGTTCTTAATATAGGACGGAAGGTTCCTGAACATATCAGAGTCCCTGATGTAGCCTAGTATAACAGCCAAGGTAAAATCAGGTACTCCGTCCTGCTCCTCATTGAGCTCGAACATTTCGTTGAATATTTTCACAACTAGAATACTTGATTCGCAGTATTCCTGGGATCTCTTCTTTACATGGTCTGGTACAAAGTTGGCGATCTTATAGTCAGCTTTATGGAGAATGTCCAAGTGATCCAACAGAATGTGGAGGAAAGCGGTTCTCCTTTTAATCCACCACTTTCTGTCTTTTAGTTCTGTCCTCAAGGGATAAACATGAGCTCCTGTTTCCTTCGCTCTCTGTAGCTTCTTCTCGTCCGCCGTAAAGTGGGACTTAAAGTGATAGTCAATCACTCTCTCCGCCTCTGCGTCATCCGTCTGCTCAGCAAAGTCTGGCTTGGAGTTAGTCTCCAAAATCATTGTCAAGTGAAGAAGGACGGCTTGGACTTTCTTAAATATCTCCCTTGCTACAATCTCTCCACCACCAGTCAAGTCCTTCACTGTGGAGTTCTGTATAGGCAGGTGTTTTGGCGGTTCCCGGAAAACCCCATATCTGATCTTACTTAGAGACACCATAGCGGAATTCGCCTCTGAACTCCCTTTCTTCCTCAGGTCTTCTGTGATAATTGCTGTGTTGCATGTCCCGTAGTAATCCCCGCAAACAATCTTCATTGCTGAGTTGAGCAGGGACTTTCCGTTTCTTCCCGATCCATTGAAGACAAAGAACTTCTCTAGGTTTCTTCCCGAAAGGCCTGATGCCATGATCAGCAAGTTCAAGAGCAAGTCCTCCGGTTCAGGGTGTATCTGCTCAAGGACGTACATGATGTCTTTCTTGTACTCTTCGTCTTCTAAGTTCATCTCTACGTAGTCGTATCTAGTGGACATGACAACAAAGTCCTCCATAGTTCTCTCCCTGAAAGTCCTTGTGGATATGTCGTATATTCCGTTACTGAAATTAATTATATCAGTGTCCATGTCGAATTCCACAGTCTTTCGGAACATTACATAGCGTGCCTGCTTCTCCACTCCCGTAACCCAAGAAGAAGATCCACTCCTTGCCGTAAACTCTTCGAACGCCTGCTTGTACTTCTGATCTTTCATGTAAGGCGGATGGTTGTAAAGCAAGTTCATCACTTTCCCCAAGTCTCTGTTGAAGAAAAAGTCCGACGCTTCCCAGCTTTTCGTGTCAGTATCAAAAGTGTACCACTGTTTGTTATCCACTTCAAATATGTACTTTCCCTGGGCCAGCCGGGCTTTTATCACTTCTGCCATTAGCCTGTGCGAGGACATGCACATTTTCATCTCCGTCATTAGCTCCTTCATACTGATCGCAGGAACAGAGACTTCAGACAGATCGTACCCTTCGTCCATTTCCTTTACTGTCCATGAAAGAGGCATACCGGAAAGCTCGTTGGTGAGAAGCACAATGAGATCCACTACTCCATCTTTTCCTCCTTCGTATTTGTCCACGTTCTCTTTCAACAGTTTAAAACCGTCGTACTCGTAAGACGTGTAGATGTACCCAGGATACTTTTCTCTCTTCATCAAAGAAGTAGTGGCATGAATGGTCTGCATTACAGCCTCAACTACGCGTCTCTCCAGTGTCTGTAGGAAGAGAGCCATGAATGTCCTCAGAACCACACGGTCGGTCGGGATCTCCTTTCCTTTCTCTTTGTTTCTGTTGTAAGCCACTTTCCAAAGATGGGGATTGTCGTCTTTAAGAGAAAGAGCTGCAGTTACCAGCGAATGCTCCAGCTTTTCAATGAAAGTAGAGGGCATGATTGGAATGTTGTACCCGTATTCTTTCATATCGGCACGGTATCCATCGAAAGTACCCATAAAGAAGAGGCGAATAAACAGTTGCTTTACGAGCCACTTATCCTCCGCCTTTATGTTCCACATTTCCATGTGCAAGTTGATGATGCTTTCTCTGTCGTTTATGTACATGACAAGTTCTCTTGGAGATCTCTCTTTGAGAACATAGTAGAGCATGTTCGGTTGGCAGTTCTTTATGTCGAAGTCGTAGTACTCTGTACAAATCGTGTGGCGGACTGGCCTTCTCATGTTCGTAAACCCAAGAGACTTGTGCACAGTGACTCTGCCGCACTTTCCTTTTGCCTCGTCATACCTTACAATGACACCTTCGCAGTCCTCGTTGTACAAGAAAGCATAATCGGAGATCTGCTTCTTCTCGTTCTGGAACTGTCTTCTTAGTGTGTCCACAAACCAAGCGCTTCTGTTTGTCCATTCTAACAATAGATGATCGGATGCCAGCAAAGTGTCCATCACTTTCTGGTCTACTTTCTCTACAAACGTGTTACTTGTAAGGAAAGTAGAGCCTGTGGGTACTGTTAGAGTTCGAGAGTCCATCTTATACAAAAGGGAGAGATTTTCTAAACTTGTGTTTAACAATGGGGTTCGATAATGAGAGACGAGAAAAATCAGCCAAAAAAAGTGAAAAGTAAAAACAGCTCCAAACTCGAGCCAAAATAAAAAAGAGACAGGAAGGGGTACAGTGGTTTATAGTAAGGCCGAATTTGAGTGTGAAAAGTAGGTTCGGACCCCTTTTAAAATATAAGGGGGTCCAAATCTAGGACCCCTAAAGTGGTACCTGGATCTCCCAATATACAAATAAGGTATCTCCATATTCCTTCTCTTTTTCACACAGACTATAATACAGTTAATATAATATTATATCCTAAATTACAATAAGAGTTGTCGAGCGGTGAGAAACAAAACGAAAAAATGTGAAAAACGCTTCACACGCTATTTAGGCTAATATTTTTATCTTATTAGAAGGTATACTAAGACTATGTCAGAGGCACTTACACCACACCTAACAAGAGAGCAATATAGGATGGGTTACTTGAAGGCGCTGGGCGACGAAATTGCCAACGAGACCTACAACCTTTCTGCTGTAGAAGCTTACAACCAACAAGGACAGTCAGTTCAGGATGCTCTAAACCAGTCAGCCACTCTCACACAGGGCATACCTTTGGCTACTCTCAAAGCAGTGAATGCAGTTAAGATTAGAGGCACTGTAGAGAACGCAACAGCAGCTGTTGCACCCCTTAACTTACGAGCACAGCAGTTCGTGTACACAGCCTCTGATGCTATTAACCAACTTTTGCAGTCCGGTTACATGGGAGGAGGAGGAAGACGTGTGTCACCTCAAATATTTAGGCAAGTTGTATCTGACATGATGAGAGGAGCATTAAACGAAGTACCGCAATACGCAAATCCTCTTGTTCCTTCAGCAGTTGAAGGAGACAACGTTGACCCTGCAGAGACCATGGTAACTAACCAAGTAGTAAACGACCAAGTCAACCAAGCTATGTCCGGTGTTCCATCTCAGAGTGCATCTCGGCAGTTTGACATCATGTACGGCCATCAGTCCCACTTCTCTAAGGAGCAACTGCAGGCGGCAGACGCTGACACAAGGAAGAGAATGAGGGAAGTAAACCAGATGACAGCAAGGAAGGAAAAAGGGTCAACAAGAGGAAGGAAAGCCGAAGAAGAGTTTCAAGGAGGACTGGACGAAGATGACAATATCTTTGGTCCTGCTGCTGAACAACATGAGTACAACCCTAAATATTTCACTAAGAAGGGAGAGCTCAGGGCAAAATACAAACTTCTACCGAAAAGTACACAGAAAATTTTAATTCGGAGACACGGTCCGGCAGAACCTTCTGGTAGTGAAACAGTATCCGAAGACACAATATTCAAGGGTAACGGCCTACCTCTTGGTAGACAAAACGTTCCTTATCCAATCGAGCAAAGGTACCAACGCTCTATCAGAGGAACTGGGCTTATGGTCGGTAATAAACCGATGGCTCCATTTGGTTCTTACCTAATAGACATGGAGGACTTGAGGAACAACCAACTGTCCCTCTACACAGCAAAGGGAAACAAACAAAAGAGAGTACCTCAAGCCGTCATAGGAGGAAATGTAAGTAACGTTATAAAATCACTGGTAGTAGGACAACGGCCTAGACCTAAGGACATCCTATCCCTCTCTGAAGACGAAAGAGAGTACTTGAGCGGTGTAGGAGTAGCTGCGAAGATAGAGGACTTACAGGAGATGCCTACTAAGAAGAAGACAGAGTTACAGAAAGACATGCACGAGTTTGAAGTGCTAAGAGGACAAATTGCTGCAGGAAATGACAACAAAGAACTAATACAAGACTTTAAAAAGAAGCTTCTTAAAATGATTCACGGTAAAAAAGTGTCTAAGGCGCAAGGACACGATCTACTTCTAGAACTGGCTGCAATGGGGATTTAAAAGACAAGTCCAACTTTCTTTCTCTCCTCGTACTCAGTCAAGTTCTGGCCATACACGCGTTCTGCTGTTTGGACCACGTAGTATGCCTTTGTCTCTCCTGACTCTCCTGACTCTGACTGGCTCTCCATGCTGCTCGATGTACACAGCAAGATAGAAAGTAACCAGGCAGCCAAAAAGGACCCCGAATAATATGCAAAGAAAAAAAATGAGCATCGTCCCATGGGTTTGATTGTGTCGATGTCTCTTTTTCAGATTTTTTTTTTGTCGCTGATTTTCACGACTCTTCATTATCAAACCCCATGACCATGGATCTCGTACAAGTAGCCGTTAAGAATCTACAAGATGCCTTGCAAAAAAGGTCCTGTTGCGACAAGGCAACACAGACAGAGAGACACGACTCTCTTGTGGAATTTCATTTATTCAAAGCACTAGAATACATGAAAAGAGGATTCGGAGAGTATTCTCCTCCTGTTGCGCCCTTCCCAGAACCACTCACTCAGGATGACGACATGTCTGTTCTCTCTCACGAAGAAGAAGCGCTGGAGAAAATTGAGTTCGATAATAACTTGGAGAAGCACATGTCCCCCATCATAGAAGCACCAAATCCGAAGAAGAGAAAAGCGAGAAGGATTACTGGCGCTGAGGACGACCAGTCTTGGATATGCGAGAAGCACGAGAGAACGTACTTAGCGCACGTTCCAGAAACAGGACGATGGAAAATGAAGACAATATTGAAGGACAAAGGGGAAGACTGGGACGAAGCAGAGTGCTCTATTATAGAGAAGATGAGGGACGCAAAAGGAGGAAAGAACGCAAGCAACGTGTTTACAGAAAGGGAGAAGCTTGTTGAGCTGTGGGCCGTGCAGCATGGCGTTAGCTACAACACAGCCATTGATCTCTGCAAGGACAAGAACAACCTCAAGCTGTTTGTAGAGATAAAGAAGGAGTCGCCTGGCCTCATTCGCTCGGGACTTCCATGATGTCCTTGAATCCTTTCCTGAATCTCTTTGATGGATCTTCCTCAAAGTCTATTAATAATATACTGAACTTAGGTGCATTAGTAACTGCTTCATCGTACAGTTTCATTAAGCCTTCTTTATTAACACCTAAACCAGCTTCTGATAGAATACTGTTTACTTCCCTATTTGATCCTCCTAGTCTTAGTATTATTAAGTAGCTGCAGTTCTGCCTAACAATCTTTGGTATACCGAAGTAAGACTGACTCAAGTACGCTACAGAGCAGTTAAGCTTACGGCAACGGATGTAGTAGTTGCATATACGTTCTTGGTTCTTTGCCAAGACTAAATCGTCGAATGCGACGAAGTGATTTAGATCCTTGTCCATCTTGTCGAGAATAGGGGTATTCTCCAACCCTTCCACTACTTTTATGTCGTCGTGCAAGGACTGTAACCAGTTGTACAGCGGTTCGTTTTTGTTCCTCGTAACTATGCATATGCTGTGGAAAGTCCCCGGAGCTCCGGAGAACAAGCTTAGCAAATTAATCAAAAAATTTGTTTTGCCTGAGCCAGAAGGGGCTACCACGCACATACGAAAAGGGATTTTTAGCCCATGTAGATTTTGATGTGGATTGGAGACTTCATCCAACATCCGCTTGGGGATCTTTTCGTACATGTTCCGAACTACAGCGGATGATGCAGACTCTCCCTTCTTCTTGCTGCTCTTTTTCTCCTTCTCATCGTCCTCTGCTGCTATTTCTCTTAGTAGTCTATCATATAGAGCCTCGTCCATAATTGTATATGTTACCTAAATATTTTGTTTACGTATTTTATACGATGGTATTGAGAAATACACCACCTGGCAGACAAAAATACAACCTTCCCGCCACTAGGCCCTTGTTCGCGCCGACAGCAACATTCAACACAAACAACTTTGTTATAAGAGCACAGAAAGTACTGCAAAACAATAACGCGTCTTCCGTCAGTAGAAGATCAAACATAACACCGCAGAGCGCTGGCTACAATACATTAACTCCGAATAAATAATTTCTTAAGATAAATAAATGAGTAACGCACCACCACCTTCTGAATTATTGTCTGTATTCAATCCAGTGAACTACGGAGGTGAAACTGCAGACTTATCATTCCCAACTGCACAAGGGACAGAAACGTTTCCTAATGGCGTAATATGGGGAGACGGAACATACCAGAATAGCGCTTCAGGAGGAGCAGGCTCTGGAGTACAGAATCCTATGACAAGCAACCTCAATGCAGGAGGATTTACAATAACGAATTTAGCAAATCCATCAAGTTCTACTGACGCAGTAACTCTGACATACTTCCAGAGCAACTCTTTGACTAACCCTATGACAGTAAACCTCGATATAGGAGGCAACCAAGTAGTCGACATGGCGGACCCTACTGCAAATAGTCACGCAGTAAACTTGCAGTACGCAAACGCCAACTACCTGACAATAACGGACGCTGCGAGCACTTATTTAACGCAGGCTGACGCTGCTCTTACGTACCTAACAGACGCTGATGCAATAGCGACGTACTTGACGATTTCAGCTGCCAATACAAGTTACGCAAAACTAAACAGTCCTGCACTCACAGGCTCTCCCACAGCACCAACGCAGTCATCCACTGATAACAGTACGAAAATAGCGACTACTGCGTGGGTGTCTACCTACTATAGCACATTGCCTGGACCAACCGGACCAACTGGTCCTCAAGGCAATCAAGGCGACACAGGACCGACAGGGCCGACTGGACCTGCCGCTGGCGGTGCAGGAACGAATACAGTAGAAGGCATTGGTCTTATTCTGCAGAGAATGGCGATAATTCCTCAGAGTTTTGGAATAGGAATCCCATCAGGAAGCACTACTCAACCAGCATATACTACGTACAATTCGACTGTGCCTGGATCGGGATCGACAACGTCGAGGTATAATAAGCTGTTTTACTGGGGTACAGGCAATGCGTGCTACGGCTACGAGCCGTACGCTAACATGGGAACTGCAAGTACAACGATATACATTGGGAGAGGCAACTCGCCTACGAACGGACCGTCTTCTAAGTCATACACTGCATGTGCCTTATCGGGATTCCCCTCTGGACAGACTGCACTTGACAACAGTATTGGCTTCATGGCGTGCAGCACAGACGGAAAAAACTTCGTGGTAGGTCAGGGCTTTACACAAACAGGTACTATTTCTTACGCATTCATTTCTAACGATTACGGAGCAACTGTTACAACAATTAGCGAAACCATTTCCAATACGCAAGTTTTTCCAAAAGCCATGTGCTCAGCGTCCGGAAAAATCATGTGCGTTATTTGGAATTATAATTCTGGCAGTACTGATAGCCAGTTATACCAAGTCAGTTACGATTACGGACAAACATGGTCTAAGCCTGACTTAGGACTGGGCGCTGGAGTGCTATATGACAATGCCTTCTCCCAGTACACAGTCAACAGGAGCGGATGTATGAGTGAAAACGGAGCAGTTATATACAGCTTTTTCCTGTCCAACGGTACGTACTACACTCAAGGTTCCATTCTTATGGCGAGGTCAAGCGACGGAGGACAGTCTTTCGACATATCCTTGGTGTCGTCGGCTACTTCTTATGGAGTGCAGTACTCTGTCTGTTCTGCTGGAGGAGATGTAGTCTACTTAAGTTGCTTTGGAACAGGCCCTGGCCAGGGTAGTACAACAACAACAAACTCCATTATGTACTATACAACGGACTACGGAGAGTCTTGGAACGAAGTTACTTCTTCTCCAGGAGGTTCAGCTGTTACAATACCGATGAATGACATTGCTTGCGACGCAACAGGACAACTACTAGCCACATGTTCAACAAACACATCTGGTGCAGGTGGAGGTTACTACACATCGAGAATAGGAGGTGCTGGGCTGACACTTACCTTACCGGGAAACTTCTCCACATCCGGTGGATCTTGGCCAACAAACAACACGTTTGGTTCTGTGTACATGAGCGGATCTGCTCAATACACAGGCTTTGGTGTCTACAAATCAGGAGCAAACGAAGCACAGTTTTTCGGATCAGCCTATTAATATCTCCTTATACGTAATATTAATATGTGGACAGAGGAGATCGAAGACCTTCTAGAAAGAATCAGGCAGAATGCAATTTCTCTTGCGGAGTCGCATCGAAGAAAGTACCACGACTTAAATACTTGGCACAAGTGGTTCCGCGTTCCTACAATAACAATGGGCAT
>Ga0208899_1001429_pt1 | contig 16893 bp, 18 predicted proteins | sample VirMetDEL_Nov_24_FD_184518 | JGI IMG/M metagenome (GOLD analysis project Ga0208899, IMG submission 184518) | Aqueous microbial communities from the Delaware River and Bay under freshwater to marine salinity gradient to study organic matter... | ecosystem: Environmental > Aquatic > Marine >... | reverse complement strand
TAGTTTTTCATGGTAAATGGGCAGCAGCCGATAACGCTGTTCAAGAATTTAAATTACCAGGAGCTGGTATTTATTGTAATGATGGAGCTTACGTAGATCTTACTAACTGTGATTTTTGTTACGTAATCGGAACTTTTTAGAGGTAGCCAATGGCGAATACTACTTCACAGTCTTACAGTTTTGACCAGGACTTTTCAATCGATGAAATTATTGCAGATGCGTATGAACGTATAGGTTTAGTTGGTACAGCAGGACATCAATTAAAAACTGCAAGAAGATCTTTAAACATTCTTTTTCAAGAATGGGGTAATAGAGGAATACACTTTTGGGAAGTAGGAAATACTAATATTAATTTAGTTGCAGGTTCAACAACCAATGTAGATGCTACAGCTGAAGGATCTGGTATTTATACTTTTTACAGAAATTCTTCAGACGTGCCGGGAGGTGGAGAGCCACCACAAGCAACTACAGTTCCAGTAGCAAATGTTTATGGTATATCAGATATTTTAAATGTTACTTATAGACAAAATTATAACACAACTTCTCAATCAGATATTGGTTTAACAAAAGTTGCTAGAGATTCCTATGCTGCAACAGCTAACAAAGCATCTAATGGAACGCCTTCACAATTTTGGGTACAAAGATTTATAGATAAAGTTACAATTACAGTTTACCCTTTACCAAATGCAACTGCTGCAGATAATTTTTTAAATGTCTATTATGTAAAAAGAATTCAAGATGCAGGAGCGTATACTAACGCAAGTGATACACCTTTTAGATTTGTACCATGTATGATTTCAGGATTATCTTATTACTTATCTATGAAGTTTGCACCACAACGAACACAGGAGATGAAGTTGTTGTACGAGGATGAATTAGCTAGAGCATTGTCTGAAGATGGTTCTGCAGCTAGCACATTTATTACTCCGAAGACATACTATCCAAATATATAATGGCTAGATTTGCAAAAGGTAATAGAGCATTAGCAATTTCTGATAGATCAGGAGCAGCTTTTCCATATAGAGAAATGGTTAAAGAGTGGACTGGTGCGTGGGTACATAGATCAGAATTTGAGCCTAAACAACCACAATTGCAACCACATCCAGTAGCATCTGACCCACAAGGATTGATGCATGCAAGACCTGCAAGAGTAGAGTTTCCTACATTAGATGTTTTACCAAATAATCCTTTTCAAACATATCAAGTAGGTTCTCCAATTATTAATGTTACTTTACCAGGTCATGGTTATACAACAGGTGATATAAGAAGATTTAGAGGTTCACCAGAAACAGCAGGTGCTTTTAGTACTCCAAATGGAGTAGGAGGAATAACAGGATCTACAATTGCAAAAGCTGCTGGATATACTATAACTGTAGGAAAATATATTAGCGGCGCTACAAATACAAATGGGTCTAACGGAACAGATTGGTTTCATTTTAGTGCTGATACAAACGCAACAAGTGTTGTAAACGGAGGAGGAGGATTTCCAGTCTCAGTTGGACCGGTAACCTTAAAAGCATAATGGCAGGTGTATCAACATATTCATATTCAACATTAGTAACAGCTATAAGAGATTATACTGAAGTAGATGCTAATGTATTTACAGAAACTATCGTTGATGGTTTTATTATGGCTGCACAAAACAGAATTAATTTAGATCTTCCTATGGATTCTGACAGAGTTCAAGCAGAAGCACAATTTGCAACTGATTTTAATTCAATTACAATGCCTACTAAAGCTTTGTTTGTTAGAGGTATAGAAGTATATGAATCAACAGCAAACACTAATGGTCAAGGAATATGGTTAGAGAAACGTGATCAAACATTTATTTCAGAGTATGTAGGTAATTTAACAGGAACTGCAGGAGGTGCTGCTGCACAAGATGTAACTGGTCTTCCTAAATATTATGCTATGTTTGGTGGCGCAACAACAGGAGCCAATACAGCTACGTCTGGTGCTATATATGTAGCTCCAACGCCTGATGCAAACTACAAATATATTATTCATTATAACGCAATGCCTACAGGATTAGGTTCTGGTGGCGATGGTGATTCTAATACTTATTTAAGTAATTACTTTCCACAGGGTCTATTATATGCATGTTTAGTAGAAGCATTTATGTTTTTAAAAGGTCCAACAGACATGTTGACACTATATGAAAATAGATATAAAACTGAACTACAAAAGTTTGCAGCGATGCAACTTGGAAGAAGAAGACGAGACGATTACACGGATGGTACAATAAGAATTCCAATCGAGTCAGCGCCTCAGTAATTAGGAGAAAAAATTTATGGCAATATCATCAGCAATTTGTAATAGTTTTAAACAAGAAATTTTAGTTGGTACACACAACTTTACAGCATCATCTGGTAATAGTTTTAAAATAGCTTTATACACAAGTTCAGCATCTTTAGGTGCAGGCACTACAGCCTATAGTTCATCAAACGAAATATCTAATACATCTGGATCAGCTTACACAGCTGGTGGAAAAGTAATTACAAGTGTTACTCCAGCTTTAGATGGATCAACAGCATGTTGTGATTTTGCAGATGTAAGTTTTACTTCTGCTTCTTTTACAGCTAACGGTTGTTTAATTTATAATGATACACAGTCAGATAAAGCGTGTGCAGTAGTTGCTTTTGGTGGTGATAAAACTGTATCAAGCGGAACTTTCACAATTCAATTTCCAGCAGCAGACGCATCTAACGCGATTATTCGAATAGCGTAGAGGTAACGACGGATGTCCGTTACTAGAACTTTTACAGTAACGGTAGTTAGTACCGGTTCAGGAAATAAATATTTTATTGATGGAGTACAACAAGCTACTTTGCTTTTAGGTGAAGGTGGTACATATAAATTTGATCAATCAGATAGTTCAAATGGTAGCCACCCTTTAAGATTTTCAACAACTAGTGACGGAACACATGGCGGAGGTGATGAGTACACTACCGGTGTAACCACTAATGGTACACCTGGTCAAGCAGGATCATACACTCAAATTGTAGTAGCTGAAAGTGCACCAACTCTTTATTACTATTGCACAAATCACTCAGGGATGGGTGGACAAGCTAACACTGTTGATGGAAATTCATGGGGACTTATGTCATGGAGTGCAAACGAATATGGCAGTCAAGATTCTATTGATGTTACATTAACAGGTTTATCTGCTACTTCTAGTGTAGGTGTTGTAGACGCTTTTAATACAGAAGGTTGGGGAAGACAAGAATGGGGTAATTCTGCTTGGGGTGTAGATTACGCAGTACAACTTTCAGGTCAATCAGCAACTTCTGCAAACGGTAGTTTAACAACTTTTGATACACAAACTGTTATACCAACAGGTCAAAGTGCAACTTCTTCAGTAGGTTCTACAACAACAGGTGTATTATCTATTGCAGATTTAACTGGTGTACAGGCTACATCTGAAGTAGGTGATTTTGATAATGCTGGTACATTAGTTGGTTGGGGTAGAAATGGTTGGGGTGAAGAGCCTTACGGAGATTCATTTAATAAATTAGTTCAACCAACAGGTCAAAGTGCAACATCTAATGTTGGATCATTAACATCAGCCATAGAAAATTTTGTACCCATTACTGGAGTTGGTTCTACATCTTCAGTTGGTGGTTTAACACCTATTGTAGATTGTGTTGTTGTACCAACAGGTCAAAGTGCAACATCTAGTGTAGGAACAATTTCAACTTCAGATGCTATTGGATTAACCGGTCTTAGTGCAACAGCTTCAGTTGGTGGTATAATTCTTGATGCGTTAACCGTTGAACTAGGAGGATTACAAGCAACATCTTCTGTAGGACTTTTACAAGAACAAATTTCTCAAGTTCTAACAGGTCAACAAGCAACATCTTCTGTTGGATCTTTAACACTAGAAATAGGAGTTCCGTTAACCGGGGTCAGTGCTACATCGGCAGTCGGTGCAATATCTCCTATACCTATGACAGTAGGGTTAACAGGACAGTCAGCAACATCTAGTGTGGGTACAGGATTAATTCTTAGATATTATGGAAAACTTGATCCTAAAACAAGTACAGGATACAGCACTCAAACACCAAAAACGTCAGTTAGTGGTTACTCAACTAAGACGCCAAAAAACACAACGGGATATACAACTAAAACAGCGTAATTTATGTTTGACTTAAAACTAAATACCCAATATAAATAACAAAATTAGGAGAATTAATAATGGCTTCAACATACACAGATCTTGGTATAGAACTAATGGCAACCGGCGAAAATGCTGGTACATGGGGAACAAAAACTAACACAAATTTAAATCTTATAGAGCAGTTAACAGGTGGTTTTGCTACTGTATCTATTGCTGGTGGAGCAGGAACAACTGCTTTAGATATTGATGATGGTGCTTTAACAGGTACTGCTCAACAAAGAGTTATAGAATTTACAGGATCAATAACTGGAAATAGAATTGTTACAATTCCAAATGACGTGGAAACTTTTTACATATTAAAAAATTCTACTTCTGGAGCTTACACAGTTCAATTTAAATATGCTACTGGTTCAGGAAGCAGCACAACTTTTTCAGCTACAGACAAAGGAACTAAAATTGTTTATGCATCAGCTAACGATGGAACAAACCCTGACATTGTTGATGTTATGGCTAATTCTTCAGAAATTGCTGTAACTAATAGTAATCCAATAAAATTTCAAGACGCTGATAATTCAGCATTTGTGGGTATAGATGCACCGGCAACAGTTAGTGGTTCTTATACATTAACATTACCAGCAGCTGTGGGATCTACTTCTCAAGCTTTAGTAACAACAGATGGGTCAGGAACTTTAGGGTTTACATCAACATCATCTTTTGGTATATCAACAGGAAAAGCGATTGCAATGGCGATCGTATTTGGATAAAAGGATTAAATTATGGCAAACCCAAATATAGTATCAGTATCAAGTATTAACGGTGAGTCGGTAGGCTTTAACTTAACAGCTACTACGACTACAACTTTATTAACTGTATCATCAGATAAAGTTTTAAAAATTAATAGAATTACATGTGCAAACGTTGACGGAACGAATGCAGCAGATTTATCATTATCAATCGTAAAGTCTAACTTCACATCAGCAGGTGTTTCCAACTTCGACACTTCAGGAACTTTCTTTCTAGCAAAAACAGTTTCGGTACCAGCAGATGCTACACTAGTTGTATTGGACACTCCAATATATTTAATGGAAGCAGATGTACTTAAAGGTGGCGCAAGTGCAGCATCAGACTTAGATCTAGTTATATCTTATGAAGTTATAGACGACGCTTAGGAGGTTTAAATTATGGCGCAAGGAAATGGCGGAATAATTGGACCAGTCAATACAGTAAATCCCGAAGTAAGTATTTCAGAAAAAAAAACCGCAATAACATCATCAGGAAGTTTTCAAGTACAATGTGCATCTGCAGGTGGAACTAGACCTGGATCAGTTTTAGTTGTTGCAGGTGGATCTGGTGGAGCTGGAGGCTCTGGTGGTGGAAGTGGTGGATTAATTTTAGCAACATGTCAAACTTTACCTTTATCATCTATATGTGCAACTGTTGGAGCTGGAGGATCACCAGGTAATGCTCCAGGAAGTCAAGGAGGCGATTCAATATTTGCAGACTTTACCGCAAAAGGTGGTGGAGGAGGTGGTGGCCAAGGTTCAAGCACTGTAGGAAATCCAGGTGGATCTGGAGGTGGTGGAGCTGGAGGTTCTGCAGCAGGAGGTTCTTCAATACAATCACCTTCTATGCCAAGTCCTTTACAACCTTTTGGTTTTGGTAATACTGGAGGTGCAGGAGCACCAGGCACAGGTAATCCAGCAAGAGGTGGTGGTGGAGGTGGAGCTGGTGGAGCTGGTTCAGCTGGTGGATGTGGATCAGGTGGTAATGGTGGTAATGGAAAACCAGTAACTTCAATTTTTGGATGTGCACCCCAACCTTTTTATGGACCAACTTCAGGAGTTTATGCTGGAGGTGGTGGAGGTGGATCTTACAGTGGTGGAGGAGGTTCAGCAGGACCAGGAGGTGGTGCATCAGGAGAAGATAATCCAGGTACAGGTCCAGCGAGAAACGGTGTAGTGAACACTGGAGGTGGTGCAGGAGCAGTTTGGCCTAATGGTGGAACAGGTGGATCAGGAATAATTTTAGTTAAAGAATGTGCAACAACAATTGCAAAAAGTGCACCAGGTATTTGGGACATGAATACAGTATACGATTTTGTAAAAGATAATGATTGGGTAACAAGAACAGCAGAAATAGATTACATGGTAGTCGCTGGTGGTGCATCAGGTGGAGCACACTATGCTGGTGGTGGAGGTGGTGCAGGAGGATATCGTGCATCAGGTTATGGCCCAAGTCCACTTCAAGGATCAGCACAAGAATTAGGTTTAGGAACATATGCAGTAACAGTTGGAGCTGGTGGTGCAGCAAGAGCAGGATGTGCAAGTCCAAAAATAGGTAATGCAGGAACAAATTCAGTATTTAGTACAATAACATCATCAGGTGGTGGTTATGGGGGATCTACTCCAAACACTGCTGGAGGTCCAGGAGGATCAGGTGGTGGAGGTGGTGAAAGAAATAACACTGCAGGTGGTGCAGGTAATGCAGGAGCATTTACAATACCAGAAGGTAATAATGGTGGTAATGCTAAACCACAAGGACCTGGAGCAGCAGCAGCTGGAGGTGGTGGTGGAGCAACTGCAGTCGGTGCTGCAGGAGTAGGACCTCCTGGTACAGGACCACAAGCAGGTGGTAATGGAGGTGCTGGAGCACCAAACGCAATTACAGGTACGGCTACATCTTACGCTGGTGGAGGTGGTGGTGGAGTTGAAGGTTCTGGTTCAGGGTCACCAGTAGTCGGTGGAACAGGTGGAGCTGGTGGTGGTGGAGCTGGTGGTGCAGATTCTGCAGGAACCGCTGGTACAGTCAACACAGGTGGTGGAGGTGGTGGAGCAGGTAATGGTCCCGCACCAACTACAGCTTCAGGAGCAGGTGGTTCAGGTATCGTGATCGCAAGAGCAAACGCAGGTCAAGGAATTACATTAGCAACGACTCCAGGTGGTTCAGTTTCTTATGTAGCAAATGGTTCAAGTTTTGATCAAATAGCAAGTTTTACAGCATCAGGATGTTTAACAATTTCTGATGGAGATCCTTCTCTTGTAACAGCAAATTATTTAGTAGTCGCTGGTGGTGGATCGGGTGCAACAGGAGCTGGAGGTGGAGGTGGAGCTGGAGGATACAGAGCTTCAGGATATGGACCTTCTCCTTTACAGGGAGATTCTTTAATTTTAAGTCCAGGACCATATTCTATTACTGTAGGTGGTGGTGGAGCTAGTAATGGTGGATGTAATGGAAATAATTCAGTATTTTCAACTATAACCTCATATGGAGGTGGTAGAGGTGGAGCACCAGGTGTACCTGGTTGTGCACCTGCACCTGAAAAAAGAACTGGAGGAAACGGTGGATCAGGTGGTGGTGGATGGATTTGTGGAAACTCTGGAGGATCAGGTAATAGTCCCCCTGTAAATCCTCCTCAAGGAAATAATGGAGGACCAGGATCTCCAGGTTCACCTCAAACAGCTGGAGGTGGTGGTGGAGCTGGAGGAGTAGGTGGTACAGCTGGAAACTCTGGTGGAGCTGGTGGAGCTGGTGTTACAAACAATATTAATAATTCATGTACAGCGTACGCAGGTGGTGGTGGAGGAGCTGTAAACTGGTCTTACCCAAATAGTAGTCCCGCAGGAGCAGGTGGAACTGGTGGCGGTGGTAGAGGTGGTGGTGGACCAGGAGCGCCTAGTCCATTACAAGCACCAGTAGCAGGAACAGTTAATACTGGAGGCGGTGGTGGTGGTGCAGGTGGAGGTGGATCACCTCTTGCAGGAGCAGCAGGTGGATCAGGTATTGTAATTGCAAGATTTCCAGGACCAACTAGTGTGTCCGCGGCACCAGGAACTAATACAATAACAACATTACCAGGACCAGCTGGAGGATGTAAAGTAGCAACATTTACTGTAACTGGAACGTTGACAATAAGTTAAAATTAATTTATAAATATAATTTTTAAGGAGATAAAAATATGGCACATTTCGCAGAATTAAAAACAAAACCAGATCCAACAGGATTTACATCGGATACTCATCAAGTAGTTGAAAGAGTAGTAGTTGTAGGAAACGATTGTGTTCCTTCAGACATGCACCAAGATGGTGAAACATGGTGTATTAATTTTTTCAAAGGTGGAATCTGGAAACAAACTTCTTACAATAATAATTTTAGAAAACAATATGCAGGAATCGGAATGATTTATGATCCTGTAAAAGATAAATTTTTATCACAACAACCTCATGCTTCATGGTCATTAGATTCAAGTGACGATTGGCAAGCACCAATAACTTATCCAACAGTTACAGAAGAAGGTGATGTTAGATACATGATTTCTTGGAACGAAACAAAATACGACGCTGACAACACACAAGGTTGGGAAGCAATAAAATCAAACGACGAATCGGAAACACCTACCAAATATAATTGGAATGGCTCAGCTTGGGTGTCCGAATAGGAGACTCACATGGCCAGATCTAATGGCGGAATAATCGGTAAAACAAATAAAACTTCTTTCGGGAAGTGTACGGTTACATCACAAACATCTACAGGAAATTTAACATTACAACCAGGGACTAGAGTTATTGATACTTTAGTTGTAGCAGGTGGAGCAGGTGGAGCATTTAATGGCGGCGGTGGTGGAGCAGGAGGATTAAGAACATCTTCCAGTCTTTCAGCTTCGGGAACAGTACCTATTACAATTGGAGCAGGTGGTACTGCTGGAAGTAATCCATCTAGAGCTGGTGGTGTAGGGGGAGATTCAACAATTTTAACAATTACAAGTGCAGGTGGTGGCGGTGGTGGAGCAGATCAAAACCCTGGTTCAGCAGGAGGTTCAGGTGGTGGTGGCGGTGGTGCAAGTTGTGTACCAGCTACAACAGGTGGATCTGGAACTGCATGTCAAGGAAATGCTGGAGGAGGAGCACCCAATCCAGCTGCTGCTGCAGGTGGCGGTGGAGCAGGTGCTGTCGGTGCAAATGGATCAGCAGCTCATACTGGTGGTACTGCAGGTGCAGGTGGGGCAGGTTTAGCTAATTCATTAACAGGATCATGTGTTACCTACGCTGGAGGAGGTGGTGGAGGATCTGGTCCTAGTGCAACTGGTGGAGCAGGAGGTTCAGGTGGAGGCGGAAGAGGATCAGGTCCTACTCCTACTGCAGCTGTATCAGGAACTGCAAATACTGGAGGCGGCGGTGGTGGAGGAACAACTGGTGCTACTAGTCCAGTTGGAGCAGGTGGCTCAGGAATAGTCGTAGTAAAAGAATTAAACAAAGCAAGTGGTGTGTGGTCAATGCAAAGTCAATTTAGTGCCAAGAGTCAGGGAACATGGCCATCAAGAGTAGCAGACGTAGATTACATGGTAGTCGCTGGTGGTGGAGGTGGTGGATTTAGTTCTGGTGGTGGAGGTGGAGCTGGTGGTTATAGAGCTTCTGGTTTTGGACCTTCTCCTTTACAAGGATCAAATCAAGAATTAGGTTTAGGGACATACACAGTAACAGTTGGAGCAGGTGGAGCAGGTGGTGCCAATGAACCTTCATATGGAGGTTGTGGTACAAATTCAATATTTGGAACTATAACATCAACAGGTGGTGGTGTTGGTGGTAACACTGGTGGATCTGGTGCTAAAAATGGTAAAACAGGTGGATCTGGTGGTGGTGGCGGTGGTGGAGCTGTATGCGGAGGATCTGGTGGAGCAGGTAACGCAGGAAGTTTTAGTCCTTCAGAAGGTAACACTGGTGGAACTCATCACGGAGGAGCTCCTTCATATGGTGGTGGTGGAGGTGGTGGAGCAACTGCTGTTGGAGGAAATGCAACAAGCACTAAAGGTGGTAATGGAGGTGCAGGAGCACCAAATGCAATTACAGGAACAGCAACAACTTTTGCTGGCGGCGGTGGAGGTGGTGCTAATAATCCAAACCCTGGTGGTGACGCTGGAGCTGGTGGTGGTGGAGCTGGTGGAAATGGATCGGGAGCTGCAGCTGGAACAGCCAATACTGGTGGTGGTGGTGGATCTGGTGGTCATCCTTGCGGTGCTGGACAAGCAGGTGGTTCAGGTGTCGTAATCGCAAGAACATCAAATACTGCAGGAATGTCATTTACAAAAACAGTAGCGGCTAATGAGATAGCAACAATAAGTTGTGGAGCATGTCTCGTAGCTAAATTTACAGCATCTGACACGTTAGGTGTCACAGATTCAGGTGCCCCTATATCAGGAACAGCTATGCATTATATGGTTGTAGCTGGTGGTGGAGGTGGATCTTCTGCAAGAGATGGTGGTGGAGGTGCTGGTGGATTAAGATCATCTTTTGATACAATTAATGGAACTAAAGGACAACAATTACATTTAAGTCCAGGGCCATACGCAGTTACAATTGGTGCTGGTGGTACAGTTGGAAGTCCAGGACCAAACCAAGCAACACCAGGAAATAATTCTGTCTTTAGTGGAATCACTGCTACAGGTGGTGGATCATCGGATACAGCAGGTGGTTCTGGTTCAGGTACTAATAGAACTTCTGGAACAGGAAATTTAGGAAATGCAGGAAATTTTGTTAACATAGAAGGAAACCCTGGAGGTTTAGGTCAACCTTTTGCAGGAGGTAACTATGGTTCTTCAGGTGGTGGAGGTGGAGCTACTGAAACTGGAGGAACTGCTCCTAATGTAAATACATCGGGAAGAGGTGGACAAGGTTTAACTTCTACAATTACAGGATCACCATTATCATATGCTGGAGGAGGAGGTGGTGGAACTTATATAAATGTAACAGGTGGAGCAGCGTCTCCGTGTGGAACAGGTGGAAAAGGAGCAACACCATCAGGACCAGGATCACCATCAGCAGCAGATGCTGGAACTACTAATAGAGGCGGTGGTGGAGGTGGAGGATTCCACCCAGGAAGTCTTAATGGTTCAGGAGCAGCAGGTGGATCAGGAGTTGTTGTATTAAGATCACCAGGGCCAGTAGGTCCAACATTAAGTGTAACTCCAGGAGGAGCTAAATCAACATTACCAGGTCCTGCAGGTGGTTGCACAGTAATTACATTTACTGCATCAGGAACGTTGACAATCGCGTAGCAGGTGTTATATTAAGTTCATAAAGACATATGAACCTTACAAACTATTATTGGTATTTTAAATCAGCCATTCCAGAACGTATCTGTGATGACATTGTAAAATACGGTCATCAAATGCAAGATCAAATGGCAGTCACTGGTGGTTATGGTAATGCTAAAAAATTAAATGCAAAACAAACAAAAGATTTAAAAAAGAAAAGAAACTCTGACATTGTTTGGATGAATGATAGATGGGTTTATAAAGAAATACAACCTTATGTGCATCAAGCAAATGCTAGTGCAGGTTGGAATTTTAATTGGGACTTTAGTGAGTCTTGTCAGTTTACAAAATATAAAAAAGGCCAGTATTATGATTGGCATTGTGATAGCTGGGATCAACCTTATCAACGACAACAAGGTGATCCATCACATGGTAAAATTAGAAAACTATCTGTAACAGTTACTTTATCTGATCCAAAAGATTATAGAGGTGGAGAACTAGAATTTGATTTTAGAAATCTTGATCCAGATAAAAAAAGAAATGTTAAAAAATGCACAGAAATATTACCTAAAGGATCATTGGTTGTGTTTCCTTCATTTGTATGGCATAGAGTATGTCCTGTTAAAAGTGGAGAAAGAAACAGTTTAGTAATATGGAACTTAGGGTATCCATTTCAATAAAGGAAAAATATGAAAAAGAAAAAAGCTAAAGCTAGAAAACAAAAAATAAAAAAAGAAGTTGCAGGTTATCCTCAACAATTACAATTAGAAGAATTTTTTAAATGTCCTATCTGGTTTGCAGATGAACCAAAATTTGTAGATAGTTTAAATAAAGCATCAGACAAATATATTGAAGCATCTAAGAAAAATTTAAAACCAGCTATTGATAAACGTAATAAAAAGTTTGGTGACAAAGGAGATATGGGTCATGTATTCCATTCAACAACATTAATTGGTGATCCTAACTTTAAACAATTACAAGATTATATAGGTGCAACAGCACATAACTTATTAGGTGAGATGGGTTTTGATATGTCTGGTCATCAGTTATTTACTACAGAAATGTGGGTACAAGAGTTTGCTAAAAAGGGTGGTGGACATCATACTTTACACACTCATTGGAATGGTCACATATCAGGTTTCTATTTTTTAAAAGCAGATGAGTCTACATCTTTACCTATGTTCGAAGATCCAAGACCAGGTAATGTTATGAATCTTTTACCAGAAAAAGATAAAACAAAAGTAACCTACGCTAGTTCTGCAATAAATTATCAAGTAAAACCAGGTAGAATAATATTTTTTCCATCATACTTACCTCATCAATATATTGTTGATATGGGTTATAAACCGTTTAGATTTATACATTGGAACTGCCAAGCAATACCGAAAGGAGTGTTAAACCCTAATGTCTAATAAAAATTTTAAAAAATCTTTTATAAATACTATCTTAAATTCTGATACTAAAAACAAAGAGTCTGATGATTTTGTTAGAATGTTTTTAAAAGATATACAAAAGAAATTAAAAAGGATAAAAAATGTCATTCAAAAAAAATAAATATACAGTATTAAAAAAAGCTATCTCACCTGAGATTGCAGAGTTTGTTTATAAATATTTTTTAAACAAAAGAGAAGTTGCAAGATTTTTATTTGATCAAAAATATCTATCACCTTTTACAGAATACTACGGTATATGGAATGATGAACAGGTGCCAAATACTTATTCACATTACAGTGATATTGCAATGGAGACTTTATTAAAAGAAGTAAAACCAGTAATGGAAAAACATACAAAATTAAAATTATCTGAGACTTATTCATATGCAAGAATATACAAAGAAGGTGATGTCCTAGCTCGTCACAAAGATAGATACTCATGCGAGATATCTACTACATTAAATCTAGGTGGTGACCCATGGCCCATTTATCTTGATCCAACAGGTAAAACTGGTCAAGCTGGTGTTAAAGTGAGTCTTGAACCAGGTGATATGTTAATCTATTCTGGTTGTGATTTAGAGCATTGGAGAGAAGAATTTAAAGGCAAGAACTGTGGACAAGTATTTTTACATTATAATAAATCTAGTTCTAAAACAGCTAAAGAAAACTACTTAGACAAACGACCTTTACTAGGCGCACCTGCTTGGTTCAAAGGTGTAAAGTTGACAAAAATTAAAAAATAGTCTATACACTAGGCTTGCAGGGGGATGATCCACCACAGATTCCCTCTGCTTTAAACATATTGAAATCACACACAATCTGCTATATTACCTAATAAACAGGATTTTATATGTTACAAAAACTAGGTTTTTTACCAGGATTCAATAAACAAGTTACATCTACAGGTGCAGAGTCTCAATGGATAGACGGAGAAAATGTACGTTTTAGATATGGCACACCTGAAAAGATAGGTGGTTGGCAACAACTAGGTGAATCAAAACTTACAGGAGTTGCAAGAGGATTACATCATTTTGTAAATAAATCTTCTACTAAATTTGCAGCTATAGGCACAAACAGAATTTTATATGTATATTCTGGTGGAGTATATTATGATATACATCCACTAGTTAATCCATCAGGTACAACTATATCAAATTGTTTTACAACTACTAATGGATCTCCAACAGTTACTATTACTTTTCCAGGAACACATACGTTTGTAGCAGGAGACATTATTACATTTAGTGATTTTTCAGCTGCAACTAATTCTAATTATAGTGCTGCAGATTTTGATGACATAAAATATATGGTAACAAGTGTACCATCTCCTACAACCTTGACTATTACTATGGATAGTAATGAGACCGGTTCTGGTGCAACTACATCAGGTAGTGTTAAATACTATCAATATTATCATGTAGGTCCAGCTGAACAGATAGGGTCTTTTGGTTGGGGTATTGCACTATGGGGTGGTAATTTATTAGGTGCATTAACTAATACATTAAATGGAGCAATCAGTGCCACATCAGGCGGAAACAATGGTTCTGCTACAGAAATTACATTAACTAGTACAACAGGGTTTCCGTCTACAGGTACAAACCATGTTACGATAGGAACAGAAGAAATATCATATACAGGTATTTCTGGAAATAAACTAACAGGAATTGGAAGAGGAGCTAGAGGATCTACAGCTACTACTCATTCTAATGGTGCAACAGTAACTAATTCATCTGGTTTTACTGGATGGGGATCACCAGCAGCTAACACTGACCAAGTAACAGATCCAGGATTATGGTCCTTGGACAATTTAGGATCAACTCTTATAGCATTGATACATAATGGAGAGTGTTTTCAATGGGATGGTGATGCAGCTGATGCTACAGCAACAAGAGCAACTATCATATCAGGTGCACCAACAGCGTCACGTGATATGTTAGTATCTACTCCTGACCGTCACTTAGTATTTTTTGGTACAGAAACAACTATTGGAAATAAAGCTACACAAGACGATATGTTTATAAGATTCTCGTCTCAAGAAAATATAAATGACTACACACCTACAGCGGAGAATAGTGCTGGTACACAAAGACTGGCCGCCGGATCACGGATCATGGGTGCTAAACTAGGTAGAAATGCTATTTATGTTTGGAGTGACACTTCTTTATTTACTATGAGATTTGTAGGAACTCCATTTACTTTTGCTTTCGAACAAGTTGGTACTAACTGTGGATTGATTGGTATGAATGCAGCAGTAGAGGTTGATGGTGCTGCGTACTGGATGTCTGATAATGGTTTCTTTAGATACACAGGTAAACTAGAATCTATGGATTGTTTAGTTGAAGATTATGTTTATGACGATCTTAACACTACATCAAATCAATTAGTTTATTGTGGTATTAATAATTTGTTTGGTGAGATTACTTGGTTTTATCCAACATCTACATCTAATGTAAACACTAGATCAGTTACATATAGTTATTTAGATTCAACAGCTAAAAGACCTATATGGTTTACTAATGCAAGTTCTTTATTTCCTAGAACAACATGGGAAGATTCTGCTGTATTTGGTTTACCACATGCAACAAGATATAGTGCAGGAGCTGACACTTCTTTTGATGTCAGAGGTAATACAGATGGAAGCACAGTTTATTTTGAACACGAAACAGGAGTTAATCAACAAGAAGCAGCAACAGCTGCTGTTGCAATTCCAGCTAATATTACATCTGGTGATTATGATATTACACAAAAAGTTATTAGAGGAGCTGCAACTAACTTAGGTGATCTTAGAGGTGATGGAGAAAACATAATGAGAGTTAGTAGAATTATACCAGATTTTATAGCACAACAAGGAAACGCTATTGTACAATTAGATTTAAGAAATTATCCAAACGACACAGCTGCAAGCTCATCACTTGGTCCTTTTACGGTATCATCTACAACAGATAAAGTAGACACACGTGCTAGAGGAAGAGCTATAGCTCTTACAATATCTAATACTGCAGTAGATACTAGTTGGAAACTAGGAACTTTTAGGTTAGATATACAAACTGGAGGAAGACGATAATGGAACAATTAGTAATGGCTATAGCAATACCATTAGCAAAACAATACGGTATGAACAAAGCTTTAGAAATAGCTTATGAAAAATTAGGTATAGCTGCTCCAGAAAACACCACAGAAATAGACATACTAACAGGTGGTGGAATTAATCAAGCTTTTTCTCCTGGTAGTTTAACAAATATGTTTAAAAGAGCAGGATTAAGGTTAGGAGCAAATACTTTAATGAAAGGTGCAGGTTCTTCTTTACTACCTTTTGCTGGAATAGCAGGTTTAGCAATGTTGGGTAATAAATATAGAAAACAACTTACAGGTTATGATACACAATCTGCATACGAAGCTGCTAGAGATCAAAGAATAGCAGATAAAAGATTAGATAAAATTACAGATCGAATAACTTCTGGAAAAGATTATGGAAATTATGAAGATGCATTACTAGATAGTGGTGCAGGTGCTGTAGAAATTGATGGCACAATTTATTCAGGTCCTGATTATCAAGGCGGTGATAACAACAACAATAATGATGGTGGTAGTACTGGTAGTAAAAGTGGTAAAGATAATTCTAAAGGTGGTATGGGAACAGCTTCTTTTGGACAATCTTTTCATGCAAGAAGAGGAGGCATTGCAAGTTTATAATGGCTAAGATAGTACAATCATTAACTAGAGCAAGTTCAGAGTATGAAGAAGACGTAGCACAGTCTTTAGTTAGAGATTTAGATGCAGTTCTTGAGAAACTTAACACAACGTTTCAAGAAGAATTAAAACAGGAGATAGAAGCTAGAAGTTTCTTTTTAGATTAATGGCAGTAGTAAACCAATATAAATTTGTAGGTATAGATAACAGCACAAGTGGTGCCGCTCTGACACCTTTGGGTGCTAGTATTCCCGCAGTCAATGAAACTATTGTTATTAAATCGATACTTGTTACATCTGCTGGCACACCTACAGTGACAATTACAAATAATAGTATTACAGCTATTAAATCAGCAGCATTAACAGCAAATGTTACAACAGAATTATTAACACAGCCACTAATAGTAGAGGGTGGTAAAGCCTTTACAGTACAATCAAGCAGCTCAGATTCGTTTGATGTAGCTATTAGCTATCTAAATATCAAGAAAGAGGTAACAACATAATGAAAGTATATGACGCTAAAGTAGAAGAAACTTACAGACACAAGGAAACTGGAGAGGTTTTTAAGACAAGAAAAGACTGGGAAGCTAAAGGGTATAAGAATGAAGACATGGCACAAGATGTAAA
>Ga0208899_1001428_pt1 | contig 16897 bp, 23 predicted proteins | sample VirMetDEL_Nov_24_FD_184518 | JGI IMG/M metagenome (GOLD analysis project Ga0208899, IMG submission 184518) | Aqueous microbial communities from the Delaware River and Bay under freshwater to marine salinity gradient to study organic matter... | ecosystem: Environmental > Aquatic > Marine >... | reverse complement strand
AAAAAGAAGCGCAAATTATTTTAAAATATAAAAACATAGAAAAATGGCAGTTAATGACATAATTAATGGAACAGACCTACGGATTTATAAGGATGGAACTACTGCAATCGGAGAAGCTACATCCGCAACATTATCCGTTACAAGAGAAATGCGAACAATTCTTACAAAGGATAGTCCAAATTCAGGATGGGCAAGTTCTTCTCCAGGTCAAAAATCGGCTACATTAACCGTTGAAGCATTATATTCCGAAACATCAACAAATGTACAACCAGATGTTTTATTTGATGCCTTGGATAATGGAACGGTTTTGGCTTTGACCTTAACAGAAAACACATCCGGATACAATTACTATTCATTTAGTGCTTATTGTACGTCTTGGGAAGTAAATACTCCGGTAGAAGATAACACTTCCGTATCCGCAACATTTACGATTTCTGGAGCGGTTTACAGAGGAACAAACGCTTAATTAATGAACACACCACAAACACGGATAAACAATGGTTAGATTTACAAAAATAAACAACAAGGAAGTGCCTGTTTCGTTCGGGAATGCGACATTGATTCGCTTCGAAGAGGAAACAGGCATTTCTATTTTAACGCTCGGAACGGAAACGCTCAATTATAAGAATACATTGATGTTAATATTCGAAGCGTTAAGGGATGGGCATAGAAAAGAAAAGGTTGAGTTTAAATGGACCTTTGAAGATATGTGCGATCAACTCGATGAAGATATGGAAGCGATTAATCGAATAATGTCTTTGTTTGGCAATAGTATGCCGAGTCCAGAAAAAAAAACGAAAACGAGTCGAACGAAAGCGCATCTGACTCACACGAAGTAATGACTTGGGAATACATTCGAGGTGTTGCCGTTGGTCAAATGGGAATGAGTAATGAGGATTTTTTAAACTCCGATTTTAAAGAAGTTTTGGATGCAATTAAAGGTTTTCAAATATACGAACAAAGTAAATTTAGAAACCAATGGGAACAAACAAGATGGTTGGCTACAATTAGTTTACAACCGTATTCCGGCAAAGGCAAAACAATTAAAATGACTGATTTAATCCAATTCGATTGGGAAAAACAAGAAAAGCCGAAAACAAGGGAATTGACCAAAGAGCAAATTGAATGGAGAAAACGAATGGACGCGATAATGCGTAAAAATCACGGACAAGCATAAGTTATGGCATCGAACCAAATGAACGTAATTCTTAACCTTGATGTAAACCAGTTTCAACGGTCATTAAGGAATGCGCAAAGAAATATGGAGCGTTTCGGTCGTGATATGCAGCGACTTGGTTCAAACCTAACTCAAACCTTAACCTTACCTATTCTTGGTGCTGGTGGTGCTGCGGTAAGTTCCGCAATTCAATTTGAACAACTTGAAGCGAGATTACGAGTTTTAACCGGATCAGCGGAAGAAGGTGCAGCCGTATTTGAAAGGATTAAAACCTTTGCTGCTCAAACTCCATTTGAGGTTGGAGATTTAGTCGAAGCAAGTTCGCAATTAATGGCATTTGGGTTTAGTGCGAATGAAGCATTAAACTCATTGCAATACCTTGGAGATATTGCAGCTGCAACCGGAAGTAACATAAATGAAATTAGTTTAATCCTTGGTCAAGCAAGAACAGTTGGTGTTGCATTTACGCAAGATTTAAGGCAACTTGCATCAAGAGGTATTCCGGTTTTTGAAATGTTGCAAGAAGAAACCGGATTAACTGGAAAGGCATTTAATAAATTTGTTGCGGATGGTGGAGTTACCTTCGATGTTCTTAATAGGATATTGCAAAAAACCGCTTCTGAAGGTGGCAAGTTTTTTGGTGGTATGCAGATGCAATCACAAACACTTGGCGGTGCATTGTCAAACTTTAAAGATTCCGCTTCGATTGCGTTTGCTGAACTTGGCAAATCTATTGCCGAAGCAACTAATTTAAACGAAAGATTAAGAAAATTATCCGACTACATTACTGCATTAGTTCAAAGGTTTAAAGAATTAAGTCCGGAAGCAAAACAGACTGCGGTAAATATTGCATTAGTATTATCCGCCATTGGTCCGGTTACATTTGTAATTGGAAAGTTTGCAACTGTTATTGGTGGATTAATTGGTCAAATGAGCAAATTATTAGGTGTTGTAAAATCGTTTGCAACATTTATGTTGGGTGTTCCCGGAATTATTTTGGCTGCGGTTGCAGCAATTACTTATTTATATTATCAATCAGACACGGCAAGGAAAGTAATTAATGGACTTGTCGATAGTGTAGTTTCATTAGTAAATATATTTAGAGCTGGTGGTTCGGCAGCGGAAGGTTTCTTTGCAATATTAAGAGGAGATGCGACAAGTGCTGGTGTTGCATTTTTAAATATGCAGAACGCATTAAATGATTTTCAAACACAAATTGGAGATGTTGATTTTAATGATGCGGAAAATAGAATTAGCGGGTCAATCGAAAGGTTAAAAGAAAAAATAAATAACCTTTTGACAATTAAACCAACCATTGTTCAACCGACAACAACAACCGGTCCAACAACTACACCAACAACGGGAACAACAACAGGAGGTTTAGCACCGGTTCAACCAGTAGATTTGTTGCCGAGTAATTTTGCCGACCAAATAGAATCAATAAACGTAGCCAAAAGCGCACAAGATAAATTAAATGAATCCTTACTTACTACACAAGAAAGGCAATCCGCATTAAGAGAAGAAAATGAAAGGAAAATAGAACAGAGCGAAAGGATTGCTCAATCATTAGAACGAGAAAACACATTAATAAACGGAATTACAAGCGCGGTTGGAACTTTAACCGATTCTATATTTGAAGCGATTTCAACCGGTAAAGATATATTTAAATCGGTTGCTAATTCAATCAAACAATTAGTGGTTCAATTAATCAAGGCGGTTGTTCAAGCTGCTATTTTAAGTACCTTATTAAATATAATTGCTCCGGGTTCTTCATTAGTTACATCCGGCAAGGCTACATTTAGTGCGTTGTTAGGTTTACCGGGTTTTGCTTCTGGTGGATTAGTAACCGGACCAACCGTTGCATTAGTTGGAGAAGGAGCTGGAACGACATTATCCAATCCGGAAGTTATTGCACCATTAGACAAATTAAAATCAATGTTAGATAATGGAATGAACGATGGTGCATACATAGCGCAAACGAGAATACAAGGAAGCGATTTATTATTAAGCATAGAACGAGCAAAACGAGATAGAACAAGGTAATATGGCATTAAGATTGCAATCGGATTTTTTTAGCGAAAAAGGGCATAAATATACCGTAAGTATATACGATTCCGATTATTCCGGTTCGGTCTTGGGTTTTGATGCAGCTACGGTACAAATAAATTACGATTTTGATGGAAACGAAAACGACCGATTCGCGCCAATATTAAGTTCTGGTGCGGTTGTTAGTATTGTAATTAATTCCGAATCCTTAAATACCTTCATTACGGATTTAGTCGGTGCTGCCGAAGATAGATTCTATATGCTAATCGAAGACGATGCAAGTCCGGTTAAATTGCGTTGGGTTGGATATATATTACCAGATTTGGTTGTTGAAGAAGATATTGAAATAGGAATTGGATATATTTTCGATTTAAAAGCAAAGGATGGATTTAATTATTTAAAAAATATAGACTATAAAGATGTAGCCGGAGAATACACCGGATACGCTACTTTAAAGGAACACATATTAAATGCATTAGATAAATTACCATTTCTTGACGAGTTATACGGTTCAACCAATATTTATATCAAGTTCTTAATGAGCTGGTACGAATCTAATATGAGTATAGGAATTGGTGGTTATAATCAACTTAATCACTTGCGGATCCATCACCGAGCGTTTAAATGGAAGGATTCAAAAGGCAATGTCCATTTTCGTAGTTGCTACGATGTATTGAAATACATTGCGATTACCTTTGGTGCGCGATGGATGTTTAGTGGTAGATACATTTATTTTATACAAGTAAACGAATACGCAACTGCCGAGTCATCAAAGGTTTGGTGGAATTTAAGAAACGATTCGTTTGCATCAATAGACATCGGTTCAAATCCTTTAGTGATTGAGAACAATCAAGCTGCTGCTCCGAATGCTGATATATTTAGATTGCGAGGCGGTGCGTTTAAATATCTTCCGGCACTAAAAGAAGTTCTTGTCGAATACGAACACATAGCGACAAGGAATTTAGTTCCGGGTGCAGTATTCAATGACCAAGAAGATCCGACATCACAAAGGATTGTCATTGAGGATGTGGATACATTGACTGTTGGTTCGTTTTTAGCTTTGCAATTTACCTTAAATTATACGAGTTCGTTTTTTGACCCTGGCAGATTTGAAAAACACTATTTAGTATTCGGAGTTAAAATAATTGATGCCGGTGGTACTCCATCTGATTATCCGACACGAAACGATGGCACATACAAACGCGATGTAACCTTTAATGGGAACGGATACGAATACGGCAAACCGGAATGGACAACGGCAACGGACCAATATTACAAAATTGTTGTTCCGGTTAATCACGATGCGCAAAAAAACGTAATTACTACGGATTTCAATGTTTATGATTTGCCATCCGGAACATACGGATTTGGTGTTGAATTTTATCTCTTGGATTTATATACACAAGAAGATGGAATCGAATTGGGCATTGCTAAATCGGATATAACTTGGAACGTAGATAGAATATTTGTCGAAGCAATCGCATTAGGATTCTTTTCGGAGCAAAACGACATATTAGAATACGGAGCTGACAATGATGCGTTTACATCTCAAAAATATAAGGTTAGAACCGTTTTAGGTGATGGTCCGAATTTAAATAGTCCGGGTAGAATTGATGTTTATGATGGTTCGGAATGGGTTCAATCTACAAGTGCATTTAATCTAAATTGGGCAAGCCCTAACTTTAGTTTAAAGAACATAAGTCAATTATTGGCAGACGAAATAATATCAAGCCAATTATCTCCGGTTAAATATTTTGCGGATATGGATTTTGTAATGAGCGATGCAAGTGATAAGTTTTTGTTTCCGCATTATGCCATTAAATATGATGGCGCATATTGGGTGTTTCAAGGTGGCAGTATAGATTTAATGAAAGACCAGTTTTCTGGTAATTGGTGGAAAATGAATTTTGAAAGCTAATGGGATTTACGGAACGAACGGTAAGGAAATTACCTTTAAATTATGATGTTACTTGGAATTATCGAGCTGATGGTTTAGGTATCGGAGGTTCATCACCAACTATTCCACAAGAAAACGATGGAGGTAATAATGGCAATACTTCATCAATGTTTGAAGAGGTATTCACCGCGGATGGCATAAGCGCAACATTTACCGTAACCGAAAACGATGGAATATTAGCCGATTCCCTTGACAAAATATTTGTAAGTAGAAATGGACAATACATCGGAAACGAATACATATCGGATTTAAGTCCACAAGATGGGGAAATAACTTTAGGGTTTGTTCCTGAAAATGGAGAAGAAATAACATTGAATTGGTTTGCCAAGCCGAATACACAACAACCAATATTCCAAGAAATATTTACTGCTGATGGCATTTCCGCTCAATTCACGGTTACAAAAAACAACGGAGAATTACCAAGTGCGTACACGCAAATATTTGTGTATCGAAATGGTTTATTATTAAACAATAACTACTTGACCGGATTAGATGCGCCAAACGGACAAATAAGTTTAACCTTCACTCCGTTTAGTGGTGAGCGAATTGCGATTGTATGGTTTTATAGACAAGAAAATATTGAACCGTATAAACAAGCATTTACGGCTGATGGATTGTCGGCTACGTTTACAGTTACAAATAATGATGGCATTTTATCGGATTACAAGGATGCTATTTTAGTAATGAGAAATGGACAATTAATCGATAACGATTATATAAGTTCTTTTAATAAAGCAAGTGGCGAAGTTATATTGACATTTACACCAGACAATAACGAAAAAATAGAAATAATATGGTTCGTATTAATTTAATCATTTTTGGATTCTTTTTGACCTTTAATTTGTTCGGTCAATATCCGAGAATCATTCTAAAGCAATTAGAAAAGGCAGATAGTAGTGGACAATTTATTATTGCGGACTCGGATTCAAACGCCGTTTGGTCGGATGCCTTATATATTACAACGGATTCCCTACTTACTTTGTACGGAGATACGATTGAAGGTGGTATCAATTACGAGAAGATTCAAGATACAATCGCTGCTATGTTGGAAGCCGGGTTAGGCATCCAAATGACATATAACGATGAAGATGGGGAATTTCTAATTGAATCACTATCTATTGAGGATTCGATTTATAATGGTAGTGGATCATTAATTAGTAAAGGTACTCCATTATATGCGGTTGGAACACAAGGTAATTATTGGAATGTAGCACCGGCTGATGCAAGTGATATTACGAAATTACCAGCCGTTGTTATTGCCGGAGAAGATATTGGAATCGGAGAAATAGGAGTAGGATTATTGAAAGGTCATATCAAGCAAGTAAATACTACTGGATTAGCGGATGGAGATGAAGTTTATGTCGGAGTTGGTGGTGGATATACTAATGTAAAACCTAAAGGTGAAAGTAATTACGTTCAAAGACTCGGAACGGTTATTAAAGGCAATAGTGCAAGTGGAAGCGGAATAATTAATTTAGGTGAAGTTCAATCTGTTAGTAACTTAAATGCTGGGAATATATTTATTGGCGATACGGATTCAACCATTACAACAACCGTTTACATAGTGGATTCTTCTCGTGTTAATGCGACTGGGGATTCCTTGATTTATTATCAAAATGGCATTCAAGTTGGTGCGGATGCGATTGGTGGGGCATTGAGTGGTTTGGTTGAAAATCAAGTTATTTTTGGTGCTGCGGATGGTAGTTTAGAACAAGATTCTAATTTGATTTGGGATGGATTAAGATTGAATATTGGTCAGTATCTTAACAACGTTTTCATTGGCTATAATAGTGGCAATAGTAATGTAAGCGGAACGGACAATACGGCATTAGGAACTCAAGCACTTGGTTCAATAGCATCAGGATTATACAATACTGCGATTGGCGATGGGGCATTGAGTGCTGATTCGAGTGGAAATCAAAACGTAGCCATTGGTAGGTCAAGTCTGATTTTAAATAAAACTGGATTTAGAAATACTGCGATTGGAAACCAGAGTCTGAATAGCAATGTAAATGGATTTCAAAATATTGGAATCGGATATATTGCAGGAGGCGAAAACGTATCGGGATTTGACAACATATTCATTGGTTCGCATTCAGGTAGAGAGTCAACTGGAGATAGAAACATATTTATTGAAATCGGATTAACATCCGCATCAAATACTTTGACAGGAGATGACAATATTGTAATTGGTTATAGTTTGCAACCATCAATGTATGGGGATGCAGATAAAAATATTTTGATTGGTAATGATATTGCGTTAATGGATAGTGTTGGGGATAATCAATTAAATATTGCGAATGCTATTTTTGGAGTTGGTTTAACAGGAAGCGGAACAACCATTGATTCTTCTGCGAGTATTGGTATAAACAATAATAATCCAACCGCTACTTTAGATGTAACTGGATGGGTAAATGTTTCGGATTCATTAGTGGTTAATGACATTCGTGTTACAGGAAGCGGTGGTGGAACTATCAATGGTGTTACTACGGATGCAACATTGACTGGAGATGGAACAAGTGGAACGCCATTATCCGTAGTTGATGATGGACATAATCACGTTATATCGAACGTAGATAATTTGCAAACTACTTTAGATGGCAAACAAGCACAATTAAACGGAACTGGGTTCGTAAAGGCAACAGGAACGACAATATCTTATGACAATTCGACTTATTTAACTACGGAGGTGGATGGGTCAATATCAAACGAAGGTTCATTAACAGTCGGAGCTGGTGGAGCAAACGATGCGGTTATTAGTTCAAATACAAGTGGTTCTTCTGATGTAACCATAAGCGGAGGCACAAATGTAACCGTAACGGAAAGTGGTCAAACAATAACCATTTCAAGTACAGGTGGTGGTGGTGCGATTCCAGTCGATACATTTGTTACCATAGCTGGAACTGAAACGATAACTGGTGCAAAGACGTTTACGAGTACGACTACGGTAGATGCTAATTTGGTTATGAGTGAAGAAAACGCTTCGGTAACAGCGCAAACTGATGGTACAATCCGAAGATTAAGCGTTGATGGGGTTGTTGATGAATTACTCTATTTTAGAAATAGAGGTGGTGGCGTATTTGATTCAATATCTATATTAAGCGGATGGAAAGGATTAGCTGGTTCATTTACAAATATGTACGCTGGAAAGGATACTACTTTGGTTATCGATGGGACTAATAATAGGGTTGGGATAGGAACGAGTAGTCCGCAAGATAAATTACACATAGCAGGAACAACACAAATGGAATTTAGCGCAGGAACTAAATATAAATTTAATTTAAGGGGTGATGGTGTTATGAATTTATACAATTTAACTTCTGGTCAAAATAGTGGATTAGAATTTTATTCGCAAGATGGAGATGGAACAGACTTTGTTGGTTTTACTATTTTTGGAAAACAAGATTTTACATCTACAGGTACATTAACTAATTATAGCCGATTAATTAATATATTTTACCCTGGAACTGGATATGTTGTAGGAACTGATGCTTCTGGTGTGGCAAAATCTAAATTATATTTTAATACGACTGGATTAACAAATCCTAATTTAGTTATTGATACCTTGGGCAACGTAGGTATAGGCACGAGTAGTCCGAGTCATCCTTTAGAAATGGGTAGTGGGGCGCACGTTACAACAGGAGGAACTTGGACAAACGCTTCTGATATTAAATTAAAAACAAACATAAATTATACATATCCTTATGGTTTATCCGAAGTTTTAAACTTAAAGCCTGTTGTGTTTGATTATATTAATGGAGAAAAAAATACATTAGGTTTTATTGCACAAGATGTTTTTGAATATATTCCTGAAGCTATTTCTTCAACAATAGATGATAATGGCAATGAAACAATGGGGTTAAAAATGGTATCAATTACATCTACTTTAACCAAAGCCATCCAAGAACAACAAACCATAATAGAATCTCAAGGATCCGAAATAGAACAATTAAAAAAATTAATAACAGATTTATCAAACAGATTACAAATATTAGAAAATAATTAATATGAAAACTGCATTCACATTCAGACAAGCTTTGGAAATAGTGATGTTCATTATGATAGTCCTATTTTCAAAGGCATTAAAAAGCCAAGTGCCAGATTCAATCTATTACGTTCCTTTTACGTTCACAACGGAAGAAACCACAGGTACATCCGATTCACAAGCGTTTATCGTATATGAGTCAAAGATACTTCCAAATACAGGCGTGATGACATTTGAAGCGATTGATAAAGTAATGGATTCTACGCAAGTATCCGAATACGCGTTCAATCTGATTTACCGAAACGAAAACCTTAATTGGTTGGACGCAGCTCGTTTGATGAAAAGAGAAAAACTCGCAAGGTTGTATGCTCCTGTAAACGATATAATTCGGTCAATGGAAGGGTACGGATTCTTTGTCAAGACAAGATTAAAGTTTGGAGATGGATTTGAAGGCAGATGGATTGCTCGTATAAATGGAGGCGATATAATTTGGTTAAAAGTAGATAGATTGATGAACGTAACCGAAACGACTATGCAAGGAGAAGTTGTAGAAGGTGGCAGAACAGGAAAGATGTTGATTTATACCGAGAATAGATTCAAGGTTCAGAACTTGTTTAATGACGTGATTGATTTTAGGGATTATTGGAATAAAGAACTGGATTCTGATTTCTTTGTAATCGAATCCGAGGGCAATAAGGTTTTAATGCGTAAAATAGATTAGATATGAAAACATTGATAGACAAATTGCCCAATTTCGATTCAGTAATTAAATCAAGTGGTTTTGCCGTTTTCGTAATGTTTGCGATGATGTCCGCAATGGCATATACCTTATGGAATCAATACAATCGGATGAACGACCGATTAACGAAGCTAGAGCGAGAAGTAATAGAATGTTACCGAGAAAATATGCTACATAACCAAGGCATTATCGAACGCAATACAAAGGTAATGGAAGAGGTATTAAATAATCTAAACATAAAATAATGGACAAGCAAGAATTAAAATCATTAGTAACCGCATTCGGTGAATTAATCACGGCTGCTGCTAAATTGGATTCGGATAAAGACGGTAAAATCGAATTGACCGAAATATTTTCCTTTGTGCAGACATTGGTAATGAAAGTTGCTGCCGTGTACGGTTCGTTTCCGGAAGCTATGAAGCAATTCAAAGATGTAAAGAGTGCGGAGCGAAAAGAATTAATTGCTGCGTTTGCGGATTCGTTTAATCTAGAGAACAACGATGCCGAAAAAGTTATTGAAGAATGGTTGTTCGTAATCGATGACATTGCGGATGCGGTTGTAGTAACAAAAAGGTATTTTGGTATTTAATAAAAATATCCGTGTGGTGTGGATTTCGCTTTGGGTGGGTGCAATATCGCATCTGCCCATTTTTATTAAATGAAACAATATGAAACTAACAAATATAGAGAAGATGTCGGATTTATCCTTTAGGGTAGATTTGGATAGGCGCGGAGATTCAAGGCAAATGTTTTTACTCCTTTCGGATTTACACATAGATAATCCTAAATGCGACCGAAGGTTATTATTAAAGGTATTGAATGAAGCCGTGGAGAGAAACGCATTGATATTAATCTTTGGCGATTTGTTTTGCTTAATGCAAGGCAAAGGTGATCCGCGTAGAAGCAAAGCCGATATAAGACCGGAACACAACAAACCGAACTACATCGATGCGGTTGTGAAAGATACGGCTTCGATTCTAAAACCTTACGCAAATAACATTATATTAATTGCGGATGGAAACCACGAAACATCAATTATAAAACATATCGAGGTTGACCCGATTGATTACCTACTTAATTACCTTCACAAATACAATCCTTCAATTCAACACGGTGGTTATCAAGGATTCGTTCGATTTGTAAGTGCGGTTGCAAACAAAATCCGGTCAGTCGAATTATTCTACCATCACGGTGCGTTTGGTGGCGCGGTTTCAAAAGGAGTTCTATCCGTAAATAGATACGCGTCCATAGTAAAATCGGATGTGGTTGTATCCGGACATACACACGATTCTTGGTTGGTTGAGCATCCGTTTTATGAAATGGACAAGAATTGTGTTGTGCATCAAAAGATTCAACATCACGTTAAGACTGGTACGTTCAAACAAGAGTACCTTCAACCAAATGGTTTCCAAATTGAGAAACAAGTTATGCCTAAACCATTGGGTGGTTGGTGGATGGAGTTATATGGACAAGGAAGAGATTATATTCCAAAGATTAAGTTTACCAAAGCGGATTAAAAAAAGCCGAGCAAAATCCGTGTGGTGTTGCCCGGCTTCGAAATAAAACAAAACAATGAAAACTATTGACTCAATGCCGATTCGATTAATGCTATTTTGTTTTTCCATCTTTCGATTCCGTTTTGCATAGAATCCGGATTGCCTACACCATTACGCAACTTTGATTCGTAAGCTGCAAGGTTATTTTTAGCACGTTGCAAATCTGCAACTAATTGTTGCGAGTTGGTTTTGAATCCGATTGCGTTCAAATTACTTGCAGATGAAGATGGTTGTGTATTTGTGGTCGTTCTTTTCAAAGGTTTCTTTCTAATTGTTGCCATTTTCAATTCCTTGTCCAGTTTCTCTTGAACCGATTGCATATAGGCTGCAATCATTAATTCGCCAAGTAAAGCTACCCATAATGCCGTAATTACAAACCATTTCGCGTTTGCAACTTGTTCTGTATTAATTGCAATCGATTGTGCAATTTCCGAAACGTGCGAAGTTGCCCAGCTCGTTAATCCAATCGATACGAACACGAAGAAAACACCACGAGGTGCTTCTTGGTTTTGAATCATTTTGATTCCACCAAGACCTGAACCGAAACGCAAAATTGCAAACACAATTCCGGGTAAGATTGCGGACCAAGTACCGATGATTTCTCGGTAATGCAAATACTCAAGGAATCCATTAAATAAGGCTAATAATAGAATAGAAATAATTAAAAATGCCGGTGTTAATGCGGTTGTAACCGTTACCAGTCTTTGGCTAAATTCGTTTGCTTTAATTTCAAAGGTTTTCATTGTTTGTGTTGTTTTCTAATTGGTTAATATAGTTAATGATTTTTGTCGCGTACAAAGATGCGTCCATTAATTCTTCTTGAAGGTGGATTAGCCAATCGCGTAAAAGTAAATCATCTCGATCCAAGGTCGTTCCGTATTTCTCGATTCCGGCTTCAGACCTTTGTTCGTATTTCTTTATCAATTCGGCTAATATTGTATCCATTATAAACAGGTTATTTCTACTTTGTTAATTACTCCAAGAACGAATCCGAGAATGAATGCGCATCCGATTGCGAAGTAGATTAGTGAGTGTTTTAATTCTTCTTTCATTGGTTTAGATTTAAAGGTTAATGAAAATAAGGGCTATTCAGCCCCATTTTTATTTTATGCCAATTCATTTTGTTTCTTTTTTATTGCTGCATCAATATAACCTACATATCTTGAATATTTAGCAGATTCTTTATCATTTAATCCTATAAAGTCAAACATATAATCAACGTGTTTTTCTCTAAATAACTTTAATTGCTCTAAAGTCATATCTTTTAATTGCCTTCTAAAATCAAATTTTTTAGTGTAACTCATAACTTGTTTTTGTTTTTGATTATTAATGATAATGCAATATACACTTTATTTTTAAATAATGCACATTATACCAAAAAAATTTAATTAAACATAAATTTAATCGCAAATCTCAAATACATATTTGCGAACCGGTTAATTATATCCGTATTAATTAATAGAGCTGCATCTTCCAAATTATCAAAGAAACCGTGTTCGACCAAGACCGCTGGCGCAATGGTTTTGCGTAAAACGTAAAAATCCGCTTCCTTGTCTAAATCGCCATCCGAAGCGTAATCGGTACGGAACGCAAAGGAATCCACAAGAATCTGATCCGCGTTAAATTCTTCTCCAATCATTGTCGCGTATTTATCCGATAAGGTTTCGCCTTTGGACGTAAATATCTCAAATCCGCGTCCGTTATGGTTCGGTGATGCGTTTGCGTGAAGGGATATAATTACGGCTTTGGATTGAGCATTGGTCATTTCGTTGTACGACCTGACTCGGCTACGAAGCGAAACATCTTGATGGTCATAAGGATACCAATTATAACGTATCTGTTCGTTTGATTTCGCTTTTGAATTGTAATCTTGAAATAACCGGTCAATTTCCTTCATTAAGGTTCTATTCCATTCGCCTTCGTGAAACCATCCGAAGTCGTGATGGAAGTGTTGCTTATTTGGAGCGGTTACATATTGATTCGTTTCCGGGTCTATTCCACCGTGTCCAAGGTCGAATAAGATTAATCTGCTCATTTGTTTAGGTTTGCTTGTAGATTAATATATAAGGAGCGGTAAAATGCTTCCCAAGGTTTCGTTATCTTCTTCTTCCCGTTTTTGTGCCGTATCATTTCTGATTGCAAATGCGGAGGTACATCCATTCCGGTTGAGATTAGGAATTGAATTACATCGCGTGGTTTCATTTGCAGTTCTTTGTAAATATCGCTTAATTCTGTTGAATCCATATTTTTTTATTAATTATTTGCACAATATACGAAAATATGTTTAAGTTTGTAACCGCACGAAATTATTAATCAAAAACTTATCAAATGAAAACACATTGGAAAAAGACAATGAATCCTAATTACCTTGGTGCGTATGCACTTGAACCGAATGAAGATTTGGTTGTGGAAATTACCGAGGTAAAGACCGAATCCGTAATGAATGCGGATGGTAGAAACGAAGAATGCCTTGTTGCGCACTTGAAGGACCAGAAACCATTAATCGTGAACAAAACTAATGCGAAGGCGATTGCGAAAGTAGCCGGATCAAACTATATTGAGGACTGGAAAGGAAAACAAATCGCGTTATACATATCTAATGTAAAAGCATTCGGAGAATTGGTTGAAGCGATTCGAGTTCGAACCGTTCCACCAAAGGCGAAATCGAAAAGGAAATTATCCGATGACGATTTCAAGAAATTGGTTAAAGCGGTTGCGGATGGTTCATATAACCTTGAAGATGCGGTTGCGAATTTTGTATTAAACGATTCGCAGCGTTCCATTTTGCTTCAAGCCTAAAAATATATTTAGGTATGACTAAATTTGAAGATATAATCGAAAGGTGCGGAAAGTATCAAAATATTTTGGTTACTGGTCCGCAACGAAGCGGAACTACGTTCGCAGCTAAATCTATTGCGAAGATATTAAGGTATAGGTTTGTGGATGAGGACGAATACAATGTTCACAATGAAAATGCCTTTATTGACATTTTGAAGTTGAACCAAAAAATGGTTATTCACGGTCCAGCTATGAGCCATTTATTACCATTGAATTTTTCTGATACATTCGTGATTTGGATGCAACGCAATATTATGGACGTTATCAAATCGGAAGATAAAATCGATTGGCACATTAAAGAGTTCTGGAACGAGAAAAATAAAGCCATTAGAAGGTTTCCGTTTCATACGTCCATTATTGAAGCGTTTCCGAATAATAAGCTAATGAAGGATTGGATTTGGAATAACCTTCAAAAGGTAAAGATGTATAACTACGCGGAACTTAATTACAAACATCTTCGCGAGTGCGAAGGGTTCATTAAATCAAAAACTAAAAAATCAATTTGGAATGACAGACAGACAAAGTAATCTATTACAATTAAACCAGATGCGAAGAAAATTAAGGAAGTATTCGAATCAAGATTACATATTTATTAATTCGACTAATATCGAAAAATACAATGCGATGTATAACATATTTAAAGAAATATTAGTAACCGGAATAGAGCGCACTTACGGGATCCACCGCAACGAATGGTTGACAATCCAATCGGCTTACAACAAACCGGATTCGATTATTAGTTGCCGGAGCTGGTTCTGTTTCTTTATGAATAATTATTTTAACGTTTCCATTTCCGTGTTTGCTAAATCAATGGGGTTAAAAAAAGCCGGAGCGAAGCATTATATTAGAAGGTTTGATGAAGATAAATCTAAAGAAACAAGAGCAAAATACAATCAAATATTAACTAACATATTCCTGACTGACGCAGAAATCGAAACCGGAATTAAAACCTATCAAATATGAGTAAAATAACAATTCACACAGACATCCATCAACGTAGCGAGGAATGGCACGAAATCCGATTAGGACGCATTGGTGGTTCGGAATCAAATGTGTTATCGGTCAAAGGCAAATCAGAATCCGGACTTGGAGCAGCAGCGTTTACCTTATTATATGAAAAGGCATTCGAGATAATCCAAGGCGAACCGGTCAAGGAAAACATCGTAACCTTTGCGATGCAACGTGGAATGGATTTAGAACCGGAAGCCATTTATGAATACGAGATGGCTAAAATGGTAAAGGTGGATCAAGTTGGATACATACTTAATTCGGATTATAAGTATGCCGGATATAGTCCAGATGGATTAGTAGGCGAAAACGGATTGATTGAGATTAAATGCCCGGGCAATTCCGAATTTATGCGACAAATTATAACCAAGGAGATTCCGAAGCAATACCTTTGTCAAATGCAATGGGGGATGTTTCTATCGGATCGGACTTGGTGCGATTATGTAGTTTATAATCCGGATTATGATAAATCGCCTTTGTATATAGACCGGGTAGATAGAAATGAAAAAATGATTGAAACGCTTAAAGCAAATTACCTTGCGTTTGAAGGTGAGCTGGATGAAATTTTGGAACGTATTTAATTAAGTATTATGACACCAAAAGAAAAAGCAGAAGACCTTGTTAACCAATTTAAAAACATTTTGATGGACGAGGATACCGATTGTGGGAATGAAGCATTATGCACATCCATTGCAATTAAGAATGCGTTGATAGTAGTGGATGAAGTTTTGAAAGCGACATCAAATAATTCAAAAGAAGATTATTACTGGCTCAATGTCGGTTACGAATTAGAAAAAATGTAATTATAACCTTTTATGTTTTGTATCGAATAGGTCAGGATTAAACTTGCTTATTTGATATGAAACATAATCAAAACCTTTAAATATGAAATTATATACAAAAGAAATGTTTTTGTTGGCAGCGGCTAAATGTGAAGTATGCGTTAGAGATATAGAACACATTTTAAAATACATAGATGAGTATGTTGATGCAATAGAGTTTCCTTCAGATAATGATATATTTAATAAAGCACGTGAATATGAAAACTATAAAGATAAAATGGATGATTTACAGGCAGAAAAAGCAAGTTCAAGATTTCACGGCTTTGTTGAAGGTGCATTCTATGTTAAAACCTTAAATAGATTAAAATAATATGAAAACATTAGACTTATATAGAATTTGGCAAATACTAAACATAGTAAAAAACCAAGAAAACATACTATCTGAAAAAGGTATCTATTCTAATATATTAGGACATAATTCAAAGTATCATAAAATGGAATTTGAGTATTTTTTATATGAATACGCATTTAGGGTAGATGCAGACCAAATTTGTATATTTAATAATGACCAAATACCTTTTGAAGATTATACTAATAATGATTTTTCATTCATACCAAAAAAACTTTTATCTTTTAATGATACAGAGTTGATGGCTTGGATTGAAAAAGAAATAAAAATACGCATAACAGAATAATAAAAAATGTAATTAACCTTTATGTTTGGTATCGGATAGGTAAGGTTAAACCTTACATATTTGATATGAATTGTAAATAAAATTTAACATTATGACATTATTTGAAGATGAAAA
>Ga0208899_1001422_pt1 | contig 16923 bp, 12 predicted proteins | sample VirMetDEL_Nov_24_FD_184518 | JGI IMG/M metagenome (GOLD analysis project Ga0208899, IMG submission 184518) | Aqueous microbial communities from the Delaware River and Bay under freshwater to marine salinity gradient to study organic matter... | ecosystem: Environmental > Aquatic > Marine >... | reverse complement strand
AGTCTATACCGCAACTGGTATAGAAATCATTCCAGGCTCATACGAGAGAGATGATGGAGGTTCCTGTTCTGAGTCTGGGGCTCAAATCTTCACACAATCTGGTTCTGGTAAATCAGGCCTTTCCTTCAGGGTAGTTAATCAATGTACCCCATACTTGGTTGGAGGTAATACTCTCCAACGTAGGGTCAAGAAAGTTGATTTTCTCTCACCCCCTGATAATATTAGAGAAGCTAGGGCCATTACCCAGTTCGATGGGTTTAAGGGTGACTGGATTGCCGGGTTCCCTCTATTTAAGTGCGATGTGTTTGACAGCGTATGGCAGAGCAGGGCTTCTAGGGTAGGCGATACTGTGATAGATAATCACAACGGTCTTGTCATAATCAGGGAAGAGGAGCAAAGGCAGAACTCTAATGCTAAATACATGTCGCGCCACCGCGTGGATGTACAGCTCCTGAATGGAGGTGTGGGCTGGAGAGTAGGTGACACCACCACAGTCAGCATGAATGGACGTAGTTACAAAATCCGTGTAACTTCTGAACGCTTTACCTATGCTTATAACAGTGCAGGTACTGCGAGCTTCACCACTCCGGTAGACTCCTCTACAGGAGTTCTTGATGTAGGTGCTGTTGTTAACGGTCTAGCGTCTGCTGTTGGCGGTATTGCAAACTTCTCAGCGGAAGTTGTTGGTAACATTATCAAGATCACCAGGACAGATGGTAGAGACTTCAACTTAAGCGTAAGAGGAGGTGTCACTAATAAAGCAATGACCGTTATCAAGGGTCTTGCGCGTGATGTTTCTGAGTTACCTACTCAATGTTTCGATGGGTACCTAGTCAAAGTCAATAACACTGATGATGCTGAGGCTGATGACTACTATGTCAAGTTTGAAGCAGAGGCTCCTGGTATCCCTGGGGCAGGCTCTTGGACTGAGACGGTGGCTCCTGGTATCAAGACGACCATCAACAGCTCCACAATGCCCCATGCCCTTGTACGGCAGGCTGATGGCTCCTTCACACTAGATGCCTTAAACACTTCCAACGCATTTGGTGGGTGGGCCCAGAGGGAGGTAGGCGATGAGAAGACCAACCCAGAACCCACGTTTGTGGGTAGGGGGGTCTCTAATATGTTCTTCTTTGCAAACCGTCTAGGTTTCCTCTCTGAAGATGCAGTAATCATGTCTCAACCTGGAGACTACTTCAACTTCTTCTCTGGCTCAGCTATTGCTATCTCTGATGCTGATCCTATTGATCTTACAGCTTCCTCAACCATCCCTGCCATTCTTAAAGGCGTTGTAGGAACCCCAAAAGGTTTAGTTCTATTTGCAGAGAGGAGTCAGTTCCTCCTTTCGTCAACTGAAATCTCATTTGCTTCGTCTACTGTCAAGATGACAGAGATAAGTAACTACTTCTACAGGTCTAAGGTATTACCCCTTAACTCTGGGGTGTCCGTCTCATTCATCTCTGAGAGCCAGACCTACTCTAAGGTTATGGAGATGGCTGTTGACTCTGTAGAGAACAGACCACAGGTTGCAGACATTACAAGGGTCATCCCTGAGTACCTGCCTCCAAACTTCATCTGGGGAGAGGTGTTGCCTAATAACAACATGCTTGTCTATGGAGAGGGTACTGAAGAGGTCTTTGTGTTCAAGTTCTTCAACAATGGAGATGAAAGACAGCTAGCAGGATGGACCCGTTGGATCTATCCATGCAAGGTCAAGCTCTTTGCGGCTGAAGATGATCTCTTCTACACTGTCCAGTATGATGGAACTAAGTATCTTCTGTGTAAATCAGAACTAACAGATGATCCTGATCAAGCTCCTATCGATGTGGGCTTCTCTAGTTTCTCCCCGAGATTAGATGTGTCTATCTCTAATAATGGATTCACTGTGGAGGAGGATACTACCACCACTTCACTGATTAGGTTTATCGATGATGCCTACATAGCTGGGGCTAGATACACCCTCATCACCACAGGAGGCCCTACTAAAGGTGCTTTCATTGATGCTGATGTTTTAGTGGATGGAACTGGCCCTTATATGATTGTTGAGAAGAACCGTGTCATAGGGGACTACGTTGTAGGGTGTGGTTATGATGCTTCTGTGGAGTTACCTGGCGTCTACATGAAGACAGATAACAAAGCAGATAGGGTCAATGTACCTATGGTGTCTTTCATACACCTCGATCTCTACTACTCAGGTCGCTATGAGGTAGTACTATCCCGACTCGGTTATGAGGATGCAGTTAAAAGTATCGAGATTACACCTGCTAACATCTATGATGCTGATGCGATTCCAGTGGCTGAGATTGGTGAGGCCAGTGTTCCTGTGTTTGCCCCTGGTAATCTAAGCAGAATAACTATCAAAGCTCCCGACCCTTTCCCCTCATCTATCACTGGCTATAGTTGGGAAGGTTCATACAACAACCGAGGAGTCCGTCCACTTCGCTAACCATCCAATGCACTTTGCCATCAAGAAGGCTACAATTCAAGACGCCCTAGAGGTGGCTAAGAACATCCGCACCGAAGATAAGATGGAGATAGAGGGTCTAGGTCATAACCTAGGCTCTCTGCCTTTCTCCGTGGCTCTGAGTGACGTTGCTGTCTCGTTCTATGATCGAGAGGGCATCATCTGCGGAGTCGCTGGTATTTGTCCTTCAGGTATCCCCAGGAATGGGATTATCTGGATGATATGTACACCAGGACTCACAGCTCAACCCATAACTTTTGTCAAACAGGCTAAGAAGTGGCTAGCCAAAGAAGAAAAGAACTATGACGTACTCTGGAACTATACAGATATACGTAACACCTTCCACCACAAGCTGCTTAAGATGCTAGGCTTCAAAGCCCTTCGCATGTTACAGCCAGCACCGCTCTACCTACCTTATTATGAGATTGTAAAACTATGTGCGTAATGGCATTAGCTGCCGCTGCACCAGCCTTGTCTGCAATCGGTACCATTGGTGGACTCGCTTCGTCTGCTATTGGTATTATGCAAGGCCAACAGCAGGCACAACAGCAGCAACAGGCTGCGATACTACAGGCTCAACAGGCCCAGCAGAATATGGATCTGCAATATCAGCAGGCCCAACGTAGTGCATTCCAAGAGCGTCAAGCTCAAGTACAGAAACATCGGGGAGAGGTTAGAGCTCAACAGGCCAACCGTCTCTCCTACTACCAACAAATTAACAACAATAACGAAGCAGCTAACAAGACCTTCACTCAAGAACAAGTCAAACTTAAGGAAGCCCAGACAGCAGCCGCATTCAAAGCTCAGGCCAACTATGCCAAGTCTATTGGAGCTAGAGGTAAGATTCTAGCCTCAGGGGCTACAGGTCAGTCTGTGGGCCTCTTAGCCATGGATGTGGACCGTCAGGCAGGGTTTGCTACTGCTGAACAGAATGCCTCCTTACGGAGCGCTGAGCAAGCTGCTGCTATCGGGATGGACATCGGCTATACACAAGCTAAGTCAGCTAACAATGCTGCCTATAGCAAGTTAATGCCTACTGTTGAAGCCCCACTATTCACACCTGACCCTCAAGGAGTCGGTGAGAATCTAAATCTAGGTATCCCCACTTACAATTGGAGCTAAATGGCCAGAATTTATGAAGCTCCTCAATTCGAAGGAGGCTACCAAAGGAATGCACAGTCTCGTGGGTTTGCCCCTGAGCAAGCTATCGATAGAACAAGACAAGAACAACTTAAAGCTCAAGCTGCCTTAGATCGTGAAAAGGTCAAGGCACGTGCTCTCGCCCGTCAACAACAGATTGACCAAGGCATTCAACGTGGTGAACATACCATTGAGAAGGCTCGTCAGACTATCCAACACTCTAAGGATAATGCTAACCTCAGTCTGTTAAAAGGACTGGCTAGCTTCTCCTCAACAGCAGCTGGAGCCCTACAACAGTTTGGCAAAGAAGCTGAACAGCGTCAAGCTGTTAAAGAACAGGAGGAATATGAGAATGGTATCCTTGCTCAGTTCGGACTTGGTGGGTTTAATGACTCCACCGAGGAAGCTATCCAGGGCGTCGAAGAGCGTGAGTACCAGGTACAAGCTGAGTCCCAAGCTATTGGTGAGGTACAGCAAGACCTGTATGCTCAGGGTGATGTTAACACAGCCCAACAGCTAGGCGCTAGTTCCACCTACAACCAAGAAGCTCCTATCCGTAGGACTACAGCTCAGGCTAAGACCATGCATGGTCCGTGGCTGCTAGAACAGGTGCGTGAGATGAACCTCGCGGGCATGACTGACGAGCAGATCATGGCTGAGACCACCCGTCTTAACAAGCAGTTTGCTGCTGGAGTTACAGGTGGTGATCGTAGGATGCTCCTGGAGCTTGCCCGCACAATGCAGGGTAACACCTCTAGTGCTATCTCCAGCATGTTCTCTCGTAGGGCTAAGCAGCAAGGTGAGATCGCTAACCTAGAGGAAGCAGATAACATTGCTGTTGCTGGTCTAGAGTTCAACGCTGCTGACGCCTGGAGGAAGGCCACAGAGGCCACCGCTGTCACTGATGGAGGTCGTAACCCCCTATCCCAGCGTAGAGCATTGGAGGGGCTCCTGAACACCTATGCGAACGATCCTGTGGATGGTGTCCGTAGGATCAGGGAGCTAATGGGTGTTGAAGGGGTACCGGGTAATAATGGTACAATCCTTGGAGGAGATGCCCGTTATCAGGCATTGTTCAGGGATTCCCTAGACAAAGCTGAGAAAGCCGCTATGGCTGACTTCAGTCATGAAGCTCAGAAGGATACCTTCGAGATCGCTCAGATTTCCAAGGACTACCTCAAGAACCCTACCCCAAAGAACAAGGCAGCTGCTATTGCCGCTCTTCAGAAGAACGGGTCAGTAGCCGCTCTTAAGCAGGCTAAGCTCCTGATGGGTAATGGTCTTGGTATCGTTGACTCCCTTGAGGCTGATATTGAGCTCCGCTTTAAATCTGAAGATCCCTACACACAGGAAGAGATGGATGCCTTCTTAGCTGAAGGTAAGATTAGTCCTGATGTGTATGAGAAGTATGGTCCTAATGCTGTAGGTCAAGAGCATGTAGCCAGGGCTACCGGCGTCACTAAAGGACTAGAGTCAAGTCTTGAGAACAACCTCAAGAACAATGTCTTTGAGAATGGTGTCCGTATTGATGCTCCACTCTCTAATGAGGAACTCCGTTCTAGCTCTGCTCAGATCAAGATAAGAGCTCGCCACATGAATGCCCAGCTGACTAAGATGTTAGCTAAGTGGGCTAAAGATAACCCCGATGGGGATCCATCAGCAATGGTGGATACGTATATCAAGCAGCTCCTGAACAGGCCTGAGTATCAGCTAGATGCTTCCGAGGGTGGAGCGTTCCTTGGCTTTAAGAGCTCTCTACCAGGGAGGCCTAAGACTATCACCTTAGATAAGTCCCAAGCACGTAGGTACTCCGCTCACACCCCTGAAGAGATCAGAGAGATCCGCAAGACGCCTAACGCAGTACAGACTACCAGGGACATCCTTGTTAGTCCTACAGACCTCCGGGCTGATGCTGATGCTATGTCAAGAGGAAAGGCACCTAGTGTCCGTACGATTGAGATGGCTGGTGAGCTTGGTATCTCTACCAGAGAGTTGGTAGACAACCAGATGAGACTCCAGGGCTTTGGCTCACTGGGGGCTCTCACTGGTCAATATCGACTAGAACAACGACAAGAACGCCTAGAAGAACTCCGTAATGCTGCTCCAGTTAACCTTCGGACTTCAATGTCTGAATTTCAAGCCTATGGTGTGCCCGTCAAAGCATCCTTGCAACTAGCTAATCTTACCCAGGTTAACTACGTTGCAGGTGACAACAGGGGTGGACTGAAGGGTATGAGTCAACTCCAACGTGATGTGCTTAATCGCATCGCTAAGCCAGAATCTGGTGGTTGGGGTTATGATGCTATGAACAAAGGCGGCTCTCACGGGGGACGTGTTGCGTATGGCTCAGGTGCTGCTAAAGATACCTTTGGCAAGGAACTCACTGATATGACTATTGGAGAACTCCTCCAACACGGTGCAGCTGGTCGTATCCATGCTGCTGGTCGTTATCAGTTCATCCACAGCACGCTTAAAGAGCGTGTTCAGAAGCTTGGCATTCCTCTGACTGCTAAGTTCGACAAGGCAACACAGGACTACATCACACTTGATTACTTGCGCGTCAATCCTACAGCCTGGGTTGGTGTGAACGAGAAAGATCCAGGTGCTATTCAGTTGATGAATAACGCAGCCCAGCAACCCCTCCCTCCAGCCCCCTGGCTGAGTGGTCCTAATGGTGGTGCTGTGGATCCTATCCATATCATGGAGACCCTCCTTGTGAGCAACCCCCGTGCCTATCAGACTGTTATGAACCCACGTTCTAGCGATCTACAGGTACGGGCAGCAATCATGGATGGCTACGGACGACAAGCAGGTAGAGTGATGACTGTAGCCAATAGTGCAAGCCAACCACGTAAAGTCTATACCACCGGAACCCTTGGCTATGGTTCCACAGGTGATCACCTAGACGTCAAAGGGGTAACCCCAGGCGGTCTGTATGGTGATAAGAGTATCAGACTTACGCGGGGAGAGTTAGACCGTTATGTGGCTGTGGCTACTAACAACGGACTGACACCCCTATCTCAAGCTATGGAGGTCACACAGACCGAACAAGACCACCGCAACAGAGGATCCCACGGGATCGACTATGCATCCTATCAGCCTAATAGAGAGATCTATCTGACTAATGGGGCTAGAGTGGTTGAGAACTGGGTTGACAACTCAGCAAGTGGAGAGGGTTCGCACCGTCTTCTTATTGAAGTTCCTGGAGGTAAAAGGTACGCCTTTGTCCATGGAACAAGTCAAATTCAGCCAGCTAATGGCATGTTAATCTAACGCTTACGAGCAACTTTTATGGAAGATCAAGAGTTCAGTCAAGCTACTCTGTCTGCCTTTGCAGGCGCTGAGGACTATTCACATATACCAAAAGGAGAGACCCTAGACTGGACCCCCGAAGAGGAAGAAGAGGAAGCTCTTCAAGTCGAGCCAGAAGAGGTTGCTCCAGTCGAAGAGGAGCAGAAGGGAGCTCCCCATGGAGAAGATGGGGGTCTCCTGGGCTCCCTCGGTAATGCCTTCAGCGCCCTTCGGGGTGGTGAGGGTTCTGGGGGTGCTACTAACGCTATTGACTCCCTTATGGGAGATCTTAGAGATACCATTGATAACACGTTTCAAGGGGATCAACTCAGTAGAGAGGAGATCAACGAGAAGCAAGTAACAGGACGAGAAGAGGATCAGACTGGTGTCACTGACGTCATTGCTGAGCCTGGGAACATAGTAGCCGGCGCAGGGCTAGGGGCTCTACAGCAGACCCTTGGAGCTGCTGAGGTTCTTGGTGATACCATCAAGTCAATCCCCTCTCTTGTGGGTCTGGCAGAAGAAGATGGTAAGCAGAACCCATTTAGCAATCAATATGAGTGGGCCAAATGGAACCTTGGCAAGGATGAGGTAGGTGCTCAGACTCCTGTCGGTCAGATTGCCCAAGGCTTTGGGGAGTTTGCTATCATCATGGGTGCAACTGGTGGCTTTAAGAGCGTTGCTGGTGTTGGAGCCAAGATGGCTGCCGCTGGTACTAAGGCTCAAAAGGCACAGGTCATCGCTTCTACAGCTGCCAAAGAAGGTATGTACGGCATGGCCGCTGACTTCATTGATGGCTTAGGTGGTAACGATAACCTCTCTAATCTCATCAAGGAGCACGCTCCTGACTGGTATCCAACATGGTTAACAGCTTTAGCTGTAGATGATGGTGACGGTCCCTATGCCAATGCTCTGAAGAATATGGTAGAAGGCTTCGGTCTTGGAGCTATGGTGGGTGCTATTGGCGCTCCTATCGCAGGTATGGCTGCTGTACGTAACCTACCAACAGGAGCTGCAAAGGAAGCTAAGGTGGAGGCATTCATTGATGCCGCTCAAAGGACTCTCAATGACACCACAACCATCGACGTACCAGTTGGTGCTAAGCAGGTCTTCAACCGCTTGAAAGAGCTTGGAGATGAGACACACTTCCAACGGTTCCGTCCTGTGATGGATCAGTACGAGAAGGGCATCCCTGTAACTTGGGATGATATGGCTAATGTCTTCCCTGAGTACTTCACTCCAGCTGCTCGTCAGCTTCCTAACGACTTCAACGGTGGTATCTACCGAGCTATTGAGGCTTTGGATCCAGATGGTGGCTTCACACGTAACCCCTTCACAGGTGCTGAGCCTGCTGAGGGTTTTGCTGTAGCTATTGATGGTGCTTCCATCTCTAAGTTTGACCATGAGACTGTACAAGCTTTCCTACAGAAGCACGCTGACGTCCTCTCACGTGAGGATGTTTACCTTGGTGCTTGGAAGGCCCCTGATACAGGTGTTGTAGAGATCGAGCTTAGCCGTGTGGTTCCTGACCGCGCTCAAGCTGAGTTACTTGGTCAAGCCTTTGATCAGAAGGGTATCTATGACGTTCAAGGTGATACTGTTATCCCCACGTGGGGGTCAGACGTCCTTCGGGAATCTAAAAATGGACATTTAAAGGGTCCTATGGCTGCTCCTAGCCCTAGTAAGGTCACCCCTGACTTTACCAAGGCTGCTGGAGATGCTATCACCACCCCTCGTCAAGGTCAACGGCTTAAGACAGCTACTCGTAGTCCTCTGACTAAGAGCCGTATCCAGGCTATCAAGAAAGGTATGGGAGGTGATCCTAATGCCAACAATAAGAAGTGGATTGATTCCCTTGTACGGGCTAACCGTGTCAAGGTACAAGAGGTTGCAGACTACCTGAAGATCTCCCCACGTGAGGTTGGAGAGCGTGCTCTCAAGACTTTCAATGAGAACATCAACCTGCCTTATGCAGAGATGAACCTCCCTAAGATGGCCTTTGGTAAGTCCGAAGTCCTGACTGATGAAGGTATTGTCACTGTCAATGCCCTGATGAAAGCTCTGTCCTCAGAACTCCACAAGGAGATCAAGGCTGTGGGTGATCTAGGAGCAGCAGGTATGGACAACACAGTCCATGCTGTCGAGATGATCGATACGCTGGGTGCTCTGATGCGTGTGCATCATGAAACCGCCTCTACTGCTGGTCGTATGTTGTACAACCACCAGATTGACCTCTTCGGTAAGAAGTTCAAAGTACCTACCATTGACGTTGCTAAGCAACAGAAGATGTTTGATACAGGTATGGAGAAGATGGATGAGATGCTAGAAGCTTTAGCTGATGGCTCCCCTAAGGCCCGTCTGAAGGCCCAGAAGATGGCTTCACAGCTTGCTCTGGCCGATGGTAACCCCGCTAAGATGAGAGGCATCTGGGACAGCTTCTGGGTGGAGGGACAGAACATTGCGTTCCGCTCTTTCTTCAACTCATTGCTCTCCAATACAGAGACCCACATCGTTAACGGCCTGTCTTCTGCAACTAACGCATGGCTACGGCCCCTTGCTGGTGCCCTTGGTACTGGTGATTTCCGTCACATGCGTGCAGCACAGTGGAACTTTAAGCGTAATATGGATGAGGCCTGGTCTCAAGCTATGATGGCTTGGAAGACTGGGGAGCCTGTCTCTGATACCTCCAAGAAGATGACCCACGGTGTGGGCTCTGAGGAGACTGTCAACGCTCTTGCCGTCCTTAAGGAGACAGCAGAGTCTACAGGTGATAAGAAACTGGCTATGGGAGTCCGTATGCTGGAGTTTATGCATGGTGTAGTGGATAATCCCTGGCTGTCCTGGCCCACTAAGGTCATGACAACCACTGACGAGTTCATGAAAGCGTGGACTGCCCGCATTGAGTATCAGAACCGTACATTCACTAAGGCTCTCGAAGCTGGTGATGACTCTGGTCGTTCTCTTTGGGACACCTTTGATGCTTTGTTAGAGAAGAACCGCGCTGACGCTATTGATCCTAATACTGGTGAGATCCTTGATCCCGATGTACTCAATGTCGCTCAGGAAGGTAACTTCCAGCAAGCCCTTAAGGGTAACGCAGCCGCCTTTGGTGCTGCTGTAGGTGAGAACCCTGTCCTACGCATCTTCTTCCCCTTCGTCAAGACTGGCCACAACATCACTGTGTTCGGTATGGAGCATACTCCAATCCTTGCACGCTTCACAAGTGAGTACAAGGCCGTTATGCAAGGTACTGATGAGTGGGCTAAGGCTGTTATGAAGGGTCGTGAGCGTATTGGCTACGGCTTAGTAGGCTCAGCTGGCCTTATGTACATGAGTGGAAACATCACTGGTGCTCCTGATCCTAAAGCTACACAGCGTCAGATCCAGGCTCGTCCTCCTTACTCCATCAACGTTGGTGGTAAGTGGATTGACTACAGCCGTATGGCTCCATTTGACTTCCCACTCCGCTTTGTTGCTACTGTGGGTGATGCATTCCAGAAGAGTCAGCTTAGTGAGGACCAAGCAGGGTATCTGATGAGCTATCTGGCTTACACTTTATCAGCTAACCTCACCCAACGCTCTGTGACTGCTGGTCTTCGTCCTCTGGGTATCCTGCTCAACCCCCAAGGTAACACAGCAGAGAACATTCAAGCTACCATTACAGGTGTTGCTAACAGCTTTCTCCCTATATCTTCGCAGCGTAGGCAAGTTAACAACATCTTCCGTCCTTATAAGATGGAATTTGAGAACCAAATGCAGAGGTTCTTGGACACCTTTACCTTTGGTGCAATGGGTGACGGTGCTGTTCATTATGATATGCTGGATGGTACCCCCGTTAAGAACCTTAACTCGGGTATGAATGCCACCATTAACCCTATGAACGTCCATGATCGTGGGGCTTCCCCTGGTCGGGACTGGTTAGAGGACCTTCAGTACGATAAGAATATGGTTTTTACCACAATGGGTGGTATTAAGCTCAAGCCTGAGCACAGATCTGCTATCTCTAAGAAGATGGGAGAACTGGGACTGGGTAAAGCTTTGGATGAGTTCGCCTCTAACCCTAAGTGGGAAGAGGATCGTGCATTGTTTATCAAGTTAGCCCAGGAAAATAAGGTCGAGGGTGACTATAAGCAGGTGTTCCCCTTCTACTCCAAGACTCATGACATCATTATGAAGTATAGGGACATGGCTGTACGCAGCCTTGACTCTGATCCTGAGTTTGCAGCACTGGCTGAGGAGATTCGTTACAACAAGCATCAGAAGAATAAGACCAAATTCGCCTCTAGGGGTGACAACTACCTACAACAACTAGCTGAACAGCATGGCATCAACTGAAAATCTATACGTAGGGGACGGTTCTACCGTTCTCTACTCTTTTACATTCCCCTATATTAACCCTACAGACGTTAAAGTAAGTTTTAACGGTACTGATACAACTGAATACTCTCTAGCCAATGCTACAACTGTAGAACTAGTCTCAGCCCCTCCCACTGGAACTGATATTAGAATCTACCGAGAAACCGACACTTCAGACCCTGTAGCCACATTCTATCCAGGCTCTGCCATCCGTGCTCAAGATCTGAATGACAACTTCGTCCAGACTGTTTACGCTATTCAGGAGGTCGAAGCATACGTTGATGGAGCTGATGCGGTCTTAGTGAAGGATACGGCTGATCAGGCGCTCGCTGACGCAACTGTAGCTCTTGCAGCCGCCACTGATGCTCAAACCTCTGCTAATGCAGCTGATGCTAAGGCAGATAACGCCCTTGTTGTTGCCAGTACTAAGGTTGATCTAACATCATCTACAGGCTCCGCTGTTATCCCATCAGGTTCTACAGCTGAGCGTGATGTATCCCCTCAGGAAGGGTATCTCCGCTACAACACTGTCACTGATCAGTTTGAAGGTTATACCAATGCAGGTTGGTCTAGCGTTGGTAGTGGTGGTGTAGGAGAAGCCCCTATTGATGGTAACCAGTATGCGCGTCAAGACGCAGGCTGGAGTGTAGTTACAGGTGGTAGTGGTAGTACTACTATTAACTACAATGGTGCTAGTGCTTGGGCCCAAGTAGCTGAAAATGGTAGTGTTACGGGTGCGTTGAACATTGCCGGTGTTACTAGAACTGGCGCCGGTAAGTACCTATATACATTTGCTACACCGATGCCGAACGCCAATTATTCGGTTATTGGATCGGTTTCTGGATCACTAAGCGCATCTGGAGTTTTGAGTATCGGTAGCATAACAGCGAATGGATTTACTGTCACTACAAAACAATTAAGTGATAATGGTAATACCGATAAAGATCATGCTGTAGCCGTCTTTTCGTCCAACGCTCTCCCCCCAAAGGGAGGAACAGGTACAGATGCTTGGGCAACCTGTCAAGCAGATGGAACTATTGACGCTAGCTTTAACATTGATAGTGTTGTCAGATCTGAACAGGGTAGGTACCTTGTCACCTTTACTACTCCGATGCCAGACACTAACTACCTGGCAGAAGTGAATGTCCAATCAGCTGCAAATGGATTCAGTTATCCCTCGAATAAAACTGTAAATGGATTCTTGGCAGCTATTAATGGTACAGGTGGAGGGGCCGCCGATCTTGATTTTGGAATAATAGTCCACGCCACGAATGCAACGTTGCCATCAACATTCACCGTCGCTCAATTTAATGACCTAGTGGCAAGAGTCACTGCTTTAGAGAATCCTTAACTATGTCCTTTCTCATCAACGCAGCTAAATACTATGCTGCTCAGCCCCACCAGGATGCCGCCTGGGAGTACCTTTGGGAGTCTCTTGATGAATATACCCAGCAGGTGTTTATGGACGCCTACAGGGACGCCCCAGAGGCCCCAGAGCCGGTGGGTGGCATCATCACGGCTGAGGTATTCTCCCAGCTCACAGGTTATGCTGCTGAGCTGTTCACCCAGCAGGAGGTGGATGACTGCAACAAGCTCCTAGCTGTTACTGGTTTCGATCAGGATATTGAGGCTACGTGCATGCTGATGGCTAACATCTTGCATGAAACATGTAATCTTAAATTCCTGAAGGAACTAGCAGACGGCCGGGCCTATGAATATCGCTCTGATTTGGGTAATGACCAGCCAGGTGACGGTCCCCGCTATAAGGGGGCCGGTGTTCTGCAACTAACAGGTAAGCACAACTACTCACGCCTCTGTGCAGCCATAGGAGACCCCAGGATTATGGAAGGGGTTGACTATGTAGCAGAGGTCTATCCATTCAGATCTGCGGAGACGTGGATCCATGAGAATAGGCTGCTTGAGTGTGCTCAAACACAAGGCTTTGATGCCGTATGTCGTCGTATTAACGGTGGCACAAACGGCCTAACTGATCGCTATCACAAGTATGAAATCTGCAAACGAGTACTGGGCTGACATCACCGACTTTGAAGGTGTTTATCAGGTCAGCAGTTGGGGTAACGTCCGTAGGATCAAACGATCCCGTGGAGCCCAAATACGCAACAAGAAAACTACACTAGACAAGCATGGTTACCTCGTACTAAACCTATGGAAGGATAACAAGCAGCACCGTAAGTACGTTCACAGGCTTATGGCTGAGGCCTTTGTTGAAGGCGATTGCTCACTCACTGTTGACCATATTGATGGTGACAAACTGAACAACCGTCTAGACAACCTTGAGTGGGTTACCCTCTCTGAGAATACAAGGCGACAACATGCCACAGGTCTAGCCAATACATCTACCCAGTTCAAACCTGGGTGGAATAACCTCATAGCTCACTGAACCAGTACACTTACTCCAGTTCCGTGAATGATCTAATTAAATTTGTTGATCACCTGATCACTACTGACGATGGATGGGCCTCTTGGTCAAGGAAGATTATGACTTCTTTGGTTCTTTCAGGCCTATTCTTTGTTGGGTTTACAACGTATCAAGAGTATCAAGAAGAACAAACGAACCTCCACACACTGGAAGAACGTATCGAGAAGGACCCTGAAGCCTTCGCAGTTGTGAAGACCTTAATGGCTGACACTCAACGAGCGTATGAAAGCATCGATGGTATATGGCTTTATAGCTGGCCTGATGCTCATACGCTTGATGTAATGCACTCAGCAGGTACAACACAAGACCCCCTCCCCTTAGGACATTTCTGGACAACAGATGCCGATGACGTAGGTAAGCTGTCTCTCCGTATATGTACTGAGCTGAATCGTAAATCCCCCAACACGGCTTGTGCTGTGTGGGGTAACGATGATGCTTGGGGACTCTTAGTAGTGGTTTGGGATCCTGAAGAAAAGAAACCTGATCACTACAAAGAAATGATTAATGCTTTAGCCCATAAGATTGGGCACAACCTTTACCCTCATCACAAAGACTCATGATCGAAATTCTCGGCGTCAAACTAAGCTTCGAAGCAATCGGCTTCCTTGCTGCCTTCGTTGCATCCGAAGTTATCGGATCCTCCAAACTGAAAGAGAACAGTGTTGCTCAACTCATCAAGAGCCTGATTGACACCCTCAAGCCTGCTCGTAAAGAAGACGAGAAGGTTGCAGAACTACGCGCTCGCGTGGAGGGCTTGCTGGAGGAGCTCAAAGGATTGGGAGAGTGATCCATGGCTAAACGGGCATCTGAAGATCTCTTTGATCAGCTACATTCTATGCTGACAGTTGAGATCATCGACCGCATCAAGTCAGGAGAAGCTACTACCGCAGATCTCCGTGCTGCTATTGACTGGCTTAAGGTTAATGGTATCACTGGCGTCCCTGTCTCTGGTAGCCCCTTAGCTGGCTTACTAGCTGAGCTACCTGATCTATCATTTGACGAAGTTCAGAGGCACATCTAATGGCCCCAAAACGAACAAGAAGCCCTGGTAAGTCTGCGCGTTACTACGCAAAGAACCCAAAGGCACGAGCGAAAAAGAACGCTGCACAACGCAAGCGTAACAAGACGACAGCCAACAAGACGTACCGAGCCGAGTTAAATGCAGCCAGACGAGAGGATGGTAACTACGGCAAAGGCGGCAAAGATTACTCCCACACCAAGAGTGGGAAGCTAGTCAGAGAGTCTCCCAAGAAGAACCGGGCCCGTCAAGGGTCTGGAGGAAGACCCAAACGTAAGTAAACCAGCCACCTACTACGGACTTATGAACACCCCACAGAGCCTAATGCAAGACCTCCTTACCTTCCGAAGCAGCGATGCTAAGAAGATGTGGAGGGAGAACATCTTTATTCGTGATGGCAACCGCTGCACATACTGTGGATCACCAGACAACTTAACTTTAGACCACATAGTACCCCGCTCAAAGGGTGGGGCTCGTTGGGATGATACCAATGTGACCACTGCATGTCGTCCATGTAACCAAGCCAAGGGCTCGATGTCCCTGGCTGACTTCCATCTAATGATTGCTTAATTATGAAAAAGATTCTACTTGCTACACTGCTGGCCCTCTCCCCAATGGCAGCTCTTGCTGACAACGTGGGTGGCTCTGGTACCCAACCTTATGCCTGTAGTGTTGTGGGTAACAGCTCCCTCAACCTTGTGTCTACTGGTAACAACCAGCTGACTGCTACTGGTGCTGGTTCTGTTTCTCAGAATGGAAACACAACTTACTCGTTGTCTCTGGTAACTGCTACTGGCCCTGATACTAACCTACAGGCCACTACAACAGCTATTGGTACAACCCTTAACCTGTCCTCTACTGACTCTGCTGGGGACACCCAGGCTATCACTGGAGAGCTTACAGACACGGTTAACTACACTGTATCCCTGTCATCCTCTGATGGTACTCTGACAGCTGGTGCTTACACCTCTGCTGCTGAACTCACCTGTATTGCTACTCCCTGATGATCTCAATTGCTGCTGGTATTATTGCTGTATCCTCCTTCCTGCCTCAGGTAACCCTGGTTGTTAACGCAACACCAGGTGTGATGGTGAGGATAGTTGAGATGAAAACCAGTGGTGAGTATGTCAAGGCTGCTTCCTTCATCACCTCATACACTGCCTCATCCCACCCTCGTAAAGTTCACGTTAGAACCCACCCTGACACTAAAGCATTATGCGCTCAAACAACACACAAGCCAGGTGGTCCCAATACCTTATCGGTTGTTTATCGGTCCTGCTCGCTGCTCCCGCCCAAGCCTACCAAGTCATCCCGACTGTAACTAGCCCAGAGATCTCCATTGATGGAGCTCTAGGTGTACGTTGTCTGGCTAAGTCTGGCATGTCTCCAAGCATCTATGGATCAGCAGGGACTGAACGAGGGGAAGAGTCTGTCTCCTTTGGCTTCATCATTCCATTCCACCCTGATAAGGGTGACTGCTCTAAGATCCTCAACTATGAGGAGGGTCTCGCTCGCCTGTCTATAGCGGAGCGTCTACTGGAGCGGGGAGTGATCAGCCCTGAGGAGTACAAGGAGATTGCTGATGAGGTGTACTCCATTATTAAACCTTGATGATTAATCATGCCTGCAACAAACGCTGAGCTAGAAGCTGACCTGAACCTTGTCCACCATATCTTAGAAGGTGTACAGCATAGGTTGGTACAGCTTGAGGCTCGTCTTCCTATCTCCCATACTGGCTATGGTGTGTCTAAAGAGGTGGGTGAGACTGAGACAACTTACCATGTCCATCTCATCGATAGGTTTGGTAAGCCTGCTCAGATTACATTTACAGTACAAAACGAAGGGGAAACCTAAACTATGGCAAATTATCCAAAACAGCTACAACTCTATCCAACACACTCCTACGCTGGTACTGTTGGTGATCGTATCCGTGAGAAAGCTCCTGGTGATCGTATAATCATCACTGATGGATTTAACCCACCCAGCGATCTAACGGTTAATTCACTTATCTATGATATTGGTAGCGTGCTCTATGGTATAGATTTAAGTGGAATTACTTATGGCAAGCGCACTCGCCCTAGAGATCGCTTCTTCAAAAGCTCCTTCGGTGACGTTGTTGTATTCCCAGCATCTACCCCGATCTCTGGTGCTAAAGCAGCTAATGAGCTGATCGAGATCATGCGTGTCCTCTGGGACATCGACCGTACAGTATCC
>Ga0208899_1001421_pt1 | contig 16924 bp, 20 predicted proteins | sample VirMetDEL_Nov_24_FD_184518 | JGI IMG/M metagenome (GOLD analysis project Ga0208899, IMG submission 184518) | Aqueous microbial communities from the Delaware River and Bay under freshwater to marine salinity gradient to study organic matter... | ecosystem: Environmental > Aquatic > Marine >... | reverse complement strand
GTCACCGATCTTGTTTAACGCACGCAGTATCGCGTGCGCTTCCTCGCGCATCTCTATGTCAGAGGCTGCGCTGTTGGCGAAGAGGCGCATTTGCTCTTCACGAACATCGTCCACAAACGTCTGAAACGCTGTGTCATTCTTTAGCCGTTTTGCATCATCGGCGTGTATGCGGATGTCGGCGCTCACTGCTGCACGCCCTGTGCCATGCCGCCGATCATGCGAACTTTATCCTGCTCTGCCTTGATGCGAGCCGTGTCCACTGCGGTTCCGTATTGGCCATATATCTTGGCAGCATCCACCATCAGATCCTGAGCCATCTGGTCACGCTTCAGATCATCATCTGCCGCCGCTTTTTGTGCGTCTAGCTGCAATTTCATCATGTCAGACTGCATCTTGCCCTGCGCCTTCATCTGCTCAGCCTGCAAGAATGCGGCGTTTGGATCTTGCGCCTGACCCTGCTGCGCCATCATGGCCTGCTGTTGCTGCTGCATCTGTAGCATCTGCATTTCGATTTCCGGCGTAATTGGCGCGAAATAACGGTCGGCATTGCGCACGCCTGACAGCGCCAGACTGTCTGCCAGCGTGTTGCGGATATTGGTCAAGCTCACCAAGCCGTTCATCGGGCCATATTGCTGGTAAACCATCTGCTGCATCTGCAACGCCTGCTGCAACGCCATCTGCTTTTCTTCTTCGCGGCCAGTGCCAAGCCCGACGTTGATGCTGATGTCCATTGACGTATCCCAAACACGCGGATCGACGGGGATAAACTGCCCGTTCATCCGCATCATCTTTTCCTCGTCCATGTTTTTATTCATTAGGCGCAGCATGACGCCAAACAAGTCACGCAGACCGTCAGCCAAGTTACGCACCATCACCTCTGTCTGGCCCGCAGCAGCCTGCACAGACGCTTGAACGGCCGCTTTTGTGGTAGACTGCAATGCGTCTGGATTCAGCCCCACAGAGGCGCTTGTAACGCCTGTCTTCTGCTCTGTGAGCTGATCCATATATGCCAGCGCAGATAGCGTCTGACCGGCGACAAATGGCACGCTTAGATCCTGCACAGATCCGGCTTGGCGCATTCTGACAAGTGAGCCGATTTCGTTATTCAGCACATCGTCGATATTTACTGCGCCGTCCACAATCCCAATGCGGGGATTGTTGGTCATCGCCACGTTATCCAAAATGCCACGCAGAATAGACGTTGCTGCGTCTTGGTCGTTTTCCACTAGCTCAGAAAGGCTGTGGCCGTACCAGCTATGTGGCTCTGGATCTATCTCAAACTTGGCAAACGGGATCTCGTCGCACGGCATGAAGTCTAGCAGCTCGTATGATGTGCCGCCGCATAGAAACTTGTACAGCACCGGCACGCCTGTTCCGTCCACATCCATACGCATGTAGGCTTCTGTAATTCCAACCAGTTTCATGGCTGGATCTAGCTCGTCTTCATCCGACAAGTCTTCCTCGTAGCCTTGGCGCTCAAGCACCTCTGCGCCTGTCATGTCGTTTGTGCCGTCAAACGGCGTCAGGTTAGATATGACGTCAAAGTCAAAGCCCATCTCGACCAGATCGCCAACGCGCATGTCTGTGCGGTGGGCCACCACATATGCGTCATCAAATGAGCGGCAGTCGCGGTTTACGAAGAACTCTTCTGGCGGGATGCTTTCTATGCGCAGCTCGCCCTTCATTTCTGTGCGGCTAATCTTGACCGAATGGACAGGAAGCTCGATCTGCATGCCCATCTGATCCATCTCAATGGACATTTCCATCGTATGCTCAAGCACCTCAACGTCATCAGCGTCCAACAAGAACGTGTATTCGTCATCAGACAAGTCGGTGTAGGTGTATATCTCTGCTACTGGGTAGTCGTGCCAATACGCCTTCACGATGCCCTGCTTCTTGACCATAGCGTCTTGGAAGGCGTCGTTCAGCACGCGGTATCCGTTTAGACGCGTAAACTCATGCTGGATGAAGCTGGTGGCCTGCTCCGCAAGCGCAACGTCTTCTGGGCCTTTCGGGATAAATTCTACCGGCCTTGCGGTGGACATGAAGATCCGCATCAGGCTTGGCTTTACGGAGCGGATCGTGTCACGCACTTTCGTTGACACAACCTTGCTGCGCCCGTCTTCATGGCCAATATCAACCTCGCCATCGTAGTAGCGCTGCGCCTTGATGCGGTCTTGGCTGATTTCGCTTTCTACAAAATCAACGGCATCGCTGATCGCATTCTGAACAATGCTTTCTATCTCGCGGCGATCTTTTGGTTGTGGTTGCATGTTATTGTTCCTCATCTTCTGCCGCAAGTCCAAGCGCTCTTGGAGCCATGGGTGGCGTTATCCTTGTCGGGGTAGCGCCTGTTGATAAAAGCCTATCCAGATCCGCAAGCTGGCTTTTGATTGCACTATCGGAGAAAAACTTTCCACCAAGTCCAGCGGCAGATAGTGTAAGCGTCATTGGCTCCATAATTGCAGCCACGCCAAATATGGCTGACCTCATTCTATCTCCCGTAGGGGATAAGCCGCCGATCTTTCTAAGGATATCATCAGATATGCCGCCGCTAACTATTGCCTTCATCGCGTTAAGCTCGCCTTCATCAAAATATGCGCTATCCCGCTTGCTATTGATTATTTTGTTAATAGCTTGCTTATATTTATTTAAGATGTTGCTGCCAGTTCCAGCCGCTGCTGTCTCAAGCTCCGCTATCTCTAGCCTGTCCCTAAGAAGCTCAGACTTTTTCAGCCTTTTGTTGGCCAATCTTGCTGCGTTCATTAGGCGACTGCCTTGTGACTTAGACGCCATTAGATCGTCCAAGTCATCAATTACTGACTTGAGCCTTGGGTCGTATGCTTGTTCGCCCTGCCCTAAGCCCTTTCTGTAAAGTGAATAAAGCTGACGCTTGAGCGCATCCATCCCAATGAAGCCAGTGCTTGAGCTTGCCGCGTCATCAATCCTCGCTAGCGCTTTAACTATATGCTCGTCATGATCTGGGTTAAATCTTGTAGTGCCTCTTTCCCCAGCAAAAAGGCGACTTCTAGCCCCCTCTGCCAAGCCGCTTATATCTGTCGGCGTGAACACATCACCTAATTCATCAGCCGCTTTATAAGCCGCGTTTTTGGCTATAACTTGATTTTCGTATTTCGGCTGAACGATGGCTTTTCCTAGCGCCTCATCGACAGAGCGATTGCCTGTGTTGACTTGCTTTGCCATCATTGATGGTTTTATCAACTTATCGTAAGGCTTGGCGGCGATGTTAAACGCTTTTGCCGCTGCTGCTGGCGTAGCCAATGCGCCTGCTATTCTCGCATAAGGCTCAAATATGGTGCCTTCAGTTGCCTCACCAGCAAGCTCACTGCCAACGCCAGCAACCCCTGCTGTCGCTATCGCTGGGGCCGAAACTCCGGCAGAAATAAGCTTTTGGCCTACGCTTTCTACTACGCCTCCAGCTTTTGGGGCGAGTTTGCTTGCAACCTGTCCAGCAGTTTTTAAACCTTTGCCCCCAATGCCTAAACCGCCACCACCACCAGCAAACTCTGCCGCAGTACCTAGTATTCTTGCGCCTCTAGTCTGGCCGCGATACGCAAGCTCATCTTCAAGGCCAATCGCCTCTACGCCTGATCGCAAAGCCCTTCCGGTTGCCGTGTCAAGAACGGGTATATCTTCTCCGACATCATATCCCATTGCCTGCAAGCCTTCTTGGCCAAGCCTAAGCAACCCGCGCGCAGCCATCTCAGGTAATTCAAGTGTACCTATTACCCCTCGCCCAGCGCCAGCGGCAGCAGCTCTGCCGACATCTTCGGCTTTTTCCCCAAATGTATCTATCTGGTCTTGAGGGGCCTGCTCCCCACGGGCCTTTATCGCAGCTTGAACCAGTTGACGCGCTGCGGCCTGATCCCCAGCAGCATCAGCATTTCTAGCTGCACTCATATATTCTTCATATGTAGCCACTGCGCTCAGTCTCCGTAACTATTTATATTTATTCAGCAGGTCATCGTCTGACATGCTACCCGCCGCTGGCTGCTGCGCCGCTGGTGCGGATCTCGTTTGGCTGAATATCTCGCGGCCTTTAGCTTCGCCATGCACAATCTCAAGAAGTGTGCGCTCATACTCGTCAAGCTGCCGCTTAAAGTCTTCAGCAGACGATAGTGGGTCTAGCAAGCCAGCCTTCGCAGCGAGCATTGCATTTTCACGCTCGGTCACGTTACCCAAAGCGCCGCCGGTTGGGCTTTCTTGGCGCATTGCGTTTAGCGTTTCTATAGTCGCTTGCGCCTGAAGAACCTTAACGTTGCCAGCGACTTTTCTCGCATCAGTCATTGGAACGTTTTGTAAAAATGCTGCCCCGACGCCGGTTGAATATGTGTCAGCAAGGCTTCTGGCCTCTTTGGCGGCATTTAGGATGGTTGATGTCATAGTGCCTTTTGTGCTGGCCTTCCGCTCCTCTTTCTCGGCTGCTTGTATAGCTTCACGTTCTTGCTTACTTCCCTTCATAGGTACAAGCTTATACCCAGTAACCTCGCCGCCTGCCCCGCGCTCAAATTCATAATTCATTCCTGTTGGCGGCTTTGGAAGGTTAGCCAGCAGTGCAGTTTCTTGACTATAGATGTCACCGCCGCTCGTAATGTATCTTTTAAACTCAGGCGTTCCTTCCTTTAGACCTGCTGCAATCGCGTTTCTAATTAGCGCAGTGTCTTTCGGCGCGGTCAATCCCGCTTCGAACCTTGCCAATTCCTTCTGCCGCTCAAACGCACGACGCTCACCAGCTTCTGCGAATAGCTGCGCTGCTGCTTGCTTTGGGTCTAGCGTTCCTGCCTTTACCATGTCGGCAAGATCAGTCCGGCCAGCCTGCTCAAGCATGTTTACCGTGCGATTGCCTTTGATCTTATCTGCGCGTCTTGCTTGCGATGCTTGCAGGACTTGCGGCAAGTTCGGGTCAGGGCTGATCGACATGCTGTTTAACCATCCAGCAAACGCGCCAGCCATATCCTTACGGCGCGCAGACTTTTCCTGTCCTACAAAGTCTTCTTCAGTAAAGGTGCGGTTGGGGTTAATCATGTCGCTCATTCCTTACAGTGCCGCGTACATAAATGGCAGCTTCAGATAATCAAACAGACCGGCCTGCTTTGATTGTGTTTGCGATTGAGGCGTTGGCGTTGCTCCAAGCGCCGCCAATGGCGCTGCAAGCGCTGCCTGCGGTGCGCCGGTATAGCCTGCATATTGGCCACGCGCCGCGTCGATCAGAGACTGCTGCAACATCTGCTGCATGAGGCCCTGCTGCATCTGCTGCTGCTGGATCGCTTGGCTGGTGCCAAATGCCTGCTGGCCCAATGCGCCAAGCTGCGATGCTGCGCCAAGGCGTGCCTGCCTGTCAGCCATCGCCTGCTGCATCGCTGTGTTGTATCCAGTCTGACGCTGCTGAGCTGCAATATCGCCCGCCATGCGCCCGAACTCTCCGGCGGCAACACCCTCTGCAACGCCTTGGCGTGACCCGCCAAACGCACGCGCTCTTGTTGCCTGAGCGCCAAGCTGGTTCATCGCCATCTCTTGCTGCCTAGCAATATCCTGCTGCGTGCGGTCAATTACGTTCTGCGTGTACGGGTTCATATACGCGCCAACTTGCAGCGGGCCTGTCATTGCAGCCTGCGTGCCGCCAAGCGCGCCTTGCAATGCGCCAGCAGATGCTTGGTTTACGTTAAACCCAGCAGTCGGCGCTAACGGGGCCATGCCAGATGCAGGCGCAGCGCCCGCCATTGGAGCGACTACCTGACCGCCACCTTTTGAACCTTGTCCAGCCATTTCTGTCTCCTTTATGCGTTCTGCCTATCCCAATCCCGCTGTGCTGAGCGGATACGGTCAGTTGCGTCTTTTTTATCTACGCTGATGCCTAAGTTAGACTTCAGCCAATCTCTTGCCTTATCAGACGTTAGGCTTGGCGGCCTTGGAGCAACAGCTAACTTTTGCGCCGTCTTAACAGCCTTCTTGGCATCCGCTTTACCTTCCTTGCCAAACTGAGCAATAAACGCCTCTGGGTCAGCCACCTTTAGCTTTTCTTGCTCAGTTCTTTTCGCTTCTGTTTGCGCTTGTACTGCGGCGCTCTCTTCTTGCGACTTTTCGATGGCTCTGAGCCTTTCTGCTTCCAACCTGTCGGCTTCACGCTCAGCAAATGTGCGCGGGTCGCCAATCATTGAAGCTATGCCGCTTTCTGCTGCGCCAAGGGCAGGCTCCAAAAGACCGCCGACGCCCCTTAATGCTGCACCAGTAACCCCACCGCTGGCGATAAATTCTCCGATATTAGACAGCAGACCGCCGCCTGCTTCCGGCGGCAAGAACGCGTCTACACCAGCTGCGTCAATTATCTCTGGCGTTATACCCACCCCAGTCATCTGGCCGCGAGGATCTAGCTGCGCTCGGTCTGACTGGTAATCATATACTTCTTGAAAAACTGGGTTGTAGTTAGGGTCTGATGGAAGTGTCGCTAGTTGTTGCTGGTCAGCTTGTATAAACGCAGGCGTTTCAGCGGCTAACTGCGGGTCTGGAGTAATAGATTCCGGCGGCAAAAACGCGTCTACACCAACAGCGTCAATTATTTCTGGCGTTATACCAAACCCCGTTGATTGACCTGTTGGATCTTGTGCTGCCTGCTCTGCTTGATAATCGTAAACAGTTTCAAACGCCTCATTGTATTGCGGGCTTAGCGGATCAGTCGCTAGTATTTCCTGCGCTACTTGAACCTCTGGTGGTGTAGCGCTGAATATCGTTTCGTCAGGCTGAATAGCTAAGGCGGGGTCTGCTGGGGTATAAGGTGCAACAGGCGAAACTGGTGATACAATCGGTGCAACAGGTGCCACAATCGGAGCAACGCCACCACCACCGCTATCAACAGGTGCAACGGGTGCAACGGGTGATGTGGTCGGCACACGCGACCCCACTTGGCCCGTTACGGGATCAATGAAAAAGCTCTCAATAAATTGCGCTTGCGCCGGACGCTGCGCGGCAAGCTCGTCAACGGCTTGCTGGTACAGCGGGGCTGAGCTGTATCCACGCACGCCGCCAGCAAACTCTGTCGGCGCTGGCATGCCGCCCATGATGTCCGACCTAGACATCTGCGGCCCCATGCCAAACGCAGACGCAACGTCAGCAGTCTGCTGGAAACCTGCTTCTTGGAACGGCGTAAACGCGGCAACATCAGGCCCGTAATATGGCACATATCCAATCTGGCTAATGTCTTCCGCCTTGGCCAAATTGCGGCGTGCTGCTTCCTCAATATATTCTGGAATTTCAACGCTTGACGTTGTTGATCCACCTTTGCCGCCTGACATTATTCAAACTCCTTCACATATGAGGCGTGCAGTGGCGTCCAGCCATGCGCCTTCAGTGGTTTCTTCCAGCCAAACCGGCCTGTCATAGTCAATGCAGAGCATCCTTGCGATTTCGCCCATGCTACCACATCTTCATGCATTTCTAAAATCTGATCCAACTCGCCGCCACCAAGAAACACGTTTAAAACTTTCTTCCTCGGATATACCACTATTTCGGTTACTATGCACCCCCTCGGCGTAGGCCAGAGCTGCATGCTACCTTTGTATATACCCTCTGCCACGTCGATGAAGTCATGCGTGCCGCCGGAATACTCCAAAGCGGCCTCAATCCAATCGCGGCATCTCTCAAGCTCTTTATCCATGAAGCCTCGTAATCGCTAAAGTTGAAGCGGGGATCGCTGGCACCGGCGAAGATGCTGCGGTGTAATTCAGGAATCCTTGCGTGCTGTCAATCATGTAATTCACTTCAAAGTAATCATTTGCCGCAACGGTGAATATCTGTGTGCGCGACGTGACAACCGTGGCGTTGTTTTGGTGAAGCGCCGTTGTCATAGCGCTGTCGGCAACATTTGTTCCGTTCACGCTTGGCCAAAAGTAGAAGTGAACCGTGCTGGCAGACGTTGATGATATTTGCGCGGAAAACGATATGACGTATTGGCCAGCTTCCTCGAAAACAATCCTTGAAGCTGGCGTTCCCTGTGTTATTCCGTCATTGCCGGTGGGAGCATCGTAAGTCAGCTTGTAGGCTGTGTTTGCTGCTACCGGCACGACGTCAGCCGTCAGCATAAAGTCAGCGTGGCCATCCTCAAGCACAACCTGACGCCATTCACCGTTTTTGCTCACAACGGGATAACCTTTTTCACGGTCATAAAGAATAATGCCATCTTCTGCCGCAGAAGAATACTGATCTTTTGCATCTAAGATGTTCAATGCCTGCGAAAGATAACGGCGTAGGTTTTCTGCCCACGCCTTCGCATCAACCGTAAATGGCGGCACAATCCTCATCGCGTACCGCCAGAGCTTGCGTCAAGCCGCATAATGCCGACACGCCAGTCCACTGGCTGGTTTCCCTCAACGCGCATACGCACCTGACGCCCCTGAAAGCGTACAGATGTTGGGTTGCTCATGCTGAACGGCCCATATTCAGTTTCAGCGCCATTAGGGTAAAACCGTGTTTTAAACTTAGCTGTTACGTCACCTTGCGTCTTTTCATCAGGGATCAGATTTGTCACCCGCATGACTTGATCGCCTGTGCCAATTAAAATTGGGCCTGTCTCTGCAAACGGTGTTAATGAGCCATAATCGTATCCAATCTCATGCTCATAAATTTCGCCGCTACTTTCAGTAAATAATGGCTTGCGAAACACACCAGCATCTACGCCCGCCGTGCGATCAACCTCGCCTGTTGTCCAGATGTTTTCTGCATAATCAAAGGCAACGTAACGATCACACTCTGTGCCATTGTCAGAGGGGTAGAACCACCAAATTTCATTCCACGCACTATTTGCCGTTACTGAGACTTTAGAGGCTTGGTCTGCGTTCATTTCGCTAAACACATAGTCACCAACTTCGCATGGAATCGACTGCACAGCGCCGCCGCTGTAGGCAAAGAAGCCACGCTTGCCCATCCAATATACTGCATTGTCTACTGTGATGGCTGAATTAGCAGAAATAGCCCCGCACGCAGTTCCAACGCGCTCCACGCCATAAACGAAAGGCGGGCCTTGATATGTCATCGTGTGGGCGTCTTCTGTCGTAAGAATTAACGCCTGACCCCTTGCGCGAACCCCCTGCAAGATTGTGCCAGAAGTCTGCAACTCTATGTCACCCGCTTGGTTTGTTGCAGCAGCAGTCCAAGCTGTGTTGTCTTCTTGGTCACTCCATTGAATTTTACGCGGGTTGCCCCCTGCACCAAAGCAAACCACAAAGCGTTCTTCTGTAACCATAAACCCGCTGCATGATGTTGGTGCGTTAGAAACTTGGGCCATTGTAGCGCCGGTCAAGTTCCACTCGTACAGCTTGCCATCGTCGGGCGACATCGCCAACAAGTATTCGCCCCAGTTGTCCAGCGTAATAATTGTTGCAGCAAGAATATCAGTTGCCGCCTGCCGCTCAATGCCATATTCGCCGTTGCCGTAAGTGTCGCCGCCATATGATGCGTTATAAGAACTGTCCACCCGCCCAGCAGTAAAACCCGCAGGAGTAATATCAGTTTTTGTGCCGCCTTGGTTAAAAGCGTAAATCTTGTTGTATGTTCCTACGGCTAAACGAATGCTTGCTGAATTATCTTCCCATGAATGCATGTAACGCACAACGCCAGCCGCGTCTGCCCCGTTCCAAGACCGCCACCCGCCAACTGGGCGCAAAGATCCTTCATGCCAGCGCACCAAGTTTACATCGCGCCAGCGGTTTTGCGCAGAAAACTCTGTGCCGTTTCTGTAGGCTCCCGCTGGTATTTGCAATGGTATTAGTGGCATGGCTTGTTCCTACCAAGTAAACGAAAGAAAACTATTATTAGCGCCTTCGTCTGCGCCAACGACTAAGTTGTATGTTTGATAGGGAACAACAGGCACATTGTTATAGGTTGTTGTTGTTTCGTTGAAGTTCAGACCGAAAGCAGTTGTATTACCGCCAAAAAGTGTATCAGCATCATAATTGTAAGTATAAAACTGCGGGTTAGTTACAGTTTCACCAGCGCTATCAGTAGTGACCCCAGCCCAATATGTGCTGATAAGAGAATTCGCATCAGACTTAATAGCCTCATAGGTCAAAGAAGTTCCCAAAGACGTATCTGATTGCGTAGTGCTTCCAGCAAGGCTTAAATAAGTTTGACCAGTTGACGTACCCCAGCTAGAACCACCATCATTTGAAACCTCTATATTACTAGCGTTGCCAACTATTGAAGATGAATACCCAGAAGTTGGAATTGTGCCAGATTGGCTGGCAAGAGCGTTCGCAATAGATACCGTGCCAGTTCTTCGTGCTAAAACAGATGAAAGAGTGCCTGATTTTCTATACCACCCTGCATTTGGGCCAGACCCCCCATCAGAGCCATCTGCGCCTTGCACAGAAGTCAGAAATAATACGCCCGCTGGAACAGTGAACGTATAAGATCCCGCATTAGGATAAGACACACTGCCACTACTAGGGGAACCACCAGCTGCTGACATTAATTTTCTTGCGCCAAACATTTATCTCATATCCAGACCCGCAGTGAAGCCATACCAATTAGTTCCACCGTCAAAAGTAGAAAACACCAAAATGTCTACATAACCTGAAGCAGTGCTTAAAGTTGGCTGACCACCGCCTTCCCACTTTACAGCACTAGGCCACGTTATTGTTCGCGCAGTGCTGTCTTGAGTGACAACTAAAGTAAACGATGATGATTTCCCTGATCCAGCAGGGTTGCTGAAAATATATGTTACATCTTCTGTCAGCGTATGCGTGAAACTACATCCATCGCGCATGTTTAACGTGGCCGATCCTGATGATGAAGTGATTGCAGTAACTTCTTCAATGACGCCGTTGTCAAACGTCACAACACCATTCGCATCAGCCGTTACAGCCTTGCTTGCTTCTGTTGTGCCAAGAGTAGTGATATCCAGATAATTGACTTCCGCCGCCGTTGCTGTGATGGCTGTGCCGTTAATCTTCCAAGAACCTTGCGTAAGGTTTGGCAGAATTGCAGTTGTGCCATTCAACAGGTTATCAATGCTGTCTAAGTTGCCATTGATCTTGCCGCCCCATGTGTTGGCGCTCGCGCCAACTTCTGGCTTTACCAAGCCAAATGTCGTTGTTGTTGTATCAGCCATTATAAACCTCTAAGCAGCTTTGCTCCAATTTGTATCATCTTCCGACTGCAAAGTCCAAGTATCTGTATTTTCTGGCTGCAACACCCATTGGAAGCTTACAGATATTTCTGGTATGCCCGCGTCAATGCTCGTTGCCGAAAGCAAGTGCCTTACGCTAATGCTAGTAGCCTCTACTTTCGGATAAACAAAAATACTGACAGGCGTTAAATTGCTAATAATTGACGCCGTTACGCTGTCTACAACCGGCGCTTCTGTTGCGATGTCATTAGCAGCAAGGACGCTAATTATTGTTGCGCTTACATCATCAACAACGGGTGCGCCGGTGACTAAATCAATCGGCGCAAGAACTTGCTGCTGTTCAAGCGCAACGCTGTCTATAACTGGCGTTGTGGATAAGTTGTTTGCAGAAAGAACGTGGATATGCGTAAGCGTTGTACTGCTTACCACAGGAGTTCCGCTTGTTATTTGCGCTGCACTCAGATCATGTATCTGTGTCAGCGAAACCTGTTGGACAACAGGAACACCAGAAGTAATTCCATTAACTGCAATGTCGCCTTCAGCAGTTGCTGCTAGTGGCGCTGCTGCTAATGGGTTAAATCCAAGCATATACTAAATCCTTATGGCTTCGTCGGCCAATCATTATCTAACAAGTTGGGCCAATTTGCGTGTGATGTAATATCTCTCAACGCTTGGCGATATACAGTCATTGCATCGCTTATTGTTACATCTGACAGAGCGTGAAAATCAGTTTCACTCAAAAGAATTAACCGTTTTTCTCTGTTTCGCTCTGACGCAATATCGTTCTTTTTTGACTGGTTAATAGTTATCATGGTACGCTATCCGCATCTGTAAAATCCACTTCCCATGCGTTCCGAAGTTCTCTATTAGCGGGCATGTCGCTTCGTGCTACAATTTTATATCGGGTTCCGCTGTCTAAATCCTGATTTATAATTTCATTTAAAGTCAAACCGCAATTAGCCGCTGGTATTAAAAGCCCTACTGACCCATCATCTTGCTCAAAAAGTACAACAGTATTTTCCATTAGTTTGCTCCTGCGCTCATTGCCGACCACGAAAAAGCAGGGTCAGTTATTGATCCAGCATCATTAATCCAATAAATAGCAATTCTATATGTCGGGCCACTCCAGTATGGCCTAATTTGCGCAAATTCGTCACTCCACGCACTCGCAGATGTTGCATAATATTCACTGGTGCGTGTGGTCGTGTTTAATCTAAATTGGCCAGTACCCAAGTCACTAATACTAGACACGTTGTTACTATTTTGCAGTGTGGGGGTGCTTCCAGACATCGTGACATAGCACCACACTTGAACCTCACCGCCGCCACCGCCGCCTGCATCTGCCCACTCAGCAGCGCTTGCTCCACTGTTTACCGAAAGAACTTGCCCAGCCGAACCAAGGGATGATGGAATATTTGTGGCAATGTCACGACCATCCACCGTGCCAGTGACTGTGATGTTTCCATTCACAGTTGCAGCAGCAAATGTTGGGCTGTCAGTTGTTGCCAACCCCTGATCTATTGCCTTTACAGATGCCTCGCTCGTAAGCTCACTGTCCATCAATGCGCCAGAGGCGGTTACGTTAGTCGCATCTGTTACATCTGCGCCCGCCTCAATTCCAGTAAGTTTAGTCTTTTCAGCATCAGTAAACGCATTAGTGTCGGAGTTGCTTTCATATGCGGTCTTAATCTCCGCAGCAGTCTGGTCAGCCGTAGCCCCAGCCTCTATTCCATCTAGCTTAGTCTTATCGCCATTGGCAAAAGCGCCTTCAGATGGCGGCTGCTGAATATCCGCGCCGGCAGCCGTAACCATAACAACAGCAGAACCAGACAGATTTAACGCTGATCCTGAGTTGCTGCTTTCAGTCACAGTACGGCTAAGAGTAGTGCCAGAAGCTGTATATGTGCCTGTGCCGATTTCCCAGTTATTTGTGCCATCTTCTATGACGTATCTTACAACATCTCCATTAGACACACCGCCACCGGCAAAGGTCTGATAACCCGCTTCAGCAGCGCCCAATGTAATAGTGCCTGTGCCAGTGGTTGCCGTAGCAACCTTAACGCGGTTTGCGAGTACAACCATTGGCCGCTCCTATTATGCTGGGTCTGGAATTTCTACGTCAAATGATGCAAGCGTAAATGTGTTGCCGCTGGTTACCGCCTGAGACGCTGTAAGCGAACCCGTGGCAAGCAAACGTGACGCTGACACATCAACAATCGCAAAGTGCGTTGCAGTGCCTGTGCCGGTCACAGACCCGTCCGTAATCGCTGCCGCAACGGTCTTGCGTCCAGATGTGTCACCATCTTCTGGAGCGCCAAACGACAAGGACGTAGAGTTGCCAAGCGAATATGTGCTTGTCGCCTGCGCGTATGTCGTTGCCTCTTGCGATGTGATGTCAATACGATCAGCTTCAGTGTCCAGCTTGGACAAAGCAGCGTCTAAGACATAATCAGAAATAGTTGCCATTCTTATTCTCCTAGTAGGCTGCTATCTTCAAACGACGACCAGAGCCGCCAAATTTAGCATCAGAACTTTCTTTGTTTATAGCATCCAATGCGCTTTGATACAACGACGCCCATACAGTTGTACGCTGATCGTCGCCAAGGTATGGCGCTGCGTGGATCAATGACCCATATAAATATACGTCTGGGTGGTGCGTTAAGGCCCAGTTTGTTGTTGTGCTGTCGCTCAGCGGCGGGATCTGCGCGTAATACACCATCTCGACAGTGTACGTGCCATCAGGCGTTGGGTATAGCTCCAACTGGCCATCAGTGATCGCGTAATATCTAGGCTTCCCAGATGTATCGTCATTTACCGTGCGAAGCTGCTGCATTTCGCCTTGGCTGAGCAATTCTAAGCGGTCGCTGTTTGCAATCGAAAACCGAATAGCCTCTAAGTAGTCACCGACAAGACCAGTATATTGGCTGTTGACTGTAGCGGTAACACGCTTCTCCATGCGCCAATGGCGTATGCTGCGATCCATCCCAGCCTCTGCCAGCGAAATAAAATCAGGAATTACAGACGTTAGATCATCGCGGTTTAGCCAATTGGCTACTGACGTCTTTAGCTCTGTGTATGTTGCAATAGCCATCTAACAATCCCATGCTTTGCGCGACCAGTAGTTTGCGCTTAATTTACTAGACTTACCTTTAATCCCGCCCGACCTTGCGCAATATGATGCTTTGCGCTTGGGCTGATCCTTCTTGATGGACATATTAGGGTCGCCAAAGTTTATCTTCTTCACCGTGTCACCCTCAACCGCCAGCACCTCAAACTTCTTTGGCCCGCCACGTCTAGGTTTATTTACCGCAGTAAACCCGTGGCGTTTCTTGGCCGCTGCTATTTTCTCTGACTTGGTGCGGGGCATTACATACCACGCCCTTGAGATTTAATTTGATTTAACGTCTGGATAAACTGCTGACCCGACATTCTATCAACAGCAGTTTGGCCTAATTGAGAAACCATTATTTGAAAAGCATCATTGTCGCTAATTACCACAGGCATACCAGCCTGCGGGCTTGGCCCTTGGACTGCTGCGCGTGCTGCTTGTGGCATGCCGGAAACAGGCATCTGCGGCCTAACCATGTTTTGCGCAGGCGCAGCAGGCATACCACCGCCAACAGGCGTATTGCCGAATGCCATTCTTGGCGCGGCAGGCATACCACCACCAACAGGCGTGCTGCCAAACGGCATGCTCTGCGCTGGACGCGCTTGCGGTCTGACTTGTGCTTGTGCCTGACCAGCGCCACCGCCGCGTGTCACTGTAGGACGTGGGGCAGTTCTTGGCGCGATGCTTTCATCCGGCGCAAGCAGGCCACGCATCTGACGCAGCTTGCGCCTGCGCTCATCATCTTCTGACCCATATGGCGTTGCAAGGGCATTGGCCAGCATAGAGAATATACCGCCGCCCTCGAACTTATCGCCCATCTTGCCTTCGCCGTATCCACCGCCGTCGATCATATCAATAAAGTCTAAAAATCTATCTGCCATGCTACTTCTTCTTTGCTGTCTTAGCTGATTTCTTAAATGCCTTCGCGGTAGGCGCTCCCTTGCTGCCTACCTTGCGCATCTTCTCGCCAGACCCAGCAGCAATGCGCTTACGCTTTGCGTGAATATTGGCGTATAAACCTTTCTTCGGCATCCTATGCTCCTTCGCCCCACTGGACGCATTTATAATCCATTGCGCGATATGCAGGAAACATCTGCCGCGCGTATTTCAGCCCGCTCGGTATGGACTGTATGCACTGGCTCTCGCTCTGCATTACGGGGCTGCCAAATGCAAAGCATTTGCCTTCGACGCTGCAAAGCAAAAGCAGCGCCGTCCACATCACTTCTTCTTCTTCGCGTATGACACCTTCTTACCAGACTTTTTGGCAGCGGCCTTGGCTTTCGCCATACCTTTGGGCGTGTACGCGTAGTGCTTTGATCCAACTTTAGGCATCACAAACTCCATAAATTACGCGCAGCGTAACATATTGAGCGAGATTAGGCTATACCGCGCAAGTTCCTGCGTATCGCGCCACGCCAAGACATCATAGGGCCTGACAACGCAGTCGCCGCGTCAGACGCCATAGTCAAGCAAACAGCATCAGCTAAATCCGGCGAACGCAAGCCACGCTTACGCATGCTATCCTTACTCTCAGCTTGCATTTTGCCGGACGAGGTAAAGCTATACCGTATGGCAGTCAGATCAGCCCGCAAGTCATCATCTTCCGGCAGCTTGCACGAACGATCCTCTAACCACGCCTTTGTCTTAAACCACAATTCAGTACGCAAATTATTATACGTCTCGCCCATGCTGGGAGCCTCGGCAACATTCACGCCACGCACAGGCGCGCCTAGCTCGCGCAACCTATCAACAACACCAGCACCAACGCCAATGCTATCCACAAGTATTTCATCAGGCTGCTGGCTGGGCGGCAATGCCTCATACTCAGCCATTACCCTGCCCACGGTCTGCATCAGATCCAAACCCTGCCACGATTTAACTTCCGTTATAACGTTAGACTCGCGCTTACAAAACGCCGTCCTATCGCTGCCAAATCTTGCCGGATCTATGGCCCACACAGTCTTCGCATTCGGCGCAAGCTCAATATCACGCTTCATAGCGCTCTCAACCAAATGATACGGCACAATCGTATCATCGTCGGCAAGAGGGAAATCACCCATAACACGTATCAAAAACGCGTTAGATTGCTCGCCATATCTGACGCGCATCTCGTCAACAAACTCTTCAGAAACAAGCGGGCTATCCACGCATGACCACCGACGTGTCCACCAGCTAGATGCCATCTTCGTCTGGCTTTCGTAAAACGTTCCGCTGGATCTAGTCGGGTTAGACAAAAGTATCGTGGTCGCGTTGTGGCCCGACATTGATCCAGCAGCAGCCTCAAACACTTTCTCAGGCACACCGCTGGCTTCATCCACAACCAGCAAAACATGCTCTGAGTGAACGCCAGCCAGCGCCTCCGGCGTTTCGGCGCGGCTGGTACGGGCCGATATAAACGCCTCTGACGCGGCAGCAGCAAGCTCAACGCGATCCGACTTCACGGTAAGCAACTGCGATATCTCTTTAGGCAACTCATTTATCCAACGCTTCAGCTCGGCAAAAAGAGCATCAAAAAGCTGGCCGCTGGTCGGCGCAGTCACAACAACCTTGTTCGGAAACCGCAATAACAAAAACCAAAGCATGGCCCAAGACGCGGATGTGGACTTTCCCGTGCCATGACCAGACCTTACGCTAATCTTGCGCTCGCCAGCCGCAATGGCTTGCAAAAACTCTGC
>Ga0208899_1001419_pt1 | contig 16932 bp, 10 predicted proteins | sample VirMetDEL_Nov_24_FD_184518 | JGI IMG/M metagenome (GOLD analysis project Ga0208899, IMG submission 184518) | Aqueous microbial communities from the Delaware River and Bay under freshwater to marine salinity gradient to study organic matter... | ecosystem: Environmental > Aquatic > Marine >... | reverse complement strand
GAGAAACTTTTTTGAGTCTTTCTCAGAGGCATCAGCAGATGTCTATTACCTTTTCTTAGGAAAGGCCACACCATTTACCACAGGGACTACAGGAGGAAGTGACAGTTCACCTTCCACACCAGCAGACAGTGTATCCAGAGAGTTTTATAACTGGGACTCAATGTTAGGTGCAAAGAAGGTTACATCTTCAGATATCGCATATGCATTACCTAGAAGAAACTGGGCAAACAGTACAGTTTATGATATGTACGAAGACAATATCAGTTCATCAAACACTGCAACAAGTGGTGCATCAAACCTTTTTGACTCTACATTCTATTTCGTAACATCAGATTTCAGAGTATATAAAGTACTTGACAACAACGGTGGAACTGCGTATAGTGGTACAGAACCTACATCAGAGTCCACATCAGCATTCGCACTTGGTGGATATGTTCTTAAATATATGTACAAGATATCTGCGTCACAAGCTGCAAAATATGTAACAACAGATTACATTCCAGTATTTGATGATGCAACTGTGACTGCAGCTGCAACAGATGGTTCAATAGAAAGTCTTTCTGTTACTGCTGGTTCAGGTTACACAGACGGAACATACTATGCAGCTGTCTATGGAGATGGAACTAATCAAGGAACATCTTCTGGTGCAATAGTTCGTATCACCGTTTCTGGTGGTTCAATTCAATCATTTGGTTTGACTGCTGGTACAGATACAACAATTCATAGTGCTGGTGCTGGATATACATTCGCAACAGTTAATCTAGGTTCAGACTATATCTTTTCAGATGCAGCTCTTTCATCATCTACTACATTAGGTAGTGGAACAGGTGGTGCGATTGCTGTTATCATTGGCCCTAAGGGTGGACATGGTAATACTGCAATAGATGAGTTAGGTGGACACTATGTAATGACTGCAACAACAATCACAGAAGCAGAGGGTGATGATTTTTCAGTCGCAAACGATTTTAGAGAAGTAGGATTAGTTGTTAATCCAAACGCATTTGGAACATCAACTGTTGCAAGTGCTACTACAGCAAGACAAACCTATGCAGTCAAGTTCGCAACTGCGAGTGGTACATTTGATGTAGACGAAAAAATATCACAAGCATCTACTGGTGCAATAGGTAAAGTTGTAGAATACGATAGTTCAAATAAAATACTTTACTACCAACAAGAACGATTTGGTGACTATGGAACAAACTCTACTACAGGTGCGTTTGTTGCTTTCAGTGGTGCAAACTTAATTACAGGTGCAACCTCTGGTGCAACTGGAACACCTCAAACAACAAGTTCAGAAACAGTAACCCTTGCAAATAATAATACAGCAGTATTTACTGCTGGATATGCAAATCCTGAGCTAGACCCAGACAGTGGAGATATAGTTTATATAGAAAATAGAAAACCAATTCAAAGAGCTTCTGACCAAACAGAAGACATTAAACTTATAATTGAGTTTTAAATATGGCACAGAAAACTGATTTAAATGTATCACCATATTATGATGATTTTGATACAACCGATAATTTTCATAGAGTTCTTTTCAGACCTGGCTTTGCAGTTCAGGCTAGAGAGTTAACACAACTACAGTCTATTCTGCAAAATCAGATTGAACGACATGGACAAAATATTTACAAAGATGGTACAGTTATCATACCAGGCCAAGTATCTATTTCAAATGCGTATACTTCAATACAACTTGCATCTACTTTTGGTGGAGAAGACGTTGTCGTTGCACAATACCTAAACACCACAACTCCTGTAACTATAACAGGTGTAACTTCTGGTGTCAAAGCACAAGTCATTGGTGTAAAGGCTGGAACATCAACAACACAACCAGTTCTTTATTTACAATATATTGCAACAGGAACAGATAACGAAACAACAACCTTTAGTAATTCAGAAAATATTACAGCAGATGCTTCAGTAACACACACCACAACATACGCAACAAATGTTGCATCTGCAACGACACACACCTCTGCAGCTCAAACAGGTGTATCTGCAAAAGTTGAGAATGGTGTCTATTATATTAAAGGACAGTTCGTAAGAGTTGCAGAACAAACTCATGTAGTAAGTGACAGTGATTCAACTGCAACTGCAAGAGTTGGTTTTTCAATAACAGAAAGTTTAATCACACCAGAGTCAGATAGTTCACTTACAGATAATGCAACAGGTTCAGCAAACTTTGCAGCTAAGGGTGCTCACAGATTAAAGATTGCATTGACACTTACAAGTCTTGCAGAAAGTTCAACTGCTGACTCTTCTTTCATAGAAGTAGTTAGAGTTAAGAATGGTATCGTACAATACGAAGCAAGATTTACAGAATATAATATTTTAGGTGATACACTTGCACGAAGAACATTTGATGAGTCTGGTGATTATACTGTAAGACCCTTTCAATTTGATGTAAGAGAAGGAACAACACAGACAGTGCAGAACGAAAGATTTGCTGGTGTATACACTACTGGTGCAACAACTAATGATGAGAACACTGCATCAAGTTCTTTACTTGCACTTGCGTGTTCGCCTGGTAAAGCATATGTCAGAGGTTTTGAAATTGAAAAGATTACTAACACATTTAAAGATATAAACAAGGCTAGAGATTTTAGTACAGTTAATGCTGGTATTACAACCTTTGAGATTGGTAACTTTACAAAGATAACAAATCTATACAACACACCAGACATTGGTGCAGTCAGTGGTGAAACAACTGCATATAATACTTTAGGATTATTTGATGATATAACTTCTACAAGAGGAAGTGCATCTGGTAATCAAGTTGGTGTTGCAAGAGCAAGGTCAATACAATATGATTCTGGAACTGCTGGTAACACAGATGCAATTTATAAATTATTCTTATTTGATATCAGACCATTTACATATTTAACTTTAAATGACACACCAAGTCCTACACTTATAGCCTCTCATTCAAATGGTGGTGTTAAAATTACAGGTAACACATCTGGTGCAACTGGATTTGTTTTTGGTTCATTAACTTCTGGAACGCAAATTGTTCTTACACAAGTCATTGGAACATTTAGTTCTGGTGAAAAGTTAATCGCATCTGACTCTGCTGAAACAGGATTAATTATAGAGAATGCAGCTAATGCTGATTTAACAGTATCAGACATTGTTACACACACATTCGCAGACGCAAGACAAATCTTTATGGACGACTCTGATGGTGGTCAAGACTTTACAGCTGACTTAGTTCTTACTGCAACATCTACAACAAGAGTTGGTAAAGTTGTTCTTAATGGTACAGACGCAAACTCAACAGATGCAAATGATGATGTCTTACTAGAAGATGCCTCTGGTAATATAGAAAGAGAAAGTGAAAAGATTGCATCTCTTACAAGTCCAGAAAAAAATACATCTATATTTAAATTACCAAAGAAAGTTATAAAGACATTACTTACAACTGATAACAATAACGCAAGTGACTCACAGATAACAGTTCGTAGACAGTTCGTTGGAACAACTACAACTGGTGGTGTGGTATCATTCACTGCTGGAAGTAACGAAACATTTGTATCCTTTGCAGAGAAAGATTATACAATGTCTATTCTAACTGCTGGTGATGGTACTGGTGGTCAAGGTGATATCGTAAGTGTATCTGGTAAAACATCTGGAACAGGAACAGCAACATTAACAGTTACAGATAATACCATATTAGGTTCTGGTGCAAAAGTTAAATTTATAGGTACAATATTAAAGACAAGTGTTGCATCTAAAGTTAAGACAACACAGTTATGTAAACAATTAAAAGTTGCAACTGGTGCTACTGATGCATTCGGTACAAGACCAACAGACGAACAAATATCTTTAGGTCGTGCAGATGCTTTTAAATTAGTAGGTGTGTTTGACTCAGAAGATACGAGTTCAGATGCTACCACACCAGAGTTAACACTGGGTGCAATCACAGGAACATTTACTAGAGGTGAACAAATCACAGGTTCATCATCTGGTGCAACTGCAAGAATTATTGATACAATATCTCCTATGTCGTATGTACTAGAAGGTGGATTTGGTGCAACAGATTTTACTACATCTGACACAATCACTGGAACATCTTCTGGTGCGACTTCAGACGTGAGTGCTGTTACAGCTGGTAGTAAAGTAATCACCAGTAGTTTTACATTAGATACTGGACAAAGAGATAACTTCTATGACATTGCAAGATTGTTTAGAAAGAAAACTGCAACTGCACCTAGAGGACGATTGTTAGTTGTTTATGATTTTTTTGCACACAGTGCTGGAGAGTTTTTCTCTGTAGATTCTTATTCTGATGTTGGTGGACAGATGGGTTACGAAGATATTCAAACATACACTGCAACAAGAATTGACCCAGATGACCCACAACCAAGTGGTGAGTTTCCTTTAACAGACTGTATAGATTTTAGACCTACCTGTGAAGATATAACTGGTGCGTCAACAACACTATCTGCTGTAGATGAAATTACAGGTAAGTCATTTGACTTCTTTCATAGACAGTTTGACGGAGCAGGTTCAGTTGTTATTGATACTCCACAACCAGACAGTTTCATACAAGCAGACTTTGAGTTTTACTTAAACAAAAGAGCTTCACTATTCTTAACAAGAGAAGGTGAGTTTAAAGTTGTTGAAGGACAATCTGCTGAAGTGCCAGTAGAACCAAAAGATTTAGATGACGCAATGAAACTTGCAAAGATGCTTATACCAGCATTTACATTTAGACCAAGTGATGTTATTGTTGAGAGAATGAAAACTCAAAGATTTACTATGAGGGACATTGGTAAATTACAAGACAGAATAGAGAACATTGAATTTTCAACTGCATTAAGTTTATTAGAAAGAGATGCAGAGAGTTTTGAGATACAAGATGAAAATGGATTAAATAGATTTAAGTCTGGTTTTGTTGTAGATAATTTTTCAGGTCATAGATTAGGAAAAGTTTCTGACATAGATTACAAGTGTGCAATTGATATGGTAGAAAAAGAGTTAAGACCTAAGTGTATTCTTAAGAACTCACAGTTATCAGAAGTTGCAACTACAGATAGTGCAAGAACAACAGCTGGTTATCAAAAGACTGGTGATTTAATTACATTACCATACACACATACTAATCTTGCAGAACAACCCTACGCAACAAAAACAGAAAATGTTCAACCATATTTACTTGCAAGTTTTGTAGGTAAGATAGAATTATCTCCTTCTGGAGATGAGTGGTTTGAAACTGAAACTGCACCAGCAGTTATCATTAATCGTGAAGGTAACTTTGATGCAATTGAAGCTGCAAATAGAAATGCGATAGGAACAGTATGGAATGCATGGGAAACAACTTGGAGTGGTATTACACAGGTTGATAATTTTTCAAGAAGAGTACACGCTGGATTAGTTTCAAGACAAATCAATGTAGGTGCGACTTCAAGAACCGATAGAGAAAGAACTGGATTAAGAACTAATGTTGTTGAAAATGTTACAGAAGAAGTTGTTAATAGTAGAACTATTAGTAGAGCATTAATACCATTTGTTCGTCCAAGAAATGTTACATTCACTGGTAGTGGTTTTCAACCTAACACAAGAGTCTACGGTTTCTTTGATGGTGTTCCAGTTACGATATACATTACACCGTCTGCTGGTTTCTCATCTGACTCTACTATCGTTGCTGGAAGTCCTTTAATCACATCATCATCTGGTGCAATTGCTGGAACATTTGCAATACCAGACCACAGGTTTCCAGGCCAAGAAAATAATCCAAGATTTAGAACTGGTGAAACAGCATTTAGACTTTCATCTAGTGAAACGAATGTATTAAAACCAGCACCAAAAACACAAGGTAATGCAATATATTATGCACAAGGTATTTTGAATACAAACCAAGATACAATTGTTGCAACAAGAAACGGAATATTAGTTCAAGACAATGTTGAAGAAACAACATCTGAATCATTTAGAACAACAGTTAGAAGAACACAGTGGTATGACCCACTTGCACAAACCTTCCTAGTTACTGAAGAAGGTGGTGCATTTGTAACTAAAGTTGATTTATACTTTGGTCAGAAAGATGATACATTACCTGTCGAAGTTGAGATTAGAGAAGTTATTAACGGTTACCCTGGCCCTAAGATTATGCCTTTCGCAAGGGTGGTAAAAAATCCATCAGATGTTAATGTATCTGATACAGCTGCAACTGCGACAACATTTACCTTCCCATCACCTGTATATTTAAAACAAGCAGAATATTGTGTTGTTGTGATGACTGCAAGTTTACACTATAGATTATGGATTTCAGAAATGGGACAAGTTGATGTCGGTGGTGGTAACAGATTAGTTTCAAGACAACCATATCTGGGTGTGTTATTTAAATCACAGAACAACTCAACATGGAATGCAATACAAGCTGAAGATATGAAGTTCACGTTGTATCGTGCAAACTTCACTACGAACTCAACTGGAACTCTTGCATTAACAAATGATGATATAGGTGATGAAACAACTGCTGAAGATGGTTCAACAGAAGTGTATGGTAAAAGACTTGCTAGAAATCCATTAGTATTAACAAACAGTTCTACAGTTATGCAAGTTAGACACCCAGACCACGCAATGTATTCTACATCTAACAATGTAACAATTACAGGTGCAAAGTCTGGAATATCTACAACACTAAACGGTGCGATTACTGCTACTGCAACATCACTTACTCTTACATCTGCAACAGGATTTGAAGCAAGTAGTTTATCTTCAAGATGTTATGTAAAGATAGGTAATGAAATTATGTTTGGTACATTATCTTCATCTACTATTGGAAGTTTAACAAGAGGTGATGATGGAACAACTGCAGCTGCACACGCAGATGATGCTACAGTAGAATTATATCAGATACTTAAAACACCGTTAACAGAAATTAACAAGACACATACTGCACTTGCAAATATTCAAATGGACTCATATACTATATCTTTAACAACTGCACCAACAATTACTGGTGGTTCAACAGACGCAGAGGTTGGTGACATAAGTGTATTTGCTTCAGAGAATTACAGAATGGAACTTTTGAAAACACAGATAAGTGCATTAGAGTTACCAGAAACAACATTAACTTCAAGTGTCAAAACAACAAGTGGTACAAGTCCAGCTGGTTCAGAGAGTTCATTCTCAACTGCAACCACATCAACTGTTATACCATTAAATGAAAACTTTAAGTTTGATTCATCAAGAATTATTGCTTCTAAAATAAATGAAACAAATGAGCTTGGTGGTGCGAAGTCTTTCTTCTTAGATATTGGATTAAGAAGTTCTGTATCAAACCTATCACCAGTCATTGACTTTGATAGACTATCAGTCATTGCAGTTGGTAATAGAATAAACAATGTAGATAGTTCTTCAGATGTATATCCAACAACTGATTTTGTTGCATCAACAGAACCAGAGGGTGACCAGAACGCATTTATCTATATCACAAAAAGAATACCACTAGAAACTCCTGCTACTGCATTGAAAGTTTTCTTTGCTGGTCATAAACACTCAAGTTCAGAAATTAAATTATTATTTAAAACACTAAGGTCTGACTCTGCTGATGACTTTGATGAATTAGGTTATCAATTCTTTAATACAACTGGAACAACAGATAATACAACTGCATCATCACTTGATGACGGAGATTTCCAACAATATCTCTACACAGCTGGAGTGACAGATGATGGTATTGGTGAACCATTACCAGAGTTTATTCAGTTTGCAATCAAGATAGTTGGACAAGGAACAAATGCAGCTGAACCAATAAGAATAAAAGATTTAAGAATAATCGCACTGGCAACATAATGGATAAAAAATATTTACAGGTAGATGGACACGAAGATTTAGTAAGAGATACACAATCTACTGCGATTATTAATAAAAATAAAGGTGCATATTTAATTGCAAAACAAAGAGCAGAAGCTGCACAAAGACAAAGAGATGCGATAAGAACTGCGAATAGAGAGATAAATAATATAAAGAGTGAAATGCACGAAATTAAATCTATGTTAAAAACATTACTGGATAAAAACTAATGGCAATTACAGCAGGACAAGTTACTACAACTTCAACACTCGAACAGTTTAGAGTAGAGTTTAATAAACTCCAAACTGATGTAAGTGGTATTGAGGCAGGTAGTTTAAGTTTTACAAACATATCTGCAACTCAGATATCTGTTGCAGAGTTAACTGTTACATCTACATTATCAGCTGCATCTTTCATTTTTGAGGGAACAACAGATGATGATAATGAAACAACATTTGGTGTTATAGACCCAACTGCTGACAGAACAATTAATTTACCAAACGCAAGTGGAACTGTACTGTTAACAGCTACAACTGAAAACTCATTTATTACTGGACAAACATCTATTACTTCTGGTGATATTGTTTCTGGTTCTGATGAATTATTAATTAGTGATGCAAGTGCATCTGCATTTAAAAGAATTACAGTTGACAACCTAATCAGTTCTGCTGGTGGTTTAACATCTGTTGCAGCCGATACCACGCCTCAACTTGGAGGTTTTCTTGACGGTCAGGGTAATGATGTTAGAAATATAGGATTATTAGAAGCAGACAATCTTAGTGGTTCTTATGGTAGTTCATCTGCACCGATTACAATTACTGTTACCGTTGCAAGTAAAACAGCTGCACACCCATACAATGGAGATGGAAGTAGTAGTGCATATTTCTTAGACGGTGTCGAATCACCAGCACTACAATTAAATGGTGTAGATAATACAACTTCTGACTCTGGATATTATTATAGGTTTGACCAAGCAGATAGTTCCAATAGTAGTCACCCATTAAGATTTTATCTTGACGCAGACAAAACCACTGCATACACTTCAGGAGTAACAACAAATGGTACGCCTGGAAATGCTGGTGCGTACACACAGATTGATGTAGATGAAGATACACCAAATATTCTTTACTACCAGTGTTCTTCTCATGGATACATGGGTAACCACGCAGTCGTAGTAGGTTCAAATAAAATAAATCATACAGAGGCACTTATAAGTTTTCCAACTACTACTGGTACTTTGATTGGTTCTGGTGACACAGGAACTTTACCACTTGCAACTATTGATATAGATGGTGGTTCAGATATTGGTGCAGATTTAACATCAAGTGATTTAATTATAGTAGATGATGGTGCTGCTGGAACAAATAGAAAAGCTGCATTATCAAGATTAACGACATTTATGTCTGCACAAGGATTTAGTTCAGACGACCCAACTGCTCTTGCAATTGCACTTGGATAAATATTATAAATAGTCTAAAAGACTAAAACTTTAGGAGAGAAAAAATGGCAGATGACGCTTCCGTATCAATACAAGCCACTATCTTACCAGACGAGATTGCAAAAACTCTGACTGGGTCAATGACTGTTACACCAGCTGACGCAAACGATAAGTGGTATTACAAACTAACAGCTTGTACAAATTCAAGCACAGACTTAATTGCTGGTAACTTTTTAGATTACACACCAGTTGATGATGACACTGCACCGACAGCAATCACAACATCAGACAAAGTAAAATTCTTATTTGTTCAGAACACAAGTTCAGCAGATGGTGTTTATCTTGTTCTTGATGGTGGTACAGCTGCGAATGATGTTGCAGATGGTATATTCATCGGCCCAAGTGAAACATTTTGTGCAAGACTTCCAAACACAACAGTTGGAAATCTTCACGCAATTTCATCTGATATAGCAGATGCTGGTGATGCAACTGCAAACTTAATTGTGTGTGCATTAATAGATGATGTTGCGTAAGGAGTAATATCGAATGGCTAATACATTTAAAAATAAAACCTTTGATGGTTCTAGTACAGCTGCAAACTCGGATATGATTCCTTACACTGCACCAAGTTCAACAACAACAGTTGTGATTGGTTTGACAATTGCAAACACTTCAAACAATCAAATAACTGTTGATATAAAACTTGATGCAAGTACAAATATATTTCTTGCGAAGAACCTACCTATACCAGCAGGTTCTGCATTTGAATATATGTCAGGGAATAAAATTATTATGCAAGCTGGACACAGTATAAAAATAAAATCGGATACAGCAAATAGTGCAGACACCTGTATGAGTATAATGGAGATAACATAAGATGGCATATCTGGGAGCGTCACCATTTAATGTTTTCTCTGCACCAACTAAAGATGTCTTTAGTGGTGATGGTTCAGAAACGGTTTTTACTTTAAGTAAAAGTGCTGGAAGTGCAGCTACTATAGATGTATTTGTTGCAAACGTAAGACAAGAACCTGATGTTGCTTATACCACAAGTGATAGAACATTAACTTTTACTTCTGCACCAGCATCTGGTTCAAGTAATATTTACGTTATTAATAATTCTACAGTAATAGGTAATGGATTATTACCAGTGCCCGGCAGAGATAGTGACAGTGTTACTAACTTTACTTCAAGTGGGACAATTACTGCAGCCGCAATAACAGCAAGTAGCACTGCAACAATCAGTGGTGCTTTGACAACAAGTAGTACTGCAACCATTGGTGGAGATACTAAGATATCTGGTAATCTTCGTTCTGATACAAGTGCAGACGGAATACAAATAAATGCAACAGACGGAAGTGCTGGTAATGCTGGTGATTTAGTATTACTAGATGGTACAGATGGTTCTGCAACAAATGCTGGTTCAAGTCTTTTATATGAAGATGGTACTGGTGACCCAGCAAATTACTTTAATAACAACATAAAATTTTCTGGTGATTTAAAAGTTGGTAGTGCAACAATTACAGAAGACACAACAAATAATCAATTAAAGATAAATGACCAAGTTGTTTCCTTTGGTAAAACAACAATAGGTGCAACACAGATAGTTGCATCAGATACATTTAAAGGTGCAACTGATAGTGTGCTTTTAGACTTCAATGCTTTTCAAAACTTTATAATAACATTAGATGGTAGTATAACTCTTGCAAATCCAAGTACAGAAAATGTAGGACAAACTGGTATTATGGTTTTTATTCAGGACGGTTCAGGTTCTAGAACTTTAACTCTTGCTGGTGACTATGAGTCAGTTGGTGGTGCTGGTATCACATTAAGTACAGGTGCTAACGCAGTTGATATTTTACCATACATGGTGGTAGCTGCAAATAGGATTGCACTAGGGGCTCCACAACTTGCGTTTGCGTAGGAGTAATAATGTCTAGTTATGGAAATCAATGGTTCGCAAGTGCTGGTGCAGATGCACCAGTTTTCTATGACTATCAGATAGAGCATTCAATAAGAATAGACCCTGCTGATAGTTCACATTTAAAATTAAATGCTAGTGATGCAAGTAATAATAGAAGATATTGGACACTTTCAACTTGGGTAAAAAAAACAGGAGTAGAAACATCTGGTGATGATGCTCTAAATACTTTTTATGCAGCTGGTAATGATGGAATTACTAATACTAGTGGTTATAGTAATGTTGTTTTAGGATTAGGTTTTTATCAAAATCATTTATATTTAAATTCACAAACAACTAATATGATAAACCAAACTTCGATTGAAAGGCGTGACCCTAGTGCATGGATACACGTTGTATTATCAGCTAATAATGGAGCAGGTTTGTGTTATATAGATGGAGTACAAACAGTATCATTTAATTATGATGGTGGTGCAGATACAGCATGGAATGGCACATCTTATTATCAGTATATAGGCACTAGAAGAGCAGGCACTACTGGATATCATTTTGATGGTTATATAGCAGAAATGATAATGATAAGTCATAGTTCAAATGCAGCTGTTTTAACACCTACTTCTTTTGGCGAAACGAAAAATGGAGTTTGGGTGCCTAAAGATGTAAGTGGTTTATCCAATAAAGATTTTTATCTTAAATTTGAAAATGCAAGTGATTTAGGCAACGATAGTTCTGGAAACAATAGAGATTTTACAGCAGTTAATATGGGCGCAGACCATCAAGTGCTTGATAGCCCAACGTACGGAGTAGATTAATATGGCAAGTAGTGGAAATTTTATGACCTTTAATAGATTAGCTTGGTTAAACAGTAGTTACTCGGCAACTTACACCAAAATAGATAGAGGTAATTTACAAGGATACGCAACAGCAGGAGGTTGGGGTTGGCCAAGTAATTTTACTTTTGACTCTGGTAAATGGTATGTTGAGTTTTATGTATATAGAAGAAGTGGTTCAAGTATAGGTTATATAGGAGTAGTAGACCACTATTTTCCAAACATAGCTGCAAAATATAATGATAATAGACACCGTCAACCCACAATTCAAGATTATACAGTATACTATCATGGTGCTTTTGATGGGAGTAATGCTGCTATAGTGAATAATGTAGCAGATGGTGCAAGTGCATCTCAAACTTTTAGTGGGATATGGGCAAATGGTGATATTATTGGGGTAGCACTAGACTTAGATAGTGCTACACAAACAGTTAAATTTTATAGAAATGGTAGTGCTGTAGGTAATGCAGAAAATCTAAATGCAAGTGCTAGTGGTAACTGGGCATTTTGGGCAGGTTCTCATAATCAGACTTGGTTTACAATGAATGCTGGACAGGATAGTTCATTTTGTGGTAGAGCTACTGCTCAAGGAAATGCAGATGATTCTGGTTTTGGTGATTTTTATTATTCGCCGCCATCAGGATATTTAGCACCATGTTCAGCTAACTTACCAATAGATGCTAATATTGACGGAGCAAGAACTGATGATGACATTGGAGAAAAACAATGTGGTACAGTTTTATATACTGGTAATGGTGGTACTAATGCAATAACAGGATTAGGATTTAAACCTGATTTTATAGCTCTTAAAAGAAGAAATAGTGATGGTGACAATAGGTCAGTAGATTCATCAAGAGGTGTTGGAAAAGCATTAAGGTTTAATGCAAGTGGAGCAGAAGTTAGTGAAGCTAACGGTGTGACTGCCTTTGGGACTGATGGTTTTACGTTAAGTAGTGAAGGAGGTTACAATGCTAATACTGATACTTTTGTTGCACACTGTTGGAAAGCTAATGGTGGAACAACAGCTACGAATACAGATGGTTCAATAACTTCTACAGTACAAGCAAACACTAAAGCAGGTTTTAGTATAGTTGAATTTACAGGAATTAATTCTGCAACTACTGCTACAGTAGGACATGGTTTAGGTAAAGCACCAACATTTATTATACATAAGTCTGTAAATGCAACTGCTTGGCACTTGGTTAGGGGTGTGCCGGGCATGCCTGTAAGTTATGTTAGAGATTTAAATCCAAATGGTTCTCCAACAGATGTAAGTGGTAATGGTGGTGCTTTAACTGTTCCAACAAGCACTGTTTTTAACATAAACAATACTACTGGCATAGGAGGTGGTGGATACAACTATATTGCTTATTGTTGGGCTCCAATAGAGGGCTATTCTAAATTTGGCACATACACAGGCAATGGTGAATCTGATGGGCCATTTATTTACACTGGCTTCAGACCACAAATAGTGCTGTTTATGGGTTATAACTATGGTCAGGAAAATTTTACATTTGATAGCACACGAAACACTTCTAATCCTATAACCAAATATGTAAGATGGGGAAGGTCAAATGCAGAAGCTAGTCACACGCATTGTGATTTTTTAGCCAATGGTTTTAAAATTAGAAATACTGGTGCTGATTATAATGGTAGTACAAATTTGTATATGTACGCAGCTTGGGGCGATGTTCCGTTTAAGTATAATAACACACATTGATGATGTATAAATAACAATAAAGGAAATCAAATGGCATATCTAGGAAGAAGTACAGACGGTTTTGGGGTTAGGGACAGATTTGTCTATACTGCTTCAGGTAGTGAAACATCAATTAGTGGTGCAGACGATAACAGTAGAACTCTTAAATACCAAGATGGTATATATGTAGATGTGTTTATGAATGGTGTTCTACTTTTTAGAGGCACAGATTATAATACAAATACTGCAAATACTATAAGTGGTCTTGCGTCTTTATCTGCAAGTGACGTAATAGAAGTTATTGTCTATGATGTATTTTCTGTCGCAAACACCGTAGCTGCATCTGGTGGTATATTCACTGGTGATGTAACTTTTGATAGTAATGTAAATATTCTTGGTGAAGATTACTTTGATAATAGAACAATTTTATTAGACGGAACTGATAGCAGTTTTTCTAACGAGGGTTCAAAGATTTTACTAGACGGTACAGACAGTAGTGCAACAAATGCTGGTGATAATCTTATATTTGAAACTGATACATTATCATCTCTTACAAAAGAAGACCCTGATGTTATCGTATTAGAAGACAATGACGAAAATGGAATTTTATTTCAAGACACAAGTACAAACGCAAGAGTGTCAACGACAAAGATAGTTCTTGAAAGTGGAACACAGTTTGCAACACCAAACGATTTATCTGCACCAAAAATAACTGGTGTTTCTGAGATTGCAAATGTAGGTGGTGGACAAAATACAAACTTTGATAATAGTGTATCAGTAGATATTAAAGCAATGTCTTTAGGTGTCGGTACACATATATTAGATTTAAATAGAAACGCAAACTTTGAATTAACATTAAGTGGTAATATAACACTTGCAAATCCAGCTGAATTAACAGCAGGAACTACTGGAAGTATTTTTGTTGTACAAGATGGTACAGGTTCTAGAACAGTTTCTTACGGAAGTTTTTGGGATTTTGCTGCTGGAACTGCACCAACAATGACAACCACTGCTAGTGCCGTAGATAGAATAGATTACATTGTAAGAAGTTCAACAAAAATTCACGCAGTTGCTACATTGGCGTATTCATAATATGATAAATAGAAACAGGAGAAAATAAATGTGGGCATTAATAGTAGATGGTAGTATCAATAGGTTCTTTAAAGTTCCTACTGCATTCAAGCACCCAACGACAGGAAATCAATATCCAAGAAATTGGATAACACTTGCAAGTGATTCTGAGAAAGCTGCAATAGGGTTAATAGAAGTAACATACAGTGGTTCATATGGTGACTCAGAATATTACATAAATGCAGAAAGTGCTCCAGTGTATAACGCATCTGCTGGAACAGTTGTTATTACAAAAAGTAAAACTGCAAGAGATTTAACAACATTAAAAGCAAGTAAAACATCTGCAATAGAAACAAGTACAAACTCTGGTATGAGTAGTACAGATTGGTATGTTGTAAGAAAATCAGAAACATCAACTGCAATACCTTCAACCGTAACTGCTTATAGAACTGCTTGTAGACTTGTATGCAACTCAATAAAAACTGCAATCACAAACGCATCAGATTTAGATGCATTGATTGCTATATACACAAATGCAGATGGTATATCTGACCCAATATCAGTTAACGGTAGTTCTACAAGTGTTGTTAATACTACAAGTAATACGGTTACAAAAAGTAGTCATGGTTTAAGTAATGATGAAATTATTACATATTCATCTGGTGTTGACGGAAGTGGTGATGCAAATGACCCTATTGGTGGTTTAGTAAGTGGTAATTCATATTATGTGATTGGTAAAACTACAAATACATTTAAGTTATCTCATACTAATAGTCACATGGGTGATGCAGCTGCAATATCACTAACAGGTGTTGGTGAAGGAACTGCTCATACGTTTACTTCAAATGGTATTCCCTCTTTAGGAAATAGTATACCAAGTCCAAATAATCTTGCTTATGGAATTGAATAGTAGACAATCTCTAACCGATAAATACCTTCAAGGAGATTGTTATGACTGTACAGTCACAGGACATTGCGAGTTTATTTAAAGAACTAGAAGATGCCTCCAAACTTGCAAAGTTAGAAGAAAAGGATAATAAGGAAAAAACTGAAACTCAAGTGAAAGAGCTTGATAGTTTCCTTACATCTGTACAGAAAGTTGTAAAAGTAATAGAGAAAAAAGATGATGATACCCCCATTGAACCTAAGAAGATTACCCCTAAGATTGAAAAGAAAAGTAAACCCAACGGAAAAATCCAAGAACAATCCAAACCTGTTGAAAAAAAATCCTTATCGCAAGATGACACGCAAAAGTTAGATGCGTTCTCTGGACTTATCAAGTCCTTTGGTGTAGAAATCAAACCAGAAATAGTTGAAGAAGATTTACAACTAAAAGTCGAAGATATCAAACCTGTTATCGTAGAAGAACCTAAAGTTGATGAGAGTAAAAAGATAGAAGCTCTTGAAACTTTATTCTCTGGATTATCTGCACTTAAACCAGAACCAAAGATAGAAGAATCTTTACTGAAGGTTGAGAAGAAACCAGAACCAGTTAAGATACCAGAACCTCTTGTTATAGAAACCAAGACACCAGAACCAGTCAAACCTGTTGTTGTTTCACAAACACCAGTTGATATAACAGAAGCAATGAAACTTGTCAAGGAAAAAAATCTACCCACAAAGAAAGAAACAATAGAAGCAACACAACAACTTATTACAAATGTTGTTGATAACCTTGATGACATGAAAGGTAAGACAGAGGTTAAAGAACAGATAGATGAGATAGACGCATTAAGAAAAGAGTTTCACGCATTACAGTTACAAGTTCGTAGGTCAGAAATACAAGTCGGTGGATTATCTGGAAGTGGTGGTGGACTAGACCCTAACAAAATTGCAAACCACATGATACCAGCTGCAGACGAAACTTTTGATTTAGGTTCTGCCACAAGACAATGGAGAAACTTATATCTCTCTGGTAGTACATTAATCGTAGATGGTTCGTCTATTGACTCTGGAGAACTTACAGTTCTAGATGGAGTAACTGCTGGTACGGTAACTGCAAGTAAAGCACTTATCGCAGATAGTAACAAAGACATATCTGGTTTTAGAAATGTTACCATTGCTGGTAATCTTACGGTTCAAGGTGACACCACAACATTGAGTTCAACTGTTGAAACAGAAACTCCTTCACAGATTTATGAGGCTTCTACTATCACAGTTTTGGTTACCG
>Ga0208899_1001414_pt1 | contig 16954 bp, 22 predicted proteins | sample VirMetDEL_Nov_24_FD_184518 | JGI IMG/M metagenome (GOLD analysis project Ga0208899, IMG submission 184518) | Aqueous microbial communities from the Delaware River and Bay under freshwater to marine salinity gradient to study organic matter... | ecosystem: Environmental > Aquatic > Marine >... | reverse complement strand
CTCATCGAACACCAAGTCCGAACAGGTACAGGTACAAGTCAAACCGACACCGCCCTCGAAAGGATCAGTGTCTCAACCTACGCGCAGCAAACAAACAAAAACACGCAAGGTAGGCCGACCCAAATCTACGTCCAAAGGCTCCCAACGGAAGTCAAAGTAACTCTCTGGCCTGTGCCTGATGCGTCAACTACATACACTTTGTTTTACTACAGATTGAAGGGTATCGATGGATTGTCTTCTGGCATTGGTGGTGATGTATCTACTGTTCCTCCTCGTTTCGTTCCGGCTCTAGTTTCTGGATTGGCATATTATCTTGCTATGAAGAAACCAGAGGCTGCAGCTCGCGCACAGGCATTGAAGCAAGAATACGAGTTTCAGTTCCAGCTTGCGTCTGGTGAGGATGAAGAGACAGCATCAATCAAGTTTGTTCCATATGATACGTTTGTGATGGGTGGCGGATGAGTTACGCAAGAGGTAAATATGCTTATGGTTTCTGTGATAGGACTGGCTTTCGCTATCCTTTGAAAGACCTCGTGCCTGAGTTTCGCAACGGGCATAAGACTGGTTTTTTGATTGGCAGAGATGTTGTAGACCCAGATCAACCGCAGAACTTCTTGGGACGTGTTAAGATCAATGATCCACAGTCATTGTTGAATCCAAGACCTGATACGTCACAAGATGCAAGCAGAGAGTTGTTCGGTTGGAATCCTGTTGGGAATCCAGCACAATATATGGTAGGCTCTGTAGGAAGAGTTACCGTCACCACAACGGAAGGATCGTAATATGGCTGGCCCTAGCAAAAGACTTGGTAAAGGTAAGAACCGCTTGAAATTTGAGGATGTCTCTCCACGAGCGGAAAAAGAAGAGCAAGAGATGCTCGACAAGAAGATGTACGGCGGCAAGATGAAGAAAAAGCCTGTCGCTATGAAAGCTGGTGGTAGTCTCAAAATGGTAGAGAAGAACGGAGAAAAGGTTCCTTTCTATGCGGCAGACGGCGTTGGCAAAATGGGCTACGGTGGGAAAGCTAAGAAGATGAGATACGGGGGCAAGTGCCGTGGTATGGGCGCAGCAGCTCGTGGCGGTAACTTTATGAGAGATGGATAAGTTCAAATGAACTATTCTGAGTTAGTACAGGCGATCAAGGATTACACTGAGAATAACGAGACTACATTCGTTTCTCAGATTCCTACGTTTGTTGAACAGACGGAAGAAAAGATACACCGCACTGTGCTAATCCCAGAGCTGCGGAAGAACGTCACTGCCAACATGACAGCTAGTAATAGGTTCCTTGCAAGACCACCCGACTTCTTGGCACCCTTTTCAATTGCTGTGATTGACGGTGACGGTGACTATACATTCCTTATGCCAAAAGATGTTAACTTTGTTCGTGAAGCATATCCGAATAAGACAACGACTGGTCTTCCAAAGTATTACGCAGAGTTTGATGGTGATGTGCAGTCAACATCATCTCCGGGTCACTTTATTCTTGGCCCTACTCCAGACGCTGCGTATGAAGTTCAATTGCACTATTACTTCGATCCACCTTCTATTGTTACTTCAAGCACTTCTTGGCTTGGTGATAATGCAGAAGAGGCATTACTATACGGATCATTGGTTGAGGCGTATATCTTTATGAAGGGCGAGCCTGATGTTCTTGGCATGTATCAGCAAAGGTACACAGAGGCCATGCAACGCTTAATGGTTCTTGGTGAAGGGCGACTAAAACGCGATGATTATCGTGATGGTCAGCCTCGTGTGGAGATGTAAATGTTTAAAATAAACCTAGACGTACCTCAGAATGAAAACTTAGTAGAAATCAGAACTACTGAGGGACGTGGTTTTACCCCAGATGAACTTGCGGAACAGTGCGTCCAAAAGATCATATCGGTCTCCAATGATACGCATCCTGCGGTCAGAGACCAAGCCCGTGCTTTCTCAAAGCACATTGAAAAGCTGATTGCATATTATATGCGACAAGCTATTCGCAGTGACCGCACAACTGTGTATAATGCACTTAATGATGCGGGACACCCCGAACTGGCTGAACTCATAAGGAGACTATAACATGGCCTTTACTGGAAACTTTATGTGTACTTCTTTCAAGAAAGAGCTTCTTGAAGGTGGACACAACTTTTTAGCGTCAGGTGGCGACACCTTTAAGTTGGCATTGTATGACAACAACGCGTCTTTTACAGCGGCAACAACCGATTACACAGCGACTGATGAAGTTGGTGATTCAGGTTCTTATGCTGCTGGCGGTGGAACACTGACAAACGTGAACCCAACATCTTCAGGCACAACAGCGTTTACCGACTTTGATGATCTAACCTTTACTTCAGCGACAATCACTGCGCGCGGTGCGTTGATCTACAATACGACTGAAGGTGCTGGTTCAGGCACAACGAACACTGTTGTTGTTTTAGACTTTGGTTCAGATAAAACTTCTACGGCTGGTGATTTCCAGATTGCGTTTCCAACAGCGGATTCTTCAAACGCAATTATTCGCATCGCCTAAACCGTAGTTAGCTAGGAGATTGTTGCGATGGCTCTTGTTGTAAAAGATCGTGTGAAAGAAACCACCGCGACGACAGGTACGGGGACTCTAACATTAGCGGGAGCTTTGACAGGGTTCCAATCCTTTTCGTCTGCGTTGTCTGATGGAGACACTACATACTACGCTATTTTTGAAAGTAGTACAGGTGAGTGGGAAGTCGGTCTAGGTACGTTTACCGTATCAGGTACAACGCTTGCCAGAACAACAGTCTTAGCCAGTTCAAACTCAGGATCAGCGGTAAACTTAACTGCTGGTTCTGCTGAAGTCTTTATTACAGAGCCTGCTGGAAAATCAGCTTACTTTGATGCCTCTGGTGATTTGGTTCTTAATCAAGACCCGACTTCGGCATTACAAGCCGCGACAAAGCAGTATGTAGACACGATTGCAGCAGCAGGTTTGCACTACCATGATCCTGTTCGTGTTGAGCAGGAAGGTAACTTAAACGCCACTTATGATAACGGTACAAGCGGTGTAGGTGCTACGCTTACTAACGCAGGAACTCAGGCTGCACTTGTTATCGATGGCGTGACAATGGTCTTGAATGACCGTGTTCTTATTTATGAACAAACAAACGCAGCTCATAACGGCGTATACACAGTTACTAATGTAGGTTCTGCAAGCACCAACTGGGTGCTGACTCGTGCGACAGATGCCGACAGCTATGGCCCATCAGACCCTGATGCACTTGGTCAAGGTGATGCATTCTTCGTCCAAGAAGGTGCTGCAGGTGCTGGTGAAACCTATGTGATGACAACCGAAGGTACGATTACCTTTGGCACAACTGACATTACATTCTCACAGATTTCTGCTACACAGATTTATTCTGCAGGTGACGGTCTTACTCTTACAGGTACTACTTTTGCAGTAGGTGCTGGTACAGGTGTTACAGTCAACGCTAATGACGTAGCGATTGGTCAGCCAGTAGGCACTGGCGATACAGTTACATTTGCCACAGTAAACGCAAATCTTTCAGGTAACGTGACTGGTGATGTTACGGGTGATCTGACAGGCAACGCTGACACAGCCACAGCTTGGGCGACAGGACGCAGTCTTACACTAAGTGGCGATGTTACTGGCACAGCCACAGGCATTGATGGCTCTGGAAACATTGCGGTCACAACAACGATTGCAGCCGATTCCGTTGCTCTAGGGACAGATACAACAGGTAACTACGTAGCGTCAGGCGCGGTAAGCGGGAACGGTCTGTCTGGTTCTGCAAGTGCCGAAGGCGCAACATTTACTGTCACCTCGAACGCAACAAACGCCAATACAGCAAGTACGCTAGTATTTCGCGATGCAAGCGGCAACTTCTCTGCTGGAACAATTACAGCGGCGTTGAGCGGTAATGCGACCACAGCCACGCAACTTCAAACGGGGCGTACAATAAGTCTTACAGGAGATGTGACTGGTACTTCTACCTCCTTTAATGGGTCTGGTAATGTAAGTATTGCTGCCACGATTGCAGCAAACTCTGTTGCTCTAGGAACGGATACGACAGGAAACTATGTCCAACAAGGTGCCACATCAGGTAATGGTATTAGCGGAAGCGTAAACAGCGAAGGTGGTACGTTTACCGTCAGTTCAAACGCGACGAACGCAAATACTGGAAGCACTATTGTATTCCGCGATGCGTCTGGTAACTTTAGCGCAGGTACGATTACGGCTACTTTAAGTGGTAACGCCACAAATATTAGCCAATACACGATCAACCAGAACTTAGGGACAGGGAATTCGCCTACCTTTAGTGATCTTACCCTTAATGGCGGAGATTTGGTTCTTGGCGGCACAGGTCGTATTCAGGGAATTGATACCGTTAGTTCTGGAACTGACGCAGCAAACAAAACGTATGTAGATAACGCAACGGATGGATTTGCATCCACGGGTAAAGCAATCGCAATGGCAATCGTGTTTGGATAGGTAGATGTTTGGCTTCACCTCATATTCACAGACAAGTTTCAGTGACACAGGTGTCGTTGATGTAGCCGTCAGTGTAACGGGTGTAGAAGGTACAGGTCAAGTCGGTGACGCGATTGCACGTAACGTGGTTCGTGCGTTCGTCACAGGCGTTGAAGCTACGATGTCTACTGGTGGTGCGACGGCGGAAGCGGGAGCTATTGCTTCTGTAACTGGACTAGAAACCACAGGTGAAGTTGGAAGTATTGCCAGTGTTATTGGTGATGCAAATGTTTTCCCAACGGGTGTTTCAACAAATGCTCTTCTTGGGCCAGAAATTGTTTTCTCTGGCGTTGGCGATGCGCAAATATCTACAGCGCAATCTAAGTTTGGTGGATCAAGTCTGCTGCTTGATGGTACTGGCGATTCTGTTGTGTCCGATGGGACGTATAACTTTGGTAGCGATCCGTTCACTGTTGACATGTGGGTGCGTCCGACAAGTGGAACTCAAGACGGCATCTTTTTTGATAGCAGAGATTCAACATCCAATGATACAATAGCTCTTCGTCAGTCTGCGGATAACTTACTGGTTCTTCGTGGCAACGCTACTTTATTTAACATCAATGCCGTGTTCTCTGTTGATACTTGGGTTCACATAGCGGTCACAAGAGGTGACCCATTTGGAAACACTTATTCTGTTTTTGTAGACGGAGTACAACAAGACAGCACCCTCTTTGGCGTAACGGCTACCGCAGCAGATATACATATTGGATCTGACTTTAACGGTTCTAATAACTGGGAAGGTTATATTGACGAGCTTCGTGTATCTACAGTTGATCGTTATGATGGCTCTGACTTTACTCCAGAAACAAGCGCGTACACTAGCAGTACGAACAGTCCCGTTCTATTACATTTTGACGGCACCAATGGTTCCACAGACTTTGTAAATAGTGGTTCTGTAGACACGGTTACAATTTCAGCAGGTGCAAATCTATCTGTAACAGGGGTATCGGGAACAGGAGAAGTTGGTAGTGCTACAGCAACAGGTGGGTCATATGTTCCTGCAACAGGTTTAGAGGCCACAGGGAATGTAGGTTCAGTAACTGCTACTGGCGGTACAGGTATTACTGTAAATGTAACAGGTGTTGAAAACACAGGGCAGGTCGGAAGTGTTACAATAACAGGTGGGGCAGTTGTTTCTCCGACAGGAGTTTCGGGTACTGGTGAGGTGACATCTCCGATAGTTTGGGGTAGAATAGTTCCTGACCCAGATACAGTATGGACAGAGATCGCAGCGTAAAGGTAGTGTAATGCCAAGTACATATACAACAAATGGTGGTATAGAAAAGATCGCAACAGGCGAACAGTCTGGTACATGGGGCGATACTACCAACCTTAATCTTGATATCCTTGATAGGATCACGAACGGTGTAGGTACGATAGACCTATCGAGTTCTGGCGCAGCACATACCTTGCAAACGATAGATGGCACACTGTCTGACGGTATGTATAAAGTTCTTTTGCTGAGTGGTGCTACTGAAGCCTGTACTATCACAGTTTCACCAAGCGATGCTCAGAAGTTGTACTTTGTAAACAATGCTTCTGGATATGACTGCACATTTACTCAAGGTTCAGGATCAAATGTAACTGTTGCTAATGGTAATACAGGAATCATCTACTGTGATGGTGGTGGAGCTAGTGCGGCGGTAACTGCCGTTGCTGAAGACTTATCTAATCTTCTGGTCTCTACAAATAACTTGTCTGATGTTGCGAGTGCGTCAACCTCTCGTACAAACCTTGGCGTTGCAATTGGTTCTGATGTGTTGGCTTACGATGCTAATCTTCAAACTTTTGTAAGTGCTTTTACTTTACCAACAAGCGATGGTACAAATGGACAAGTCCTTACCACTGATGGCGGTGGAACTTTAAGTTTTACAACATCTTCTGACAAAGGGTTTACTATCGCAATGTCAATTGTTTTCGGAGCTTAAAGGAGATTAAATCATGGCTGCACCGAATATCGTTAATGTCTCCACCATTACGGGGAAGACAGCAAAGGTTGCTCTAACAAGCACCTCTCAAACAACCCTCGTTAGCAATGCTGCTTCGAGTAACAAAGTTTTTAAGATCAACATGATCCAAATTGCAAACGTCGATGGGTCTAACGCATGTGACGTTACTGTTGATGTACACAGCGCGGCTTCAGGCGGCGGCACAGCATACTCACTTGCAAGTACAATATCTGTTCCTGCGGATGCATCGCTTGTTGTTTTGGATAAGAACACTGCGTTATACTTGGAAGAGAATACATCAATAACTGCTACAGCAGGCACGGCGAGTGACTTAGAAGTTCTAGTGAGCTACGAAGAAATCTCGTAAGGAGATTAGAGATGGCTAAAGGTAAAGGCGGCTTCATAGGCCAAGATGGGCTTAATGCGCCAGATAGTCCTACGGATGTTAGTGCGTCAGGCGGTGATACACAGGCAGATGTTAGCTTCACAAGCCCGTCAGATGTTGGTGGATCGGCTATTACGGGCTATCGGGTAACGGATAGCACTGGCGCACATGGCGCAACTGGTTCTTCTTCTCCCGTTACAGTTACTGGCCTAACTAACGGCACAAGCTACACGTTTAACGTCTGGGCAATCAATGCGTTTGGTTGGTCTAGCCCTAGTGATGCGACTGATGCTGTTACTCCTGCTCTTGCATTAGGAACTTTTGCTGGTGGTTATGGTTCAGGGGACATTTTAACAAATATCATCGACTATATTAATTTTTCTAGTACGGGGAATGCCACAGATTTTGGTGATCTTTTAGCTGCAAGACGCAGTCACAATCAAGGTTCAGTATCCTCTTCTAGTAGAGGTATTTATGGCGGCGGTGCAACTGGAAGTGATGCAGAAACTAATCAAATTCAATATATTACTTTTGCTTCTACAGGTAATGCCACAGACTATGGCGACCTGACGCAAACAAGAGAGACATTAGCGGGATGCAGTTCAAGCACTCGTGGTATTTTTGCGGGTGGTTACAAGGGTACGCCTGACAATACCAACTATAATATAATAGATTATATCACTATAGCATCCACTGGAAATGCAACTGACTTTGGGGATTTGTTAAATAGTATAAGACAACTCGGTGGGGCAGGGTCTAGCACAAGAGGTGTATTTGCAGGTGGTAGAGTTAGTTCAGATTCAGATGTAATACAGTACATTACAATAGCATCCACAGGCAATGCTACAGACTTCGGGAATTTAATTGGCCCGGGTAGAAAAACTTCCACCTGTAGCAATTCAACAAGAATGTTAATGGGGGCTATTGATTGGGCTTACGGAACAAATACAATTGAATATATTACTATTGCATCTACTGGAAATTCAATTGATTTTGGAGACCTTACGATTTCCCAATCTGGTAGAACTGCCGTTTCGAGTTCGACTTATGGCGTTTTTGGTGGTGGAGAAAGTCCCTATTCAAACGTCATAGACTATGTAACTATAGCGACTAGCGGTAATGCATCAGATTGGGGGGACTTAACGGCGGCAAGAGGCAGCTTAAATGGATCATCATCTGCACATGGAGGACTTGCATAATGCCAAATTATCAAGGTGTATGGAATATCTCCACACAGTACCAGAATAGAGATGGCTGGCCTAATGCACCCCTTACAGGCGACATTGGTTTAACTTTTGCTGGAACGGGCGGAAGTTTCACAAACTATCAAGGGATTGAATACGTTATAATCTCTACGTTAGGTAACGGCACCGATTTTGGTGCATTAGATGTTCCAAGAGAAGGCGCAGGCGCGTTTGGAAGTTCAACTAGATATGTAATGGGCGGGAATAGTGCTGATCCTACAACTACTTGCTTTGGCACATTCTCTACTTTAGGGAATGCTACTGAGTTTGGACAACTAACAGAGAGACTTTATGGAGCCTGTACTGGGGCGAGCAACAGCACCAGAGGAGTTATAGCTGGGGGTAATATTGGTTCTGGACATACCAATACGATTGCGTATTGCACTATTGCTACCGCTGCAAACTTTGCAGATTTTGGCGACTTAACAGAAGCTCGCGCTACTCTTGCTGGACTTGCAAATACAACCCGTGCGGTTTTTGGCGGTGGTGATCCACCTAGCGCAAGCACTAGCAGTCGCATCGACTATATAACTATTTCTTCTACAGGAAGTGCTTCAACTTTTGGCAACTTGACTACTGCAAGACAGGTTAGGGGTGCGGGTTCTAGTTCAACTAGAGGTGTGTTTATGGGTGGTTATACAAACAACCCACCATATAATCTTAACAATATTGATTATATAACTATAGCCTCTACAGGAAACTCTACCGACTTTGGTGATCTAACTGTTGCAAGACGTATTGGTAATGGTATGTCTAGCGCGACTCGTGCGATTGCATTCGGTGGCTCTGCTGGCGCACAAAGTATGGATTATATCACTATTGCGACCACAGGGAACGCTTCATCTTTTGGTACGTTGACATCTTATTATAGTGATGGCGCATCTGCCGCATCCAACTGCCACGGGGGGATTTAATAATGCCTAAACGTTATCTAGGAAACATTATTACCGATACTCCGACAGCACCTACGGACAATTATGGTTCCACATCGGCCAATGGCGTGTGGTCACTTGCGGAGGCTGAGACATATACAAGGGCAGGGCTTTGGCCTACTGCGGGGAATGTTAATCCGATTGCGCTTACAACAACAGCGCGGGATCAGAACGCAAATAGAGTTCGCACGATTGACCAGATTTCTATCACCACTACAGGAAACGCCACAGACTTTGGTGGAGAGACATTAAGTAGCTCAGAGTTTAACTGTTGTGCATTCAGCGATAGCGTAAAACGGTTCGAGGCTGGCGGGAATGGCACTAATACAATACAAACTGTAAACTATTCATCTGGATCAAGTTGTGTAGATTTTGGCGATCTGGTCTATGCGCGAGGTGAAATTGGTGGGTATTCAAATTCTACCCGTGGGATTATTACAGGTTATGGTGTTAGCTTTGGTGCAGTAGATTATGTAACGATGGCGAGTGCGGGAAACGCGTCTGATTTTGGCGATTTTTCAGATTCAAACAGAACAAACCAATGTCGTGCGGCAGGCTCTACAACACGACTTATTACAGGTGCCTTTCAGAACTCAACAAGGCGCAGAAATACTGATTACTTCACTGTTGCTACAACTGGTAATGGAACAGACTACGGAAACCTAAGTAACGACCATAGGCAGGCATTCGTGGGTGGAAACAACACAAGAATTATCATTGCTGGGAACTACACAAGTGGGTCAGATCACATCGAATACAGAAGTATAGCGTCAACTGGGTCATTTTCTTCGTTTGGTAACTTAGCATTTGCAAAGGGATGGGGCGGAACAGCTTGCAATTCAACACGGATGGTAATGTTGGGCGGGACGCATTCTGGTGATGAACAGACTGATATTTCATATGTCACGATAGCAACAACTGGAAACGATACTGATTTTGGTGATCTAACAGAGAAAAAATCAGCTATGGCGGCGGGTGCGCCTAGCACAGCTTCGGTTACTGGATAGGGAGAATGACATTGCCAAAAGATACAAGGACAGAACTAACGTCAATAACGCCGGACATTAACATTCAGCTTCCAGCGGCGAAGCCTGAATATAAATCTATGCTGGCAAACATTGCAGAGAAAGCCCCTGCCATAGCGCAAGCATCTAGCAACTTCTACAAGTCGCACTCGCAGATGATGAGCGTCACACTAGACGTTACTGCAATCACGCCGATCCGCTCTATTAAACATAGCCTTGCGGAGATTGAGAAAACTAAAGCGGCCTTGCAAGAAGGCTACTTTAAAATGAAAAAAGAAGAGATCAAGCTCAGAAAACTAGAGCGCAAACTGGAAGAAGAGACAGACGATCTTGAGCGCGAAATGCTTGAAATTAAGATCAACGAGAAACAAGCACAGGCAGCGTCCTCTCGTAACTATGTTGAAGGTGCGGTTCGCAAGCTAAACTTCTTTAGCAATCAGTATGAAAATCTAATGAAGAAGATCGGCAAAGACGAACTGACCGAAGAAGATTACGAGCGTGAAGAAGTCAAATACCACATTATGACCTGTATGAAACAGGCTCTAAACGCAGCGCGTAGTCGTGGCGGTAACATTGACGAAGGCAATCTGATCTATGTGTTTGACTTGGGTATCAATGCGGCACAGGCGCAAGCGGAAGTCTATTCATACCTTCAATGGGAAAATGAGCTAATCAAGCAAGGCAAGGCACCAGAGCATCACCACACAGTGCAGTGGTTGGAAGCATGTGCAGAGAAGTGGGCGCATTGTCCAAGTGACTTTGCAGCAAGCCGTGGATTTGCTATATTGGACGAAACATCTTTGACAAACACCCCACAATTAGAGGATCAAACTGATGGCTCATAAAGTTGTAAAGTATAGGTTAACTCCAGAAGGTACGATCCCGACATGGTTAAAGTTTGGTGTGCCGCAAGCCACTGGTGGCATGTATGCTGTGCATGACCCCGATACTGCGTCCCCACAAGACTATATTATGATTGGCATTTCTGAAGATGGCGCGGACATTTCGGAAGCTATTGAAGAAATCACATCTCAAGCTGATTTAGAAAGCTACCTATCAACACAAGCGACAGCGAATAGCTGGACAGACCCAGACCCTGATAATTCTGATGATCCTGATGCCACTGTTGCTTTCGACGCGGCTGCACATGCCCAAAGTGTTTGGGATGATCTTACTGCTCTAAACTCTTAATAGTTCAATTGAACTAAAGGTGATGACATGCCTCTACAAAAGCTACAGTTTCAACCGGGGGTAAACAAAGAGTCAACATCTTACAGCAATGAGGGTGGCTGGTATGACATGGACAAAGTGCGGTTTCGCATGGGCTACCCTGAAAAGATTGGCGGCTGGACAAAGCTAGGTATTAAATCATTTCTTGGTTCTTGCCGTGCTTTGCATTCTTGGAAAACAATCTCTCTAAATAACTACCTTGGTGTTGGTACAAGCGATAAGTATTACATCGAAGAAGGTCAGGGTTATTACGATATCACACCGATTAGAGAGACCACAGCGGCGGGGGACGTTACCTTTTCGGCAACGGCAAGCTCTTCTGTAATAACTGTTTCGGATACAGATCATGGTGCAGTCGAGGGGGACTTTGTAACCTTTAGCGGTGCAGTGTCTTTAGGCGGCACAATAACAGCGGATGTGCTGAACCAAGAATATAAGATTGATGAGATAATTGACGATGACACATACTACATCACCGCTCGTGAAGTTGATAGCGTTGCCGATATCACCGTTGATGGAACCTACACTCCAGTTGCCGTAACAGCTAATGGGTCAGATACAGGTAACGGCGGTTCTTCTGTTGTAGGTGCGTATCAAATAAACACAGGTCTTGAGACTTCTATTTTTGGTAACGGCTGGGGCGCAGGATTTTGGGGTCGTGGCACTTGGGGTTCTGGGGCAACTATTGATGCTCTAACCGATACACTGCGTTTGTGGTCGCATGATAACTTTGGTGAAGACCTTATAATTAATCCGTATAACGGTGGCATTTATTACTGGGATGCGTCAGTGGTCAGCGCATTAGATACCAGAGCGGTTAGTATTTCTGATTTGGCTGGGTCTATAGATGCACCAACTGTAGCCGCAAAGATTTTAGTATCTGATGTTGACAGGCATGTCATAGCGTTTGGGGCAAATCCTCTTGGTAGCTCAACACAAGACCCATTGCTTATTCGTTTCTCAGATCAAGAGAACGTATTGGATTGGAGACCAACTACGACAAACACAGCGGGTGACCTTCTTGTTGGGTCAGGTTCTCGCATTGTCACAGCGGTTGAAACCAGACAGCAGATTCTTGTCTTTACAGATGTATCTGTTCACACCATGCAATATCTTGGGCCACCCTTTACATTTGGGATCAACATGATCTCAGAGAATGTCACCATAGCAAGCCCAAACTCTGCCGTTGCTGTCGAAGACAATGTCTTCTGGATGGGGGCAAACGAGTTCTACACATACACAGGCGCGGTTCAGAAGTTACCATGCACTGTAAGAGATTATGTGTTTAGTGATTTCAACGATGGTCAGGCCGAAAAAGTTTTTGCCGCATCCAACACGGCGTTTTCTGAAATATGGTGGTTCTATCCATCTGGTGGCAGCAGCACGGTGGATCGGTATGTTGTGTATAACTACCAACAAAACATTTGGTACTATGGCACATTGGCTCGTGGTGCGTGGGTTGATCGTGGGGTAGAAAACTATCCAATAGCCGCTGGTATAGACGGGTATCTTTACTACCAAGAAAACGGATTTGATGACGGGAGTACCGCTCCTGCATCTGCAATCAATGCTTATATTGAATCTAGCCAGTTTGATATTGGTGACGGAAATAACTTCTCGTTTGTAAGTCGCGTTATACCAGACGTTACGTTTAGAAATTCTACAGCGGCTTCGCCTTCGGTAACATTTACAATGAAAGCGCGGAACTTCCCCGGCGGTGCTTATCTTCAAGAAGATGACAATGCAGTTTCTAAGACAGCATCTGTACCAGTAGAACAGTTTACAAACCAAGTTTATGTAAGGCTGCGTGGCAGGTCTATGGCTCTTCGTGTAGAATCTAGCAACACTGGTGTTGGATGGAGACTTGGCTCTCCTCGCATGGATGTAAGACAAGATGGTAGACGGTAATGTCAGACAGAAAAGTACCAGTACCATACTTCCCCATACCGCCATCACAATACGATGTGCGGTACTTTACAGAGGTTGTTAGGGCGTTTTCAGTCTACCTCGAACAAGCTAGGAACCCCGGTGAGGGGAGAAATACATTCGCTGTTTTTACTGATTTGCAGACAGACGACTCTGGTTTAGAGACTGGGGCTATCTTTAACCACGGTGGATATGTTAAGATTACGCAAGAAAACACACCACATGCTCGTGGATCAGCAGGCTCTGGTGCCGTTGGCTCCGTGACAGTGACAACTACATAGGTGACGCATGTCTGATGAAACAGTAATTACAATGCCCGATGGTGGTCGCTGGAGACCTGCTACATCCGTGGATACTATCCAGTGCCACAACTGTGATAACTTGGTGGACACACCAGAAGAAATAGCCTCGTATCCTGACGGCAACTGCCCAGACTGTGGCGAGTCTTGGACAGGCGAAACTAAGAAGCACACAGCTATCACTGTGACCATGCCACAATCTATGGACGGGGGTACTTTGTAATGTATGATCCAGTTGGAATGGGTTCAGTAGATGATCCAGCAAATAAACCAAAGCCAAAGCCAAAGCCAAAGCCAAAGCCCGCAGCTCCGAAGAAACAATCTTTTGCGGATAAGATATCAGGTGGCATTAAGTCTTTAGCAAGTAAGCTAAATGTAACTGGCCCACCCACTGAAGCAGCCAAGGCTGCACAGAAAGCATTTATGGATAATGTCGGTAAAAGTGATGATGGCCCTTCTGGAATAGCTGCACTCAAGAATACGACAGATGCACAGGCTCAAGCAGATCAATACGCTGAAAATCTTCGTCGTTACGAAGAGTATATGAAAAGCCAGCAGCAGCCACAGCAGCCAGCAGTTACTCCTGATATGCGCCGTGCGGCACTAGATGTGTTTGAATCTCAACGTGGTGCGGGTCAGATGCCATATTACATGGCGGCGGCAGCAAACTCACAAGCACCAGATATGAGTCCTGCATTCCAATACGCAGCGCAGAACTACGCAACACTAGGTGGATCACAACGTCTTGGCCCACGTCCTATGGAGATGATGAGCGTAGCAGAACGCCGTCAGGTCAACGACATGGCACAGGCTATGGCAGATCAAGCTGCACAACAGCAAGCGCAGCAGATGGACTACCAACGTGGCATGGACATGGTTATGCGCGGCGGTGGTAAAGGCGGTGGGGCTACAATGCCTCAAGGCAAACCAATGATGCCTACAAATCTGCCACCTAATTATGGTGGTATGCCTAAACCACCTTTACCGTTTGCATATGGCGGCGGTCAGCAGTCTCCGTTTGCATCTATGTTGATGTCTAGGTTTGGTGGATTCGGAGGTCAGTAATGGCGCACACAGTAGTTGATGATTGGAAGATTGTACCACGCCTTATGATGTTGGCTGTAACTGTCCTTACTTACAAGGCAGTTCTTTGGTTTATGACACTGCCCGACCCCACAGTTGCTCAGTCAGGTCTGGTCAGCGTCTGCATGGGCGCACTCACTGGCTGCTTCGGTATCTGGATGGGTAAGGAAGCTAAGACGACTGTAACGCAAACACAGACAAGCTCTAAGGTGGAGTACGATGTGGACAAGTGATGCCATAGTTACGCACTTGGTAGTGAAGCTACTTGAGTTTGTCCTTGGCGTTGAGATGACCATGTATGGGAGTGTAATGGTATGATTCAATCATTGATAGGGCCGATAGCTGAACTGGCAGGTGGATGGCTAAAAGGCAAAGCAGATGCACAAGCGGCTGCAGCCAATCTCAAACTTGTAGAGGCGGAAGCGAAAGCGACCATAATGAAAAGTGCCGCTACGTCAGAAGCCGATTGGGAGCGTCTGATGGCACAGGGTTCGCAGAACTCGTGGAAAGACGAGTGGTTAACAATACTATTCAGCGTACCATTGATCTTATGCTTCCTACCATTTGAATGGGCAGAACGTGCTGTCACGAATGGGTTTGCGGCACTAGAGTCTATGCCTGATTGGTATCAGTATACATTAGGTGTTATCGTGGCTGCATCTTTTGGTGTGCGATCAGCAACTAAATTCTTTGGGGGTAAAAAATAATGGCATACAAACTAGGAAAAGGTAGCTTGGCAAAGCTAGAGGGCGTAGATGAGCGCATGGTTGCAGTTGTTAAGCATGCCATCGGGGTAACCAAGCAGGACTTCTCTGTGATTTGTGGACTCAGAACCATCGAAGAGCAACGCGAATTGGTAGCCAAGGGCGCGTCAAAGACTATGAAGTCTAAGCATATTGATGGATTGGCAGTAGACCTTATGGCTTACTGTTCGGGGAACAGATGGGAACTAAATTTGTACGATGAGATCGCTGATGCCATGAAGAGTGGCGCAGAAGCGTGTGGTGTTAAAGTATGTTGGGGAGCATCTTGGGCTGTAAAGGGAAGCAGCTACCCGTATAATATAGCTGAGTGGAATGGCTCTATGGAAGACGCTATGATGTCTTACACAGACCTTCGCCGCTCGCAAGGAAAACGTCCTTTCATTGATGCACCGCACTTTGAATTGATCGTGTAAAGGATAAGTGCTAAAGTTCAATTGAACTTCTGGAGATTGTTATGGTTCTGCCCCTGTTAATGAGTGTTGGTCTACCTGCGTTAGCGGCTTCTGGCTCTGTGCCTTTTCTTGCAACGCTTGGTGCATCAGTTGGCACCGCTGGTTTAGCGGGGATAGGCGCAGGTCTTGGCTCTTTTCTGCAAACTGGTGATCTTGGGGATGGGATTAAGACAGGACTTACATCTTTCCTTGGTGGTAAGATTCTTGGTGGTTTAACTGGAAGTGCTAGTGCAAAAGCTATCGAAGCAGGTCAAGGGATCAATACTGGAATTGGTGAGCTTGCAAAGCCTAAGTTTCTTGAAGCGTTTCCAAGTTTAACTGAACAAGGTGGGCTTCTTGCCTCACAAGGCATGCAGCAAGCTGCTGCTGGCGCATTGGCTCCGGGCGTATTACCTGCTGCGTTTCTTGGTCAAACTATGACTGATGCACAGATGATGGAAGAAGCCTACAAGAACCGTGCAGCAGAAGATGAGGACACACGTCCACCTATGCCGCGTCCTATGCAGGTAACTCAGAGTGCCGATCCGTTTGCATCGGGTGGCGGCGAAGGGCTTTACTTCCAATACACACGTCCACCTGCACCTGCAGGTTATGTGCCACAATACCCATACTACTATGCAGATGGTGGTCTGATGGGTCTACGCCGCATGCAAGAAGGTGGCGAAGCTGAAGTAGATGAGATGATGGAAGACAACGGCATGAACGAGAAAGATGTCATTGTTGAGGCCATCGAAGCAATTAAAGGAATGTCTGAGCAGCCAGAGATAGCATTGGCTATGTTTGTTCAGAAGTACGGTGAGGACGCACTACGCGATCTTGTCGGACGAGTGCAGTCGGGAGAACTAGATGACACTGTCGCTCGTTTTGAGGAAGGTGAGAAGGGAATGGTTCGTGGGCCGGGCGATGGTTCTGGTGTAGACGACATGGTTCCTGCAACACTTGAGGGGGAGCAAGATGTTCTCTTGTCTGATGGGGAGTTCGTTTTGAGGAAGAAGACCACCGATGCTTTAGAGAAGGCATATGGCGGCGGATTCCTTGATATTGTTAACCGTGCCGAAGAGGATGCTCCAGAGAAACTCCAACAAATGGTGGGATAGTGAGAGTTAGCTTGGTGCCGACAGAGGCAGTAGGCCATGTATGGAAGGATGTTGATAG
>Ga0208899_1001413_pt1 | contig 16965 bp, 15 predicted proteins | sample VirMetDEL_Nov_24_FD_184518 | JGI IMG/M metagenome (GOLD analysis project Ga0208899, IMG submission 184518) | Aqueous microbial communities from the Delaware River and Bay under freshwater to marine salinity gradient to study organic matter... | ecosystem: Environmental > Aquatic > Marine >... | reverse complement strand
GCTTTGTGTTTATCAGGTCACTTTTGGCAAGGGGGGGGTCGATTTTGTACATTTGATCGCATGAGTACTAACCGGAAAACCATAGCCATCAAGGCTTTACAAGGCACTGATCGCCCATCTCGGCGTGTAGTACCAATAAAACAAGACCTCTCGCAACGACCTGAACCTGTGTTTGAGTTGTCTGCCGAAGAGCGGAAGTTCTACAATGACCTAGTTGACCACCTTGATCACTACGGTCTATTGCACAAGGTTGACAGTGTAGGTCTGAGCCTCCTTGCCAAGAATATTGCAATCATGAAATGGACGGCTGACAACTTACGCGGTCCAGGAGATGTTGTACAGACCTTTGACAATGGCACGAGCAATGTCAGCGGCATGTACACCGCGTTCACCAAGGCGCAAGCCAGCTTCCAATCGCTAATGGCGAAGTGGGGGCTGAGTCCTGTAGACCGCGAGAAGATCGCCGGCATGCTCTTGGATCAGGAAGATGACGATTACGAACAGTTCAAGAAAAATGCCTAACATCCCCAAACGTGAAAAGAAAAGACCTTGGAAAGTTGCTAAGAAGTCTCGTAAGCCACAGAGCGGACGACGACACGATCCCGACCCACGATACCACAATCAGCAATGGCGACGAACCCGAAAGTTGGTCTTGCAACGAGACCCTGCTTGCGTGTTGTGCCTTACGCTTGGCCGAGTCGAACCCTCGACGGTTGCCGACCACATCCTTCCGGTACGAATGCGCGACAGCCAAGACGACCATTTCTACGACATCGATACGATACGAGGGCTATGCAAAAAGTGTCACGCAAGAGTTTCAGGACGACAAGCACACGGTAAAGCATGAAGATACCATATGTTCAATATGCGGAAGACATCTTAAATCATGATGTGAAGTCTTGCAAGTATGTGGAGCTGGCTTGTCAGCGATTTGCCGACGACATAGCAAACAACACTGAATACTACTTCGATCACGAAGAAGCACATCGCTACATAAACTTCTTCGAAAAATTCCTCAAACACAGCAAGGGTAAGTTTGCAGGACAATCATTTGAGTTGCTACCGTGGCAGCAGTTTGTAGTTGCCAACCTGTTTGGTTGGAAAAGTGTAGATACGAACCTCCGACGATACCGCACCGCATATATCCAGGTAGGCCGCAAAAACGGCAAGTCAACCATGCTTAGTGGCATCTCACTTGCTATGCTTGACTTTGATCAGGAGCAGGGCAGTGAAGTGTACTTTGCTGCCACCAAACGTGACCAAGCACGAATCTGCTTTGACGAAGCAGCAAGGATGGTGCGCAGTAGCCCATCGCTAAGTAAGAGGATCGGTGTGCATCGCGCAAATATGCACGTCACCAAGACCAATAGTAAGGCTGAACCGCTCAGTAGTGACAAGAACAGCCTTGATGGTTTGAACGCGCACCTTGCTGTAGTCGACGAGTACCACGCCCACCCAACAAGTGATGTGTACAACGTGCTTAAATCAAGTATGGGTAGTCGCACACAACCGCTTATGTTCACCATTACAACCGCCGGTTTCAACATAGACGGGCCTTGTTACAAGCTGGCGCAGACGTGCAAGGAGGTGTTAGACGGCAAAAAGACGGACGACAGCCTATTTTCTCTCATTTATGAGTTAGATGAGGACGATGATTGGCGAGATTCCGAAGTTTGGATCAAAGCGAACCCAAGTCTAGATCACAGCATTACAAAAGAGTACTTGCAACAGCAATGTCAACAAGCTAAGAACTACGGTGGTGCAGAGGAGGTTAACTTCAAGACAAAGCACTGCAATGTTTGGGTTAGAAGCAGTGAAAGCTGGGTTTCTGACGAAATATGGCAAAAAAACGACTTAGGAAAGGTCGAAATTGATCCGGAACGGCCTTGTTATGGCGGTCTTGACCTCGCTTCCGTGAGCGATTTCTGCTCGCTAGTGCTTGTTTCTCCGCGTTTAGATGGCGGTTTTGACACCAAAAGGTGGTACTGGTTACCCGAAGAAGCGATAGAAAAACGCCTATTCAAGGACGAAAGCACCATCTATTTAGACTTAAGACATGCCGATGAGGTTAATGTTACACCTGGTAACGTCACTGATTACGACTACATACGCCGCTGCATCACAGGGTATTACGTGGAAGACGGAAAAGTAAAATGGGACGAAGATTGTATAATGAAAACCTACAATTTGCGTAGTATTGCATTTGATAGGTACAACAGTAGTCAGTTGATTATCAATCTAACACAGGACGGAGTCGAGATGTCGCCAATGGGTCAGGGATATATCAGTATGTCACCACCAATGAAGGAGACCTATCGTATGCTGTTGGAGAACAAGCTAAATCACGAAGGCGATCCGGTGCTGCGATGGATGGCCGGGAATTTAGAAGTAACTTACGATGCGGCACAGAACTGTAAGCCGGACAAGAGTAAGAGCCAAGACAAGATTGACGGCATCACCGCTTTAATATGTGCAGTGGGTGAGGCCATGACAGAAGAACAAGAAGACCAATTTCCTGAAGACTACACAATGCGTTTCTTATGAGTTGCGAACAAGACCTGAAACTCGCTCGAAAGTTAAACTCCGCAGAAGGATTTGTGGATGAGTATCAGAGTCGGCTGTCATCGCATCGCAAAAACGTCGAAGCGTACTGGTCAGTAGAGGAAGACTACTACAGGATCTTTGGTCGCAATAGGTATAGTTGCTATCAATCTTTCCACACAATCTTGAGGAGAATACTTAAGAGAAATCGAACATCGTAGGACTTATTAGATCCCGAAAATCGTATTATTGCGCTTATGGCTGACCAAAAAGGTTTATTTGGTAGACTCCGAGAGGCAATCCGACCTGCTGCTGATCAGGAGAAGCGGTATCACGACCCTGCATTCTACTATCCCTGGACTCCTACTCAGTCAGGCGTTGCTATGAGTCGCGAAGGCGCTATGGCTGTAAGTGCAGTCTATGCGTGTGTGAACAAGATAAGCAGCACAATTGCCAGCTTAGATTTGCACTTGTACCGCATGCAAAATGATCGCAAGGAGGGTGTTTATGATCATCCTGCTTTCGTTTTATGTGACAGTGAGCCAAATGCATACTACAATGCATTTACATTTTGGCAGTTTATCATCAGTGATGCCTTGATGCATGGCGCTGGATACGCACTGATCAAAAGAGACCAAAATGGCCGGCCAAAAGAGTTGGTTCTCACAAGTCCAAACAGTATTGTTTCTAAGGATTTAAACGGTCGTCGTATCTACATGTATGAGGATACGGAAGAACCATTGTACAATGAGGACGTACTTGCCATTGAATGCTTTCGAGGTGTTAGCCCAATAGCTGAACACATCGAGAACATAAGCCTTGGCTACGCTGCTCAACAGTACGGCGCTTCGTTCTTTGGAAGCGGTGGCAACATGAGTGGTGTGCTGATGACCGACAAGCAACTAAGCGAGGATCAGTACCGGCGTTTGTCAAGCACATGGCAGCAGAAGTACCATGGCATGAATAGCAGTCACGCAACTGCCATATTGGAAGCTGGCCTAAAGTACGAACGTGTAGGGATACCACCGGATCAGAGTCAATTCCTTGGTGTACGTAAGTACCAAGTCGAGGAGGTTTGCCGAATCTTCAACGTACCTACAGGCATGGTCCAGGTCGGTGAGCAGAAATACAGCAACGTAGAACAGCAAGACCTTTTCTTTGCCAAACACACAATCCATCCGTGGTTAGTGAGCATCGAACAAGAGATGAATCGCAAGTTGTTGCTGCCGGAAGAGCGTAAAGAGCATAAGTTTAAGTTTGACATGTTAAGCCTCATGCGTGGTGACATGGCTGCTCGCTCTCAGTATTATCACACTTTGTTGTCAGATGGGGTGCTTACTATCAACGAAGTTCGTGGATTGGAAAACCGAAATGCTATTGAAGGTGGTGATCAGGCTCTCGTTCAGGTCAACCAATTGCCTTTAACTAGCATGGAGGCTTACGCTAACTCGATCACTAGTAACAATGGCGACGTACAGTAACTACCCACAGAGCGCACGACGTGCTGCACGTAGGGCGTTGCGCCATAAAGAGAAGAACGGCAGTGGTTGTGGCACGGGCGTAGGCTGGAATCGTGCTAACCAGATAGCTTCAGGCGAAGGTTTGTCTTTATCAACAATCAAAAGAACCTATGCTTTCTTGTCTCGTGCGGAGGTCTACAACCAAGGCAAGTTCACGAACGACAAGGGCAAAGAGATTTGCGGTAGCATTATGTATGCTGCGTGGGGAGGTAGCAGTATGAAGCGTTGGTGCAAAGGAATTATAAATCGAGAAGAATGAGCGATATTCAAGACAAGGATCTCGAAGTACGCAACCTTGACATCGAAGTACGAGTGTACGGCGATGACGAGGAAAAGCGCATTGAGGGATACGCTGCTGTGTTTAATCAAAGCACCCAGCTCGGTAATGTTGAAGAAGTTGTTATGCCAGGAGCATTCGAAGGTCGTCTGAATGACGATGTAGTTGCTCTGTTTAACCACGACCAAAACATGCCGCTTGCCCGTAGCCGTAATGGCGAAGGTACTTTGAAGCTAGAAGTCGATGAGGTCGGCTTGCGTTATAGCTTTACCCTGGGCAACCAATCATACGCAAAAGACCTCGCCGAGTCCATTAAGCGCGGCGATGTTAGCGGATCTAGCTTCGGCTTTGTTGTGCGTGAAGATGAGTACGAGCGAAAGAGCGATGGTGGTTACCTTCGCAAGATTCACAGCGTATCTCGCCTCGCAGACATCTCACCTGTTTTGACACCAGCTTACCCACAGACCTCGGTCAAACTCCGTGATGCTATCAGCGCCATGGAAGAAGAGGATCAGGTCGTGGAACAACCCACTTCGCCTACGTTGACCCCTAAAAGGAACATCGCGGAGGCACTTCTTTCTATTCATCAACATAATTCTAACCAATGAAAAATTCATTGAAATTTAAGGAAGAGCGAGCCTCCCACATCGCAGAGTTGGAGGGTCTCGTCGAGACGGCAAAAGGTGAAAGCCGTGATTTCACCGAGGACGAAGAAGTTCGTCAAGCAGAGTTGAACCAGTCGATCTACGCTTTGGACGACAAGATTGCTCAGGCTGAGAAGACTGAGGAGATCATGCTCCGTAGCTTGGCCGGCGAGGCTTCTAAGTCTGAAGAGCGCGAGTTGGAGCAACACGCAAAGGAATACAGCTTGCAAGATGCAGTTGCTCAGTTCCGCAGCGGTGGCAAACTCGAAGGTCGCGAAAAGGAAATGGCTCAAGAGGCACAGCGCGAGTTCCGCGAAGCTGGCATCTCTCCTACGGGACACATTCAAATCCCAATGTCGTTGACTTACCGTGCAACTTCTCAGTTCGCAGGTACAACTGGTAGCGCCGAGCAATCAGTTTTGTCTGGTCTCGTTCCTGATTCTGTTTTGGAACGCGCAGGTGCTAACCGCATCACAGGTGTTGCCGGAACAGTCATCTTGCCATCTTTGCCGAGCGATGCTACTGCAATTAAAGGTGAAAACACCACAATGGATGCTTCTTCTGCAATGAGCAAGGTAGAGATTGCACCAGTCCGTATCGCCTCTCGTATCGATGTTTCGAACCAAATGTTGGTTGCTTCAACAAACACATTTGACTCTGTTGTTGCTGCGCAGTTCCGTAAGCACAGCGGTGGTTTGTTGGACTCTCAAGCATGGGCGAACTTCGTAGCGCAAGGCGCTTTGGTAAAGCGTAGCACTACTGCTGCTGCTGCTATTCCCGCAATTGACTTTGCTTCTGCAAACGACCTGATCGGTGCATTGGGTGATGCTGATGCTTTGAGCAATAACGCAGCCTTCTTCAGTTCTTTTGGACAGTTGGCAACTGCTCGTTCACAGCAAGCGGTCACCAATGGCGGTATCCCAACTTTGCAGACTGACGGCACTATCGCCGGCTACCGTGCATACGGTCACAGCCAAATCAATGCTGCCTTGCTTACCGATACCGATGTTGACACTGCTGCCGAAGTTTACAAAGCCGCCGGTGCTGTCACTAACCTCAGCAATGAAGATGCTGCGCTGCCATTCTTCATGATTAACATGGATGATGTATATTGCTGCTACTGGGGTGGTGCAGATCTCGTGGTGGACAACTTGACGTTGGCTGCTGACGGTATCACTCGCCTCATCATGAACTACTATGCCAACTGCAAGGTTGGTCACGCTGCTTCTGCTAAGTACGTAGCTGTAGCCTAATCGTTCCATAGGTTAGACCCCTGGTCGGATACGCCATGCATGTAAAAGCACTGCCAATGTCCGATCAGGGGTTTTTCCTTCAATCGTTTCAACATGAATCTTATCAATGTACAAGGGTTCATCTATAAAGATGACCAACTTATTGGCGCACCAGGTGCGGACTTCTTAGTTGCAAAGCGAAGAGGAATTACTAAGACGGTAGAAGTTGTAATAGATGCAACGCAGCATGCCGGATCAGAGGACATCGTGTTGTTCGGTGCTGACTACCGTGCGTTTGAAGTAAACGGCACAACGTATGCTAGTGCAGATGCTGCCGTTACCGGCATCAACACGTTGCTAACTGCCACACGCGCACTACCGGAAAAAGTAGATGCCTCTGCTTTGCCAACCGCAGCAACAGGTCTCGCATCTGGCGATTTGTATGTTTCCAGCGGCACTGTAAAGGTTAAAGCCTAATGGACTACCCCCACGTCAACATAGTACACGTAGCCGAGACTACTGCGGTCAGCGAGATTATTACTGCTGCACGAGCCAAGGAGCATTTACGTATTGACTACACTGATGACGACACTATGGTCAGCACCCTGATCACAGTAGCGCAAGAGTTAGTTGAGAAGTACTGCAACTTGAAGTTCGGTGTACAGACGTGGGCAGCATATTGGGATTATGCACATCCGCTTGTTCATATCCCTAAGTTTGGCTCTAAGAGCCTTATCACTTTTGAGAAGCTAAATGACAGCAGTGTATACGAGACTGTGCCTGCTGCTGACTACCAGCTTGAGAGTATCTCGAACCCTATGAGGGTTCACATGAAGACATACGACACGTCAACTATTCAGTTGAACCGTTACAAACTCTCTTTCACAACCACAATAGAAGAGGCATCTATTCCTGTATACGTAGAACAGGCGATGCTTATGATTATTGCTCACCTGTACGAGAACCGTCAGGATGCCGGATATCGTCGTGTGCATGAAGCACCGATGAACAGCAAGTACCTGCTAGATCGTTACCGAGAACAATCCTTCGTGTAATGTTAGACTTAGGCGAGTTCCGTTATCCTGCCAAGATCCTTCGCCCTGTCTACACGACGACAGATTGGGGTGAGAAGAAGTTACAGTATTACTACCTTCAGTACGACGTTCGCGCACGTCGGCGTGACATTGAGTGGTCTACGATTGGTGAGGAAGCACACGGCAAGCAACTCGTTGTAGAGGCACGTACTGAGTACTACATCAAGCGTTACCGACCCGACATCACAGAAGATTACGTCATCTTACAAGGGTCTTTCACATATGAAATTACTCGTGTTGATGATTTTGATTACGGTCGTTACACACGTCTTGTAGCCTTGCGACGAGACAATCTCAAGATAGCAATACCTGAAGGTAATCTTTACGAACAGTACATGCTTATTGAATAATAATGTCGCTTGGCTCATCACGATACGGAGCGAATCTGCGCATTGACACGCGAGACGTGCAACGGTTTGAGAAGAACTTGAAGAAGTTTGAGCATATGACCGTTAAGAAGCGCCGGGATGCTATGGCGCAAGTGGCTAAGTATGCCTTGAAAGACACGAAGCAAGCGATGGTTGCTAACGCTAATAAGATACGCAGAAGCGGCACATTGGCAAAGAGCATTACAAGCGCCACGTTCAAACGAACAGGCTTTGGATCTGTTGCAGGAGCGCGTACTGGTCCGGTGATCCGAGGCAAGAGTAGTCGTCGCGCATTCCACGCTCACCTCGTCGAGTTGGGAACAAAGAAGAAGCGCAAGACAGTTAAGCCAGGTAAAGGCGCTTTTAAATTCTACGGCAGGAGAACACGACGTTGGGTAGTGACCAAATCTATTCACCACGGCTCACAAGCAAAGCCTTATATTGCACCAGCTTGGGAGAAGACTAAGAACAAAGTGCGCACACGTATGCGCAAGAAGATGAAAACGATTTTGGACAATCTTAAAAGGGACTTTCCTAAATGATACACGTAGTCAAAAAGATTTTAGACGACTCAGTGCGAAGTTCACTTGCTCCGTTACGTGGAAACAACAAAATTGCCTTGGTTAAAGCGCCGCAGCAGGTTCGTCGTCCCTACGCTGTGATCGACTTGGAAGGCACTACTTTGGAGCGATACGTCCAAGGAAATGCAGGAGGTGGAGTGGCTAGAACCACACACAACATCATGGTCTATATTACTGCAACAGGCATTGAAGAGGCGTGGTCGCTCAAAGAAGGTGTACAGGCCGAGTTAGATGAATACAACGGCACTGTCACTGTTGATGGTGTAAACTATGCTGTTGCCCGGATCGCACTGCGCGATGTTACTACCGATGCACACGAACTACATGAATTCTACATCATTCAAATGATGTTTGATCTCTATGTCGTATAATCGAACTGAGTTTACTCAATCGTCTTAGAAAAGACATTATTTCGTACTACAAAACTATTCGAACATGGCAACCGTAAAGGGTAATAACGTCACGCTCTACTATAAGGCTGAAGCCACTAACAACGCAAGTGATATCACGTCACTTTCAAGTTACGCGGACGTAGAGGGCGTGACAAGCGTATCATTCAGCGCAAGTAACGCTACCTACGAGGTAGACTTTAAGGATGTGACACCTGCTGATGCTTCGAATCCACCCAGCTTGACTGCTACTCGTGCCTATGCTGTTGGCACAACTACTTGTAGCATGTCTGTTGAAGGCGTATACGATCCGGCGTTTACAGACAATGCCGAAGACTTGTTCGATTTGTGCAAGAATAAGACTCGTGTAGGCTTGTTTTTCAACGGCACTGGCACGGGCAACAAAGCCGTAGGCGGCGTAGGCTTCTGCACTAGCTTTGAATTAAGCGGCGGTGTAAACGATTTTTCTACTTTTTCGGCATCGTTCGAATTGACCGGCGATCCCACAATCATTGATGCAGTATAATCATGGCAACAGTTAACGCAAATACGGTAGCACTTTACATTGATACCGCAGGAGGCTCTATCAGCAGCCCTGCTGACCAGGCTGGTGCAACTCCCTCAATGGTTCCGGTCGCGTTTAGCACAAGCGCTTCGATTAGTGTGAGCAACGCTACATACGAGACAACTTCTATTACTGCCGCAGGTACTGCTGAGACACGTCGGGACTTTGCTGTTGGCAGTACATCTACAACAATGTCGGTCGAGGGTGTTTTGGACTGGGCAACTGAGGCAGGCACATTGGATGTAGATGCTTTGTTCGATGCATTTAAGGCAAAGTCAAAAGTGACAGCAGTATGGCAATCGACAGCTAACGGAAAGGCATTTGGCGGTTTCGGATTTTTGACATCATTTGAATTGTCCTCAAGTGTAGATGATTTTGCTACATTCTCCGCATCATTGGAATTAGATGGCGATCCCCAAGCCATATCATAAGTTTGGTTTCTGTTTCTTGTTTTCTTCATGGGGAAGGGCGGTGCATTTTGTACCGCTCTTTCTTATTTTAGCGGAAACCTTTATACATGAATCAGTTATCAGGGAAGTTTGACGTGACCATAGCACGTAAGAAGTACAAGTGCCACCTCAGCATGAACGCATTTCGTTTGTTGTGTGAGAAAGAGGACTTGGATTTTAATGAGATGCAAAAGTGGATGAACAAGAACACGCTTGTTGCTGTCCCAAAGATTATCTACTACGGCATTGTCAATAATGCATATTTCAAAAACGAAGATGTTTCTGAACTACCTTCTTTGGAGTTTATGTCCGCACATATTTTGGAAGACATGGACAGCCTAGAGGATTACAGCAACAAGATTGCCATTGCGTTTGGCGGCGAAGACCCTGAAGAGGAGGGAAAGAAGTAGACGACCAGGACACCCCTGCTCGGAGCTGGCATCAAATCTATGAGGAGGGTCTGTCATTGGGTTTGCTCCCAATGCAGTTTTGGTCGTTGACATTCTTTGAGTATGCCAGCTACAGCAAACATTTACGGCATCAAGACAGTAGACAATGGTGGCATACGAGTAGTCTATTGGCGATGACAGCAAACGTAAATCGTGACCCAAAACGTACACCCAACCCGTACAAGCCGCGCGATTTCCATCCCTATCCTGATCATAATAAAAAGAAAGCAAAGTTTGTTCGTGGTTTGACGGCTGAGGAGAGGGATCTTACCGAATCTTGGGCGACAAAATTCCTCGAACAAAATGGCTGAAGAATTAAGTAAGTTATCCGTCATATTCCTCTTAGACACTAGCCGGTTTGAGAGGTCACTGACAGACACACAAAAAAAGATGCGCCGAGTGGGCAGGGAACTGTCCGATCTAGGAAAGCGCATGACCATCGGTCTTACTGTACCGATTGCTTTAGCAGGTAAAAGGATAACTGAAACGGCCACCGCATTCGAGTATCAGATGGCTCGTGTGCAAGCCATTAGTGGCGCTACATCTAGTGCATTCAAACAACTCCAGGGCAATGCCGAGGCACTTGGTGCATCTACAATCTTTACCGCGCGTGAGGTCGGCGCACTGCAAGAAGAGTTCGCCAAGCTGGGCTTTACGGCACAGGAGATTACTAAGGTAACTGAAAGTACACTGTCGCTCGCGCAAGTTACAGGTGCTACACTGCCTCGTGCAGCAGAGATTGCCGGATCCACGCTTCGCACATTTAACATGGATGCCTCTCGTGTTGGAGAGGTAAACGATTTGGTGGCCGTTGCCATCAGTAGGTCTGCACTTGACTTTGAGTCATTTGCAGAGACTATGAAGTACGCCGGTAGCCAAGCCGCTGTAAGTGGTGTGACTATGTCCGAGCTGGGGGCAGCTATGGGTGTCTTAGCTAACCGAGGTGTCAAGGGATCAATTGCAGGTACTCGCTTGCGTATGATTTTCGCTAAGTTGACTGAAGAAGGCGGAGACACACACAAAAAGTTCCTAGACTTAGTACACGGCAGTATGAGCATGGCTGAAGCAATTGACCGCTTCGGTATTCGTGCTGCAACGGCTATTCCGGTTCTACAAGAAAACGCTGCGGAGTTCGACCGTCTTGACCGTCAGATGCAACTCGCACACGGTACGCTTGAGATCATGCAAGCAGAGATGGACGACACGTCTTTTGCTGCTCAGAAAAAACTAAAGTCTGCCTTAGAAGATGTAAGCATCCAGCTTGGTAAAGCGTTGCTGCCTATGATTAATGCGGTTGCAAATGCTTTGGTTAAAGTAGCCAATGGTTTTGCTTCGCTACCTAAGTTCTTCCAAACGCTGATCGTTGTTATAGGAACTTTAGTTGCGGCTATTGGCCCGTTGCTTTTGGTGTTTGGGTCTTTGAATCACTCGATGGTCACCATCTCTCTGCTATCTCCAAAGTTAGCTACTGCGCTGTCTTCTATGTTTGGGCCAATCGGTATTGCAGTCACTTTGATTGGCACTTTGGCTCTGTCTTTCTTAAGCGCGGCTAGTGAAGCGGAGAAGCTAGAAGGTGTAGGTGATCGCACAAACCGCGCTATGTTGCAAGCAAAGGAGGCTACTCTTAAAGCAACGTCTAGTGTTCGCATGCTCATTGACCAGTATCAAAATGAAAATAGAACACTTGAGGAGAAGCAGCGCATCCTCAATGAACTAAATCGTCTTCAGCCGAAATTCTTTGATAAGTTAGATGCAGAGGCTACAAAGGTTCAAGACCTTGAAGACGCATATCGTAATCTTTTCAAGGAGATGCTTCGTCAAGAACAGGCAAAAGCCTTTATGACGGAGATAAACAAGTTAGAAAGTGAACGCATTGCATTCCTAATCGAAGAGGATAAGCGATTGCAGCAACTCGAAGACACACGTCGTCGTGCAGCAGAAGGTGACCCATCTCTGCAAAAACGAACTGTAACTGTTACTACCGAAGAGGGTGACAAGATTACTACAGAACGCGATCCGGTACGGTTTGCTGAGATGGAGTTTGAGTCTTATCAGCGATACGCTGCCAAACAAATTAAAGACCTAGAATCACAAGCCAAGCGGTTTGAGGGCATGATGCAGGATCGAGGCTTGTTTGAATTGTTGTTAGGCGATCCTCAAAAGGTTACGCCTGGTAGCGCTACTGTCGCAGTGCGAGAGATGGAGGATATTATGGCCGAGTTAGCTAAGAAGCTAAAGGTCATTGAAGCGCGTAAGGATGCCTTGAATCTGTCTGACCTAGACGTAAGCAAAGAAAAACTTACAGCATATACAAAAGCCTTTGAAGACCTGATCGTAGCCGGCGTTGATGGGCAAGACGTAGGCAACAACATAAAGTTTGTTGGTGATGCTGTTACAGGCTTGAACAACGACATTGAGAAGGCGGAGCAAATTCAAGAATTAGCTGACATTCTCGAAGACCTCGATCGTAAATTGGCAAAGATCAATCGTCGCATGACCGGGGCAATTTCCGGGCCTGAAAGCAAGTTGAAAAGTCTCAAAGCCGAGCAACAAGCCATAGGTGATGCGATTGCTAAACTGCAAAAAGACACTCCAGGCGCTACTGAGGAGATTGCTAATCTGCAAAAGCAATACGATGAGTTGACACCTGCAATTGCTAAGGCAAATGAAGAACTCTTAAAGTACCAACAAAGACAGCAAATGATTGAGACCATTACTAATGGCTCTGTTGATGCTTTCTTCTCTTTGGGTTCAGCAATGGGTGACTTGACTGATTCGACAGTATCGTTAGGACGAAGGATGGTCAACTCAATTGCCAAGTCTGTTGCCGCAATGCTTAAGCAAGTGTATGTGCAGTTTGCCTTGAATGCAATCCAAAACTCTACACACCCACTCCACGCAATTGCACTTATGGGTATTGGAGCTGGGGCAATTAGCGGCTTCTTAAACAGCATTCCGGCACTCGCCCAAGGGGGCATCGCCGTCGGGCCACAACTCGCCGTCGTCGGCGACAACCGATCCGGACGTGAGGCTATTATCCCATTAGAAAAGCTACCTGGTTTAATGCAGAAGATGGGCGGCGGTATGGGCGGTCGCTTGTACGGAAGCCTTGATGGTTACGATATTGTATTGTCGAACGAGCGCAACAACCGCTTGATGCAACGATCCTCACGATAATGGCAATTCAGCAACGATTCCAAAGCATAATCCAAAGTGGTAGCGGTGACGTGTACCGCCTGAAGTTGTACGACCTTGACCACAGTACGAATGCCGGAGTGCAGAACGCTACGTGGGGTTGGAACATCTCAGACGGTGTGCAGACGATCGAGACACTTTACGACAGTGCGGAGATCAGGTGGGACGGTCAAACCGACAAAGTGCATCAGGGCATCATCGGTAGCACGTTCAGCGTTGCTTTCTTGTCGCAAGACAGCAAGGGCTACGGCATCTTGACTGCCATGAAGTACAGCACCGAGTTCAAGCTGGCAATCGAGGTAGAACGGTGGGACTACACTGCTGAGGCATACGAGGTGTACTGGCGTGGTGTTGCGTTACCGGAAGCGATTCGTGTAGACTACAGCGACAACCCAATGGTCATCCGCATGCAGTTCACTGATGGACTGAGCCTGTTGCGAGATGTGACCTATGTAGATACCGACTACACCATTTACGAAGGATACGAGACTGCTAGATCACAAATCGGCAAGTGCATGCGCCACCTGCCGCACTTGGACTTGTGGGGCGCGACTGACGACTTCTTCTTTGAGGCGTGTGATTTGTTCCATGACAACCACGCTACATACAACGCAAGCAACGAGATTACAGCCATTAGCAGCATACTAAACGAAGTAGGCTGCCGTCAGGAACTGTGGTACGAAGAGCGCAGTTACGACCCACCATTCTTCCGTGAGCAGCGGATCAGGCAGAACGGTATGACGTGCTACGAGGTCATTGAGCATTGGATGATTAGTATGGGTTTGCGACTGTGCCATACCGGTGGTGCATTTGTTGCAGTCAGCCCGTTCCTAAAGATAAGTGGCCGTGCTGATCGACTCTACAAAAACACGAAGCAGTCCTTAGTAGACACTGCATACGACGACAGCGCAGCTACAGCGGATAGCAGCAATACCCAGCTCCTGCCCGACAGTGTAGACATGACAGCCGACTCTGTACTGCAAGGCAGTTCTATGTCATTTATGCACCCTGTTCGCGGCATCTACTACACGCATTTGCAGGGTGGTAGCGCACGACTATTTCCACAGGTGAATTGGGTTGCAGTCGAGGGCGACTTCCCACAGACTGATCTTTCTGTAAACCTCATCGGTCAGATTTACGACATCAGCGAAAACTACAATGTACAATTCCCGTTGAGCAATACGACGGCTGTCGTGCCTACTGACCGTCCGGTACGTATAGTCGGCAGATTTCAGCATTGGTTCAGAATTGATGACACACCTGCCGCTTATCAAGACAAAGCGATTGGCGCACAGTTTGAGGTTCGTATGAAGGTAAAAGTGGGTCAGTACTACTTGAAACAAGACGTATCGTTGTTGCCTCTTAGCGATTTTACTAACGACACTAGCTTCGGGGACATCGTCAAGACCGGATCGGATATTACTACGTGGCGGCCATTGGTTATTAGCAGCGACGTTGAATGGACAACCGACAGCAGTGACCGTTTCAGTTTCCCTTCTTTTCTAGTGCCAAATGACGTAAACGTACCGTCTGTAGACCTGCTGCAATACGACACAGGTAACGGTGACATCATTGAGTACGCATGTGGATTTGGTTGTCGTCGTCATCCAGATAACCCAAACAAGATGAAGTATGACAGCACCTCGCGACAGCTATGGGGTCAGGCATACGAGATTATCTTGGACAGCAACTTTCCACAACTGCCAACTACGACAATTGAGGAGACAGGTGTAGAGATTACGGTAGAAGTAATTGGCTACATGAATGACGGTACTGTAGTAAATACAACCAACAACCCGTCAAACTATACCGATATCATCTACCCCACAAACCCAATCCGCCCTGACGGTGCGCGAATTATCGGCTTTAACATGTATGTGGGTGATGGAACGGATGAGGACGATGCGTTCTACTACGCAGAGGGAAGCACAGTAAACGGGACGGAAATGGTAGAGGGTGGTGCTACTATGGTCGGCAGCCGAGTAGTAGAAGACTACGGTACGATTGGCGTACTCGTTGCCACCGGATCAGACGGCTTCAGCCACGAGTGGTACAGCGAAAACGGCTTTGTGTATGGCGAGAACAAGCGCAACCTTGAAGTACTTGCCGACGAGCATATCCGTCAGCGTGTAAAGACTCGTGACACGTTTAACTTGCAGTTCCTTGCTCGCACAGCGGAGCAACCCTGGTTTGGCCCGCACCAACGCTACAAGTGGACACACGAAGGCACAGACCACTTCCTTGTGCCATTTGCGTGTACTCACCAGCTCACAGAGAACATACTCACCATTGAGGGCTACGAGGGTCAGCGAGATACTGGCACGATTACAGAACATAATGACTCCAATAAGAAGTTAGTTGGCACACAAATCGTAGGCGGTGGTGGCGGTGTCGTTGGCACGTCGCCCATCTTTACGCCGCGCAGCACCTTTGGATCTAGCAACCCTGGTATTAGTGCTGCAGATCAAACCAAGCTAAACCTGATCGATGTCACCACTAGCGTTGACTTAGACAACATCTCATCGGGTGGCGATACCGATGCATCAGACTTATTCCAAATATTCCTTGAGAAGTAATGGCGAACGCTTACAAAGTAAAACACGTTGAGATGAACGGCAGTGGTTATTTCACTGCCTTACGCGGTACTGCAAGCACTACGCTTGTAAAAGGCATCTATTTTTCTCATGACGACCATAATACGATCGTCACTCTCGCGCTTACAAAGTCCGGAACATCGACACCAATCCCCTTGTGTGAGGTAAGTCACACAGCGGATAATATGACACAACTCTTGCCGGACACCATCGCCCTTGAAAGCGGTGACCAGCTTGAGGTAAAAAGCACACACATTACGTCTAGTGATGTAGGTCACTTGACTGTAAACTACGTAGAGAACACTACTTCTCTTTCCGGTCAATCCATTGGAGTATTAACGGATGTCAACATTGCCACTGCTCCTACTAACGGACAGGTGTTGGTTTGGAATAACACTGCGGGCGAGTTTCAACCAGGCGATCAATCTTCAGGATCAGGTACAGTAACCTCAGTAGGTATTACTGCCGGTACGGGAATCTCATCGTCGGGCGGGCCAATAACCACTTCAGGTAACATAAGTGTTGCCTTAGATGCAAGTATTGATGACTTAACCGATGTAGCCACCACGGGCAAGATTCCTAATGACGTATTGGCGTGGGATGGCTCTAATTGGGTGTACTCTAGACGGGTCTCCTTGCTTTATGAGTTGCTCAAAGAGGGAAGCAGCAAAACAATTACGGCAGAATCTACTAATGCGGACGAAACAGAAGGCTTTGTAAAACTAGAAGCTACCACTGCAAAGCTAAAGGTCAACAACACGGGGGTAGAGATTAGTGAAACTTCGCCCGGTGACATTGAGTTCGTAGTGGCTACTGACAGCAGTGGCACAACCGCTTTTACTGCATTGCATATTGATGGCACTACAACTGCAAACGTATCTGACATCATAGTTAAGGCGGGCGCGTACTTTAAGTTTGATGACGGACTTTATACGCAGTGGATTAAGCCGACTTCAGGCAACACAGGTAACACCGCAATAGTTTTACCGAGCAGTTCAGGTCAATTGGCTTTGACGACTGATTTGTACACAGACAGCGATGCGGATGCTAGGATAGCAGCAGCAAGT
>Ga0208899_1001406_pt1 | contig 17037 bp, 20 predicted proteins | sample VirMetDEL_Nov_24_FD_184518 | JGI IMG/M metagenome (GOLD analysis project Ga0208899, IMG submission 184518) | Aqueous microbial communities from the Delaware River and Bay under freshwater to marine salinity gradient to study organic matter... | ecosystem: Environmental > Aquatic > Marine >... | reverse complement strand
ACCAAAGAGAGATGAAAGAAGAAAAGTGGATACCACTATTTACGGAAGAAGAGAAGGCTGCTATCCTAAAGCATTTTCCAACAGAAAAAACAGCAGAGGATATACATCCCGATAGTGCCTATGGGCAATGGATGAAACGATTTAACACCAACGATGTCAAGTAAACTGCACAAGATGCTTGACACTAACGAATGATAGTCAAAGTAGTTTGTCTATCAAATAATAAGAAATATTAACACCAAAGAGTAAAGATATGGATAAGAAGAGTTGGCATTGGTTTGTTTCTGGTATCATGTATCGTGCCGAATCAAACAAGACCGCGTCGCACACAGAGGCAAGGCAAAGGTTTGAAAAAGAATACGACCTTTGGGTAAACAGCCAGATCAGCGGTGACTCAAAAACCAATAGCATGATTGAAATGTTTAACAATGATTTAGATAAGTATGGAATCGAAAGAGACTAAAACAATGGAGCAGTTCCTTCGGATTGCTATGGCGAGACTGAGGTCTATTTACAAACACCCAATGCAAAGAAGGGCATGGGCGTCTAAAATGTACGCAAGATGGAGAGGTCGCAAGCATTAATCTTTAAGAAAAGAAAAGGCAACGAAAAGCCTGAAGAAGATTTAAACATCGAAAGGAACTGGAAGTACATGACATTGTACGCCCTACGTAAGTACAGAGGAGCGAAGGAAGCATCAAAGTATTTGCGCGTATCAGAACGGACTGTCTTTAGATTAATAGACAGGTGGGAATTAGATTGGAAATGTCCTGATTTAACTAAAGATGAGTAGAAAAGAAAAGTTTGTGGATTGGATGAGGAAAATAAACAACATCCACTATAGCAATCAAGAGCAGATGGCGCGGGCGTTAGAAAATATTACGGAATATCCTTGTGAATTAAATGAGGATAACGTAAATTCGTAGCCACAATAAGGCGAGAGTTGCGAGGCGCACGGAGTGTTTGGTATTAACAATACGTTAGGTTTTAAAACTGAGGTTCGATTCCTCACTCGTCACTAATTTTAATTTATATTTCATGAGCAACACTTATCAGTTCAAGACAACGAACATCAAAGGCAAGCAGTACGTTGAGGTTAATCAACGCGTCATTGCTTTCCGAACCCTTTCTGAATACAAAGGGTTTGCATTAACAACGGAACTATTACACATAGACGATTCGTCTTGTGTGGTTCGTGCAACAATCAGTAACAAAGAAGGAGCAATCATTGCTCAAGGAATGGCGCAGGAAGACAAGTCTTCTTCACGCATCAATCAAACATCATTTGTAGAAAATTGTGAAACCTCAGCCGTAGGTCGCGCGCTTGGGTTCTTAGGTATAGGCATTGAGACATCCATAGCCACAGCGGATGAAGTTGATATGGCTATCAAGAAGCAAGACAGCACATCAAAAGACAAAGGTAAAAGCGGTAGCGATGTGTTCGCCAGTTCCGTCACATACATTAAGGATGGTAAGAATAAGCCTGAACGAGCAACACGCTTGGCGCAAATCACAGCGAAGTACGGCGACACTTTAACTAAAGCACAACAAACTAAACTTGAGAAATTAGTATGACTGATGGATGGTTTGAATCTTTAGTAGAGAAGACGGGCAAGAAATACTTGTCTTACTCCTCGATAAAGTACGCGTTACAAGACATGGCTTTGTTTGAACTATACATGCAAGGCAAGTTGAAGAAAGAGTCTGATGCACTTACCTTTGGTAGTGCTTACGATTCTCTTTTGTTCACGCCTCACGAGTTCGACAAGCAGTTTCATGTAATGGACGACACCCAAATCGTACAGGATCTGGGAGGAAAGAACCCACGTGTAACCAAGGCGTACAAGGAATGGAAAGCATCACAAGAAGAAACGGCAAAGGGTAAAGCAATACTGACTATTGAAGATTATCAAAAGTGTATTGATATGATTACCCGCTTGGACGATTCTAAAGTGTTGAGCATTTACCTCGATGGGGATTACCAAGTTGAGTTTCATCAGAAACTTGACATCAGCGGAGAGGTAATCCCTTTTCGAGGATTCTTAGACTGTCTCGGAAAAGGATTTATATCCGACAGTAAATCATCACGCAGTGTTAAAGGATTTCCAAGAGACGTTCGCGTCTTTGGGTACGACATACAAGCCTTTTTGTACACGCGCGCGTTTGGTTTCAATGATTTTTATTGGGTAGTACAGGAGAAAGCATATCCGTACTTGCCCGCTGTATATAAAGCAACGGAGGACACCCTTGCCTCTGGCGAACGTAAGGTTATTCACGCCTTGAAAGCAATCAAGGAACACTACAAGAGTGGTAAGAATACATCTACGTATTTTATTCAAGGGGAAATTTAATCACTACCTTTCTATGCAACAGAATGGAAAAAAGGACAACTACATTGGATATGTAGGTGACCGCAAGGAGTTTGACAGCGGAGTTGTCAAGTATTCAATCTCTTTTAAAGAGGCGCAATTGGACGAGTTGAAAAAGTATCTCACAAATGCGGGTAACGTAAACATCGACTTCGTTATTAAGACGGACGGTACAGCGTTTACCTCTGTGTTTAACCCTCGTGCAACAGGAACTAACGCACCAAGCCGTGCCAACCAAGCGGTTGCGCAAGGCAAGGATGATCTGCCGTTCTAAAGTTTAATGAAGGGGAGGGAAAAGATATTTTAACATGCATCTTTGTATTAGGGCCCTCCCCTCATTATTTATTTATGTCTCGGAAGACAGGAGAAGAAAGGGTTCCTTACGGGAGTGTAACACCCTTTAGTGGAAGACCACCTGTTCAGGTGAAGTCTGCATATTCAATAGAGTTTAATCGAAAAAGAAAAAGATGGATATTAAATCGAAAAGGAAAGACAGTGTTCAGCAGCAAGGAGAAGATGGACGTGGACAATTGGTACGAGAAAATAATAGCAATCAACTGCATGATATTTTAGTTGCTGTTTACGGAACCCTCAAGAGAGGCTGCGGAAACAACTTACTACTGCACGATTCTGTTTTTATATCAGAAGGAAAAACCAAAGAGAACTACCCCCTGGTGATAGGAGGATCTGGACTACCGTTCTTAGCGAAACAAAAAGGGGTAGGAAAGAATGTAGAGGTAGAGGTGTACTTAGTAGACGAGAGAACGCTTTCAAGTTTAGACATGCTTGAAGGACACCCTCGTTGGTACAAGCGTGAAAAGATAGACGTAGTATGTACTGATGGAACAACGCTTACTCCCTGGGTATACCTTGCCCCTGAAGAATACTACAAGGAAGGGGACGAAACCTTTGAATCTTTTTTAGGGTGAGATTTTATATAGATTTAAACGAAGAGGAATTGATGGCTCTACACAAGTTGCTATCCGATAACAAGAAGTTGGGACTCTTGAAAAAAGTGGAGCCACACCTCAAGGTTTACAAAGAAAAATTAAAGCATGGCAAGTAGAGAGTATTACTACATAAGAACCATAGACCAACACACTATAAACGAAGCGATAGAAACATTCTCTACAATCAATAGAGTCCTGCCTGAGCAACTACAAAATCATCGCAGAGACAGAGACCTTGTAGAAACCCGCTGTATGGTGTGGGCATACCTTAGAGAACATACAACGCTTTCTTTTAGTAGTCTTGGTAAGTTGTTTAGTAAGCATCATTCCACAGTAATAGCAGGACTCAAGGCTCACAAGAAGCACACTGAGATTTTTAGCAACGGCAGAAGAGTGAATGAACTGTACACTAAAAAGTTTTTAGAAGGCAGCGAGATACTGGATCAAGTGATGAGCGAACGTAAGACATACGCAAAGGACTTGAGGTACAGGGTGGTGTTGTATACTAATGACCCGAGTGCTCTTAACAACGTAGAGATTATGAGTGTAAAGGACATGATGTTATGAGTATAGAAATATTTAGAGCGAACCGAGATGGACAGCCTATATTTTGGTACGTTGTAGACGTTATGTGGCAGACCAAAAGAGGTAAATCAAAAATGGTGATTACCAAATGGAAAGGGATGGAGTGTGTAAGCAGAGCAAAAAACTTACACGACCTTAATAAAGACAAGACAACTCTTCATAATCTTGAACAACAAACTAAACTGACTGCTAAGAAATTAAACTTTAGGGTATACAATATTCAGTCTAAAAAAATAATTGGGTACTCATTAACTCATAAAGAAAAAGACTATGCAAGTGAATGGGGCTAATGCAATAACAATGTTCCAGTCGGTTACCAATACAAGTGAACCGCATTACATAACACTTGAAGACACCTTGCAAAGAATCAAGGACGGCAAAAGCAAGGATACGGTAGAACAAGTAAGGCAAGGAGACAAGCAAGCAAAAAAGCAATTACCAATAGCCCTGTTCTCAGGGGTTTTTGTAGGTAGGAAAGACGAGCATATAGAAGGACACAGCGGTTTAATTGTATTAGACTTCGACCACATTGATGTTCAAGATTACAAGTCTCTCTTAGGTACAGACGAACACATTCGTGCATGTTGGGTTTCTCCAAGTGGAGACGGGCTTAAGGCTCTTGTTCGTATATCCAATCCTGAACGCCATCGTGACCACTTCCGCGCATTACAATCTTACTTTGAAAGAAACTATGGGTTAGAAATAGACCCCTCGGGCGTCAATGTTGCGCGCGCGTGCTTCGAGAGTTACGACCCAGACTTGATAAGCAACGAGTCTTGCAAAACATTCGGGGCTATGTTGACTGAACGTAGTGAACATCAAGAGGTTATTAAGCAAGAGTCTTATACCGACTACGAAAAGTTAGACATCATTGTTCACATGATTCGTAAGGCCGAGGATGGGGACAAGCACAACGTACTCTTACGCGCGTCTATATTGTGTGGTGGATACATCAGCGCAGGACGCATGGAAGAGGATGAAGCGCTTCGAGTAATGGAGCGAGAACTCTCACGCAAGGGCGTAGACAATATGGAACTTGCGAGAAGGACAATGGCTGACGGAATAGACCGAGGCAGGAACATGCCTATTCGTGAGGTCATTGATGATGAGAATAAGATTCGTAGAGAAATGCGAATCAATGACGGAGACATGTCATTTATATCTTCTGACCATAGCGATCTGGAATGGATAAACAAGTTTGCAAACGGAGAGATAGAGAAGGGATTAACCACAGGCTTCAAGCATCTTGACAAATACTTTGTGTTCAAGAAAGAGTTCACCATTATTAATGGTCACAGTAATGTAGGTAAAACCACTATGGCTCTTTTCCTTATGTGTTCTGCTTCCGTTATTCATAATTGGCGTTGGATAATCTACTCCTCCGAAAACAAAACGGCCGCGATTAAGATGAGGTTAATGGAATTCTTAGTAGACTTACCAATAACCGATATGCATTACGAGGAACGCGTGGCTGCATACAAGTGGGTGAACGAGCACTTTACCATCATCAACAACTCTCAGGTATACAGTTACACTGACCTGCTTGTGTTTGCAGAAAAACTAATTCGTCAAGAAAAGTACGATGGATTTTTAATAGACCCCTACAACTCTTTAAAGACTACCATATCTAAGAACGCTCAGTTGTCTTCGCACGAATACCACTACGAGGCCGCATCAGAAATGCTTACGTTCAGCGTTAATAACAATATCGCTGTATGGTTGAATACTCACAGCGTTACTGAGGCTCAAAGAATTAAAGGAGAGGACGGACTACCCGTTGCTCCGAGTGCAGCGATGACTGAAGGAGGCGGTAAATTCGTGAACCGCTGCGATTCTTTCTTGACATTCCATAGAAAAGTTCAGGCAGATGACTACTACATACGCAACCGCACGGAGATACATGTGCGTAAGCAACGCAACCAAGAGACAGGAGGCTCGCCCACTCCGTACCAGGATCCTGTGGTGTTAGAAATCAATTCATCTCGCACAGGATTTACGGAACTTGCATCAGGTGTGAAAAATTTTAAACCATTAGCGTACAAGAATAGCACTTTAGAGTTATATTAGGGTGTGATTACTTATGAAGAAGTTAGTGTAAGCCTGCCTAAGCCCCCGTCTTTAAATCAATTTTATTCGGGGAGACATTATGCTGTCCGTAAAAAGTATAAGGATAAGTATTGGAAGCAAATTGAAACAGCAATGGACAAGTTGGACAAGTTCTCTATGGACACTATGTCTATTGATGTTTCGTACAATTGTAGGTTTGATGTTGATAATGCTATATGTTGCTGTAAGTTTTTGGCAGACTACTTGCGTAATCATGGGTACATCAAGGACGATAGTCCAAAGTTTTTTACATCACAATCAACTAAGTACGACCCCTCTTTGGATAAAGATGAGTTCGTAGCAAAGATAAAGTGCCATGGATATAGACTCGCTGAGTAAGGTTTACTTTCTGGCTACAAGCAGGATACAGGAGACTGCTACTGACTTGTATGAAAGCCTGCATAGTAATAGAGGATGCCCGAGAACGGACGCGGAAAGTTTACACAACACTATACGCAAGCACAAAAGAAGTATAGATTCGGAATTTGATTTAATTAGGTCTGCGCTATTAGAGTATTATGATAACACTGATATACCTTGATTCCCTTAGCGGTATTAACTACCACAGGGTAATGACACCCTTCCTTAGATTGAAACACGATCAGGGACTCAACATTCACTTCATTCAAAACTTCAACGACTTAAAGGAATTTGATTTAACAAAAGTCAAAAACCTTGTCACGACAAGAAGGGTGTCGGTAAGTAATCATCAGGCGTTTAAGAAGTTTTTAAAAGACAATGACGTTAAACTAATTCTTGACAACGATGATTATTGGATTCTCCCTTCCGATAACCCTGCCAAAGAATGGTACAAGAAAGTTGAAGCAGACAATATCAAGAACACCATTAAGATTGCAGACGAAATCTGGAGCCCATCTAAGTTCTTGATTAAGGAAATGCGTAAGATAAACAAGTCCGCTGTATACAGGATAGTTCCCAATACTGTTTACACAGAGGAGAAGCAGTGGAAGGATATACAAAAGGATAATCCAAAAGACTACAAGGTAAGGTTCGGTTATCTCGGAGCAAACGGTCATCAAAAAGACTTGGACGAAATGGGGATGACCTTTGAAGACCACGAATTGTACTGCATGAATCTTATGGATTACAGAGATAGATTAAAAGCAAAGTACGGAATCAACGCTACTGACATTACACAATATGGACAGTTGTACAAGTTCTTCGATGTGTCTCTAAGCCCGCTAAAGAACTCTAAGTTTAACCGATGTAAGTCGGAACTTAAAGTAATTGAAGCAGGGTTCACTAAGACTGCAATCATAGCATCTAATGTAACGCCATATAAAGAGGTTATAAAGCACGGAGAGACAGGCATCCTATGTAGTACTCCAAAAGAATGGAAGGAGGCCATAGAAGGCATGACATTAAGTAAGGCATGGAGGCTTGCTGAGAACCTGCACAAGTATTGCAAAAAACATTACGACCTTTCGGATATAAATAAGATTAGACTTGAAGGACTGCAATGAAAAACCTACACATACCGCCGTACCTAAAGAGTTATGCTCACGATCTGACAATTGTTAGAATCAAAGACAACAAGGATAGATACCAGGGCACTGATAAATACAGACCAGGGTACAAAGACTCTTTACTTTTAGGTGCTGTATCGAGGGAATACTACACGGAGTATGTAGGTATTCTTGGAGAGTTGCTTGTTAGGCACTATTTAGAAATGAGCAGTGAGGTAATACAGTACAAGGCGTCCACCCTTATTAAGAAAGGCACAAACATAACTGACGACTCAGACATTGTAGCGTATTCTTTAGAGACGAGTTATCGAATCAGTATAAAGACTTGTGAGCAAACATTCAAGGCAAACAAGAAGGCAATGGACAAGGAAGAATGTGACATTGTATTATTCATTAACTTTACGTCAAGTCAAACATACACGATTGCTAACTTTAAGCCAAGCCAAGTTCGCTCTTGGAAGGTGGTAAAGAAAGCGTTCTCTCCTTATTATGAGTTACCCGCCGACACATAGGTGTAGTAAATGTAAAAAAAACAAGCCCAAATCTTCCTTTCATATAGACAGGGGTAGACCTTCTGGTCTTCAGCGTTATTGCAAAGAATGCAAGAAGAAAAAGAACGAAGGAAAAGTACCAGGAGAGTATGTTGTTTATTACCTACCAAGAGAAAGATACGTGGGTATGACTAAGAACTATCAACGACGAGTGTCACGACACAAAGACTTAGGGAGAGACACAAAGTATGCGTTCGCTGTACTAAAAACTAAGAGCGTAAGACTCGCTCACTTAGTGGAAACCCTGTTACATATTATGGGGTTCAACGGCTTTCGCTATTAATAATTATGGTATCTTCGATGCCCCCACAATTCGGTGGGATACAACCAATTTTTTATCGCTATTATGAAAGAAGACTTCGACAAATTCGTAGAGGACTTGACGTCCGCAGAACAGCCAACTTGCAACCTTGAAAACCCAGAAGATTGTGAAGCGTGTGGGTCTTGATTAAGAAAATAGTTTCTTATTTAAAACCAACAAACAAAGAAGTAGTAGCAGTAGAAAAAAAGAAAACTTGTAAACCTTGTTGTACCACTTGTCGCTGTCCTTCACAATGATGGACGGCACAGGAACTTCTACTACCTGAACGATGGTGTCTGAATCACAGATAGCATCAACCCTTATCGTGTCGTGTGACCGAATTAATTTTACCCTTAGTTTATCCTTAGTGATTGTGATAGTATCGCGTTGTTTCAGCGTGATAGTATCACGCACTAACACTGGTGCAGTTACAATGGTATCCACCACAGCAACCGTGTCTGCGCTCAGTATAGTTGGGTCTTTCTTTATCGCCTTCTTTAGGTGCCATTGCGCTCCGCAACTGCTCAATAACACGGTCATGATTAATACGTGTAGCCATTTCATTGTTTTTCTTTTTTAATCATAGACATCAAAGAGCCTTGCTTGGAACGTAATGCTACCTCGTTGTCTCTGTAAAGTATGAAGGCAAATATAATTAGAACAATCATTATGGAGAAGAACGTAGGTACCATCCAGTACTGCCATTCAGTAGCAGATAAACCCTGCTTATCTTCTACACCACCTCTCCAACTATCCTCGTGGTCTTTGTGTACGTAGATGTATCGCATCTGGCTCATGTCATAATCCACCGCAACGCTGTCCTCGTATCCTTTTGCCCAGATCCTTACGCTATCTGCCCAACTATTCTTTGCTTTCTGCGGCATACTTTACCCCCATTATAGTTCCGATGATACTGAAACTGTTGGTCAACAAAATCCCAAACAGATTACTCCAAGCATTACCAAGCAATGTGGTGTCTTTATCCATCATTATTGCCGCAGTATATAGTATAGTGGTGGTTATTCCCACCATAACTATAACTATCAACGCCACCTTTACAATAAGACCGATGAGTTCAAACTGCGTGCGCTTCTGTAAAACATCCAGGTCTTCAACGGCCTCGTCTCGTAATCTTTCTGCTTCGTCTTTTTCGTTTTGCAGTTCTAAAAGTAAAGACTCCTTCACTACAGCGGCCTCTTCGAGTTCGCTGTTTTGTTGTTGAACCTTTTTGGTTACGTCTAACCTTTTCTTTCTGGCCTGTTTGTCCCTGAGTTTACACTCATTAATATATGCAACGACATCGTCCTGTAAAGAGTCTTTTAAAATCTTTACAAAGTTTCCTTCTATGTAAACCTTTTTGCTTTTCGCTTTAAGCAAGGCTTCATTTACCGTGTCGTTTCCATTAATCATTTATACACTTTAAAACCTCTTGTCTTGTTTACGTATCCTTCGTAATCTAAAACAAACTCCTCTAACCTTGGCTCAATCTCATCGCTTTTGATAATCCAAAACTGAGCGCCAACCTCTTTGGCTTTTTCGATTTCTTTGCTGTCGTCTGAGGAAGATATGATGCCTATTACCACGCCATTACCGTAGTCTGTGTTTATCTTTCGAATCAATTCTATGCCGTCAAAAGAAGACCCTATGATGTTTAAGTCTACAAACACACACTCGGGCTTGTCGTCCGATGGTCTTTCGTCAAACCACTTCTTGAACAACCTGTCTGCTTCGTCAGAAGAATTCAAGGCCTCAAGGGATAAGGTCATATCTAATAGTGAGCACGCGTCTTCAAATACCAGGTGGAAAAGGTCTTCGTCGTCCACCAATAATATTGAGTTTATCATTTTAGTTTTATGGTAATTATAGTTCCTGTTTCTGTTTTGTCACAAAAGATTTCAAAGCCATGCTCTTTCATAATAGCAACACAAATGTTCAATCCAAGACCACTGCCTTGTTCTTCCTGATCCTTTCTCCTAATGTATGGCTGTGACATTAGGTTAAAATCCTCTTGAGACATTCCTCTTCCATTATCTTCTATAGCAAGAAAATCTTCTCTCTTGTATATTAAAACACGCTTTGTTGCGGAGTCGTTGTACTTTAATCCGTTACGAATTAAATTATCTACCGCTGTACAGAACAAGGATTCGTTTACATTAACCTCTCCAAGTTCTTCTACCTGTACCTGCTTTATGTATGCTGTCCCAGATAAGTGGTTTAATAATATCTCACGAAGGTCGTGCTTTTCTTTTGCAAGTTGAGACTCGAGTTTGACTAAATTCGTGAATTCTTTAACACCCTTATACACTCTTTGTGTGTGTTGTAGCCCCTCGCTAATCATCTTTATGGGTGAGGCTATTTTTAATTCAGCGATTTTCTCCGAGGTGAGTCTTCTCTTTAAGGAACTTAGGCCCCGAGGTATGTATGTATTAATACCTGAGTGCATATCGTGCCGCAGTATTTTAGCGGCGTGCTCGAGATAAGCGTTCTTTTTGTTTATTTCAAACTCTGCTTTTTTCTTGTCGGTAATATCACTGGCAATTTTTAAAACCCTATACACCTCTCCGTATGGGTTCATGATTGGATTGTATGTGCCGTATATCCACACCAGATCACCGTTCTTTTTCTTTCTCAAGAACTCACCACTCTTGACACGGCCCTTGGATAAGTCGTACCAAAAACTATTGTATTGGTGGCTGTCTAATTTGTCATCTCCAGTGAGTTCCCTGTGCTTCATTCCAATCAACTCCTCTCTGGAGTAACCTAATGCTTCACAAAAGATTTCGTTACAATCAATTATGGTTCCGTCGGTATCTAACTCTACAGTAATGCTTGATTTGTTGATAGCACTAAGTGTATCGTCTATAGTCTGAAGTCTGTAGCGCATCTTGCGAGTCACCTCAACTACCACAAAGAAAAAGAAAGGCATAAACAAAATCACAGAAAACCATCCAAGCATTATTTTTTGGAAGTTTATTTCTGCATAACCGATTACCATCGCTGTCTGCATTGACAGAAATAGAAATATGATAGCAATCGAAATCCCCAGGGAAATTTTCGAAGCAACCGAAAGGTTCATTACTCCGCGTCTTTATTCATTAGGTACCACTTCTGAATAGTGTACCCAATGGAGGCAACAAGTAGCAATATTTTTAATGCCATTTCCATGTCAGTAAAAGTTACCATCATTGTAAGAGAATTAAACGTGTATACTTTTACGTCCGTGAAGTTCATTAGTTGCCTTTTTTCGTTTATCGTAGCAAACTTTTCAATCCCTGCAATTGAAAAAGACCCAAGGGTTACTATAACAAAACTGTTGTACACCGCTTCGTTTATTACCAAGTCTTTTCCAAAAGCACCAGTGATTACATCAAGTGCCATTACCAAAACCATTACAGCGAAAGATAGCGATCCAAGAATTGACTTCTCGTTCCAATCGTTGCTGTCTTTAAATATTTCTTTCCAACTCATTCTACAAATATAAGCATTAGTTAGGAAGTTCTACGTCGTAAAGAACGTACAACTTTTCTTCTGGGCTTTTAGAGAACGTCCTATTAATAGTGCTCTCTACGCTTTGCATAATTTTATAGTTACCAAACTTCATTGAGTAGTTTACTGCAAATTCATACGCTCTTTTAATCTCATCCAACCTTACCTGGCGGTTAACCTTTTGGCTTTCTGTTAACTCAGCGTATGGCTTACGGAAGTTTTGTTCTGCCATGTTGTAGTAAAACTGTTTCGCTATATCAACAGGATAGTCTCGGAATAATACCGCTGTAGATAATTGTGCTGCTGTCTCTAAAGGTTGTAACTCTATGTTTGGATTTTCCTCTGCCTCTTTCACGCGCTTACGGTACTCACGAGCAATATAATTGATGTTAGGCGGCATAAAAGTTTCTTTGAATACGTAAGACCCATACGCATCAGACCACTCGGTTAGAGACGGGCCAATGATGTACCTGTGAAACCACCCAACGTCTTGGTTGTTGAGTATTGGTCTTCCATAAGAATCTTTACCGTCAGCAAGGTTGAACAACAAACGTGCTGCAAGGTTAGGATCACTGAAATCAGAGGCGATATTCGTAAGAGTTTTGCTTCTTGAGATTCCTTCACGTCCATAAATCAATCCCTGTATTTCATCGTAGGGGTCTTCTGAACTTATGTTTGCAAAACGAATCTTCCCCTGCTCGTTCATATCTACAGCGACAATATTAGCCCCTTGCATCCAAGGTGGAAGAATGTAATTAGTTCCTCTCGCTTGTTGCGCAAGTTCTTCTTCCTCGTCGTCTTCTAATAGCATGTTGGCTATCGCTTGATACCCCATAGTAGATGCACCTGCAAGTATAATCCCCATGCTTAGTGAGCCCGCTCCGTCAACCATGTATGCAGAGCGCTGAGATTTTGTCAGGTTTTGATTTGTCATTGCTTCAGAAATATCTGCTACGGCATTTTTGTATATGCCAAAGAAACTACGGAAAGCCTCTACGCGGAACGATAAGAAATCTCCAAAGGGAGTCTTAAATAGATTCCTAAAAGCAGGATGAATACGAGACATCGTTGGCATGTTCTGTTTGATACGCTCTGCTACTGCTTCGTCTACCTGTTGTTGTTCTGATGCGCTTAATTCACTGTAAGATTTTCCTTCTGGATTAGTCGCAAGTCTTTTAGCAAAGTTCTCACGCTTCGTTAGGTACGCAATCATCTTTGTGTAGTCATCAATAAAACCATATTGATAAGCAACACGTGCTGCACGCGTTCCCATTTTCCGCTGTGCTTGTTTTACCCTTTCAGGAAGCCATCTCCAGGCGACATCTGGGGAAACCCCATTGAGTTGGTCTATAAAGGATTGATTAATATCGGTAAACATACCCATATTTGGAGACGAGCCAAGCAATCCAAGTTCACCCATTCGGTTCAATACCTTTTCTATTTCAGGATCGGTAACCCCGTCTTTCATTTTCTTGAAACGATTCTGTAAGTCTTTCATTACAGTAAGTCCTCCTCTGTGTTTGTTGTATGGCAATACGAAGTTAGCGCCCAAGAAGTACCAACCACCCATGATATTCTTTCTCCATGTCGGTAGATTATACAGGACACGTACTCTACGCATTTGCAAAAGCAGTTTGTAATACGCCTGTAGTGCTTTGCTGTCGGATTGATACAGCGGAGTCTGCTTAAGCATACCTGCAAAATCATTCTTCACCGCCTTTCCATTCATTGGAGACTTGCTCTCTGTAATTACAGTGTAGTTCTTCTTAAAGTAATTGTATAAAGCCTCGTATACTGCTTCTCTTTCTGCAATTTGGTCACGGGTTCTGTTACCATCTTTATCTACCAGTTCATTTAACCCAACTCTTTTGTAAAACTCTACAAGGCTTTCCCCTTTTTCCATAAGACCAGTGTCTCTTGCTAAGTCTACGAGTTGAGAAAAATTGAGTAGGTTATTCTCAAGTCTTTTGATAACGGACTTTGTAATAATTAAGTCACCGAGATTGCTTTGTTGTGCGATTTCATTTACCCTGTCTGTAAGAGTAAACTGCTGCACCATATTGGTAAGTGTAGCAATGGTTTGACTAAACTTAATGTAAGGGTCTTTCTCTACACCAAGGTAATCCATCAGTTCTATAGGAAGGTCTTTTCGTTCTCGTAACTTTTTTGTAGGTATTCTCATTTTACCCAGTTCTCGCGAACCTGAAAGCCCCTCTCCATAGGTTCCTTTTTGGTTTTCTGCTGCTTCCTCAAGAGCCCTTAACGCATTGCTTACGCTTTTTCTTATAGCATTTATTTTAGTCGCCTCAACATAACGGAAGATGTCGTCCATCTCCATGGGGTCAAGCCCAAGTTCCTCCATCTCTTGTGCGATTTCTTCAGTCATGTTCTCCTCAATGTCAAAAGCCATTTCTACTATTTTGCCTTCTACCATTGCTTTGTACGCAGCCCTGCGCAACTTAGGGTCAAACTTAAAGTTCGGGTCAGTAAAGGCACGATAAGTTCTTGTGCCGTACTTCGCTGTGTTCTCTATGATTACCTCCTGTAGTTCTGTGCTTAGTTTTGCAAATACAGAACTGTTCTGAATAGACTCTTGCATAGACGCACGTACCGCTCGTAGTCTTCCGAGTTGCTTGGCTAACTCTGGGTTCATCTCCATTAACTCCTTAAGCGCTGCTTCTCGTGTCTCGTTGTTTTCTCCAAACAAATAGTCATTAGCAAGATTTGCTGCGCGCTCCCTGTCTGCCTCGGATAGTTTATTTGTAATCCTATTTACCTGACGCAGAGCCAAGAAGAATCTATTGATGTGCTGCACGTTGATTGACTCAGAAACCTCTAACGCCTGTAATACATCACGACGTGTGGCTCTTAGTCGGTCTACCCCTAATGTCTTTTCAAGTTTCTTAAGAAACTCTTCCATCCTTGGCTTAATAAACCCAAGAAGTTTTTCCAACGGGTCAAGCGTCTTGTCGTAGTTCTCTGGATCTGGAACACCCGCAAGGTTCTCGCTTGGTGTAACTTCCACTTCTCCAGTAGATTTTTCGAATCCGTATTCATCAAGTTCTTTTTTTTCTTTTACCTCTGGTCTTTTTCTTTGGAATCTCTCTGTCTGTAATCTTTCAGACATAGTTACCTGACTAAGGTCACCGCCTGCACGAACAGCCTTAGCAAGACCTGTCATGTAAGCGGCAAGGTCTTTAGCAAGAGCGGCTTCTTCAAAAATCTGAACCCGCTGTCCTGTAAGTTTCCCTACCACAGCGTTTAAAAAAGCCTTTACCTCTTCCAAAAAAGAAGGTTCAAAAGCAATACGTTCATCAGCGAGTAAGCGCCCAAGTTCAACCATAAATTCTTCAGACCTGTAGGCTCCCGCGCTTCCTGGAGTTTCCCTCTCTTCGTACCTCTTTGTAAAGTCGTTTAGTTCTTTTACGTTAGACTCGCTAAGTCTTCGTATAATTAACTTTCTAAACTGATTAAAATCAATCGGGCTTCCGTTAAAGAACCTTCCAAAAATATTGTGGTATATCTCATGGTATGACGAACCCTCTGGTGTGTACCTATCTTGCGTTCCCCTTCCTTCAAGACTACTTTCTCTTAAAGGTATTTCAACTGCAACCCTATTTGGCGTTCTGGTTTGCTCTCTTTTAAAACCAGAAGTAATTGCCGCACTGGTCTTTACGTCTTTGGCAGAAAACCCTGCATTCCTACCTGCCTTCATGTATCCTTTTCTACCAAACCCAATATTAAAGTGAGTGGCGTCGGATTCAAGTTTAAGCATTGCTTCGCTTGCAAGAATTAGTTTTGTAAGAGTACGCTGTTCTAAAGGGGATATCCTTGTACCGTCTGTCCACATTCCTTCTTCAAGCATCTGTCTTAAAGCAGCCGCATCATTCTTGTCGAATAAGTTAAAAAACCCTTTCTTCTTTCCTTCAAATTTTTGTCGGGCTTGGTTAGCACTCATGTGTCTTGATGAGCGTCCTGAATCTTCTGCGCGTGCATTAAGTATATCGTTAATTTGCGCCTTCGCTCTACTTGTTTGGGACTCTGGTACAGGCTCAACCTCTGGGGCTGCTTGGCCTGTAACTTCTTCCTCATCGTCTCTTACTTGTTTCGGCTTATCAAGCAACAAGTCGTCTAATGCCTTTGAGTTTGCTTCCATTTCTTCCTCAATGGCCTGCTGTTCTTGTGCAGAAAGATTGTCTGCCTTCTTCAAAACCTCTGCCGCTGTATATATTTCTTTGGCGAGTTCTGCTGCTTGTATTCTTTTTTCCCCTTCCAAGTTTATTACCTGCTCAGATGCCTGTCTAAGCAAGTCGTATTTCTGATTACGTAGCCTACGTATCTTTCCCTCGACAGCCTTCTTTACAGTGGGGTCTTTCTTTTGAGATTCTCTTAGTTGTGCTATTTCATTGTCAATGCTTGTAATCTCTCCGTTGTTTACAAGAAAAGCAATTTCGTTTGCGTCCTTTAAATCCTTCTGATCCTGTGTTTCTGCCCAATCTAAATAGCCTATTTCGCCAGGAGTCTTTCCTATTCTTCCCGTAAGTTTATATGCCATCACAGGAGCGGCAGGGCCTATCTCAGCGAACGCCTCTAAAGCGATGTCGCGCGGACGAAGTTCTTCTCCCGCTATAAGTTGACCTGCTAATTCACCACCACCACCAAGACCTGCTTGAACGAGTGTTTCTGCGGCAAGCACTTTCGCTGCTTGATTTCTTGCAGACTTACTTACTGATTTAACTACTGTCTTACCAACCTTACCCGCTACACCCCCAGATACAGCGTCAAATATACCGATAGGAATACCTCTTTTTAAACCTTTAGCCCGAGCCTTCTTCATTATCTCCTCGTCTTGCACGGCGTCAGCCAATGCTTGAGGGTCTGTTACGTTTACCCCCTCTTCTCTAAGTACGTCCATAATAGAACCGCTGTATTCTAAAGCAAGAGAAGTTGCTCCAAAGTATCCCGCAGTTGCTCCAGTTATAGCACCTCCTGTAGAGGTTACACCCGCAAGCGGGCCACCCGCTAAACCTGCGGCCGCACCCGCTCCTGCGCCTACACCTGCACCCTCAAGGCCAGGCTTAATCGCTGTAGCCATTGAGATTAAAGACTCAGGTATTATTCGTAGTATATCTAAAGCAAAGTCATCTACAGCACTTCCTGATTCATCGTATAGGTAATCAGAATCACGAACCGCATCTCTTT
>Ga0208899_1001399_pt1 | contig 17097 bp, 3 predicted proteins | sample VirMetDEL_Nov_24_FD_184518 | JGI IMG/M metagenome (GOLD analysis project Ga0208899, IMG submission 184518) | Aqueous microbial communities from the Delaware River and Bay under freshwater to marine salinity gradient to study organic matter... | ecosystem: Environmental > Aquatic > Marine >... | reverse complement strand
TCATTATGTTGACGAAGAAAGCGGATTGATATATAATTTCATTCACAAGGCTAGCGACTTTGATAGTAATGGTTTAGGTGTTAGATCAGATGCTATTGTAGTTGTAAATCCTAAAAACAACACCTTTGAGTATTTGTTTGTAGATGTGTACGATGTAAGATATAAGCCTACCGCTTTTGACGGATCTGTTATAAGTGGGATAACTCAACAAAGCGCAACTTCAACTTCAGGTCATGGCTGGGATGGGGCGAAAGGTATTAGAGCTAGCATGAGAGTGCAAGCTATAAACACTTCTGGAGTAGATTTGTGGGGATTGCAAAACGATGTTAGAGTTACTGGTGTTAGCGCTGCGGCTAGTACTGTAAGCATAACTGATGTTGTTGGCATAGCGACCCCTTATAGTAGTGCTGACATTACGGCTAATACTTATATTAAGTTTACTTCAGATAGAATATTAAATTTTGAAGCTGGAACGCTAGAGCAAGAAGATAACGTATCTGGATCTACTGGCTTTAAGTATACGCCTAAAAACAACATAATAACAGGCATAAATATTGTTGACGATTTTTTACTATTTACAGATGGTAGAACTGAGCCTAAGAAAATAAACACAGAAAGATTCAACGGCACTGCAGCGAGCTTCACAACACACTCTAAGTTAACGATAAAAAATAATTTATCTTTAGTAACAACTAGATCTTACGCTGAAGAGTCTCACATAACTGTAGCTAGAATAAATCCAATAACGCCTATTGTAGTAGAAACTAATTACGTAGACTCTGAAGGAGCTGTTAATAGTACTGTTAAAGGAAATACAACCGGCGCAGATCAACCTTATGCCGACACTTTTATGCTTAATGATGGAACTGATGTGTTTGAAGGAGGAACATTTTTTTATATAGAAACAGTTGCCGAAACAGACTATCAGGTAAATACAGAATTAAAGTTAGTTGGTCAAACTTCCTCGGTTACAGCATACGCTTATGTAGAAACAATATTGGCTAACAATAGGTATAAACTTAAACTTATAAGTTCTCCAGAAGGTTATACAGGTTCAGCTTCAGCAGAAGTTTGGGTATCTAGTATTTATGACAAAGAAGATTTGTATAAAACTTCTTTCGTAAACTTTACATATAGATTTAGATATACTGACGGAGAAGTATCTTGTCTAGCGCCATATTCTTTGCCTGCTTTCATTCCGGGCGTATACTCTTATAGTCCTAAAGACGGCTTTAACCTTGGTATGGAGAATCAAATAGCAAGCATTAAGCTTAAAGGATTCACTCCTTGGAGTAGGCCAAAAGATATTGTAGGTGTAGATGTAATAGTAAAATCTAGTAGCTCTCAAAATTTATATATAATAAGATCTTTAGATAGAGAAGACGAAGAGTTTAATCAGAGCTTTACTATTAATACTGTACCTAGTGGATATAGTAGAGGCGAAATAAAAATAACATCAGAGGCTCTAGGTAGAACTTTAGAGTCAGACCAAATATCAAGAGTCTTTGATGACGTGCCTAGATCGGCTTTAGCTCAAGAGTTTACTTCAGGTAGACTAATGTACGGAAATTACGTTAAAGACTATAATCTTACGTCTAGTGGCCAGTATGTAAACGCTGATGTAGAGCTTCAAAGTGTTATTGACAATGTTAATTTTGCAACAAGCTATGACAGTCCAAACACATTTACTTCTTCAATGCCTACGAGCGATGAGTTTTTTGATGAAGACACGCCTATACCGTGTAGCATAGAGTTTGACCCTGGCAGCAATTACAGTAATACAAACTATGTTTTTGACGTACCTGAAGATGGTATTTATAACTTTGATGGTCAATTAGATGTTACGGGTCAAGGAACTTTTAGCGGCTTTGAAGAAGTGGCTGCTCAGTTTACATTGCAACTATGGAAATGTAATGCTGCTGGAACTGTATTAGCCACTCAAATCGTAGAAGGTGTAACCGCAAATGTTGATGGAGCGGCTAATGAGTACAAAACTATTAACTTGCAAGCGGAAGTTTCTCTTTTAAGCACAGAATACGTTTGTTTAGTAGTTACCGAGCACTCTAGCTACGCGGAGCAGAAAAAGTTTAAGCGTGGTTCTTTTAATTGTGTTAGTGCGCCTGACACAACATTTACTTTGACTTCACTAACAGGATTCCCATCTGTGAAGTCTGATAGATCTTACAAGGTTGGAGTCGTGTATGCCGATAAATACGGAAGACAGTCTACAGTTATAGTTGATGAAAAGTCAACGTTAACTATAGCTAAAAATTTATGTGCTAATAAAAATATAATACAAGCAAAAATACTAAACTACGCTCCTGATTGGGCAGAAACTTATAGATTTTTCATAAAAGAAACTGCAAGTAAATATCACAATCTAGTTTTAGAGGCTGCTTTTGATAACAACGACGAAGAAACCGCTTGGTTGGTTTTCAACTCTGCGGACGTAAACAAAGTTAAAGTTGGCGACTTCATTATACAAAAGAAAAAGCATAATAGTGTAGAGGCTGTTACAAACGACGCGGCTAAATGGAAAATATTAGATATACAAGGGAGCGTAGATACTAGTGTCAATGAAGAAGGTGAAACAGTATCGAGTATTGGTGGTACTGATGTCGCTATTAGTGACGCCGTAATTAGCTCTTCTTCAGACTTAATTGGTAAGTTTTTTGTAAAAATAAACTATGATTCAAACTTTCAAACTTACATAGGTAGCGACTTCTCAGCTCTTGGTGTGGTAGGTAATAATAATGGAGCCGCGTTTGAAACTGAAATTAAACAGTCTTTTGATTTAGACTTATTTTATGAAGTTGGACAGGCTTACCCTATAAAGTTAACTAAGCAATTAGCACCGGAATACATACAAATAGGATCTAAAGTAGAACTGCATAGTACTAATGCTAGCGAAATATTTGGCGGCGACCTTGTAAGCGTTTCTTTATTTGAAGATGGTATTCAAAACTATTTTCAAAACTCAGGTAGAGTAATTACTGTAGCTGGAGCTACGTCTTTTCCGGCGAACGCTGTATATAGCAACACTACAGCAGATGAGCAAACCTGTGTAATTACAACAAACGGATTTCTTGAAGGAACTTTATATCTACCTAGTGAAATTGAAGTAAACGTAAAGTTTACAAAAGAAGACGGTAGTTATGTTTGTGGTAGAATACTTGCGGCTGGAGGATCTCAAGTTAAAATAATACCTTTTACTCACAAGATTGCAGGTCAGCCTAGTTTAAAGATTCCAATAAGTTTACCGTTTTTCAACTGTTATACGTTTGGTAATGGCGTTGAATCAGATACTATTAGAGATGATTTTAATGCAGAAACTATATTCCCATACGTTGCGACAGGTAAACAAAGTGGATTTAAAGCTAGCTTGCCATCAAATAATTACAAAGAACTTAATGAAAAAAACGAAATAATATACTCAAGTATATACAATGAAGCTGCTGGTGTAAACAAAATAAATCAATTTATAGCTGCAGAAAATATAGTTAAAAGAATAAATCCAGAAAACGGAAGTATACAAAAACTTTACTCAAGAGACACAGACTTAGTTATATTTTGTGAAAAAAAGGTTTTAAGAGGTCCTGTAAACAAAAATATTATATTTAATGCGGATGGAGCTTCTCAACTAGCTACTTCTAAAAAAGTCATAGGTGATGTATTTCCTTACGCGTCTGGTGACCACGGCATTTCAACTAACCCTGAGTCGTTTGCTGTAGATGAGTTTAGATCTTATTTTGTTGATAGAGCTAGAGGTGCTGTAATAAGACTTTCTGCAGATGGCATGACTGTAATAAGCGACTACGGTATGAAAGATTGGTTTAGCGATAGATTAGCTAATGCTCAAGCAATAATAGGTAGTTTTGACGGAGACAAAGGAGAGTACAATATAACCATACATGAGGTTACAAACCCACTGGACAAAAAGAATGTATACACAATAAGCTTTAGTGAAGACGTTAAAGGTTGGACTTCGTTTAAATCATATATAAAAGAGCAAGGTTTCTCTTTAGATAATAAGTACTATACTATAAAAGCTGGCAAAATATATAAGCACGATGCAGATAATGTTAATAGGAATAATTTTTATGGAACTGACTATAACTCAACTATAAAACTTTTATTTAACGAAAACTCTGGATCTATAAAAGAGTTTACTACTATAAACTACGAAGGCACGCAGTCTAGGGTAGTTGAATTTACAAACGAAAGCGGTTATGACGACGGCGAGTACTACAATGTATCTGCTAAAACTGGATGGCACGCTAATAGTGTAACAACGGATCTTCAAGAAGGTTCTGTACCAGAATTTATAGAAAAAGAAGGTAAGTGGTTCAATTATATAAAAGGAGCAGAAACTACATTTGCTAGCGACGGCACAGCTTACAACTTAGATGCAAAAGAAGCTTCTGTTCAAGGATTAGGAGTCTTAGCGTCTGACGCTACTATAGTTAGTGGTACTGTTGTTGATGAAGGTAGTAACTTGTTGTTTAGTAATGTTAGTGGTCTTGAGACAATAAACTGGTATACTTCAGGTCTTTCTTTTTACGGTTTATACGAGTTAGATGGAACTCAAACAAATACATTTATAATATATCCTCAGCCAGGTTATATTATACAAGCTTCTGACTTTTACAATGATACTACATCTATATATTATAGTGCTGTATCTTTTACTGACAATGGTATAGCTGGTCAAGCGTCAAACAGCGTTACCGTTACTGTTACGTTTGTAAACCAAGTGCTAGGCAATGCAAACAATTTAACACTTGGGTTTGACATATTGTCAGATGAAGTAAACGCTTTAGCCTACACTTATTATGTGCAGACTGCTTTTAATAACGCAACGTACACTAATCAAACGGTTAGCTTTAGTAGTCTTTTAACAAGTTTTAACTCTAGCTCTGTTTCTGGTTTACCAGGCGATTTTGAAGTATATAATTTAAGCGCAGAAACAATTCCAGATACAAGTCAACCAATACTTACAATAGCGGTATACGCTAATGAAGGTTATTATTTCACGTCTCCGCCATCTTTAAGTCTTATTTCTTCTGAAGCTAATATAGTAGAGCAAATTTTTTATAACGACGAAGGTAATCCTATTGGTTACGAGTTTACTATCGTAGATCAAACTGCATTTGATATGACTCCGATTTCGGCTGATCAAATACTTATAAACGGAGGTAATAGCCAAGTTATATCTAGTACTTTTCAAGCAAGCAGTTATTATGTAGATAACACCCAACAGCTCAACTATTTTATTCCGATTACTAACAGCGGGGGTTTACCTCAAGTAACAGAGTCTGAGTCATGGATTTCTATAGAAGCTATAACTATTGACGGAATATTTATAAATATAGACGCAAACTCTGGAAGCGATAGAAATGGTACTATAACTATGTACGACTCTTACGATATTAGTCAGTCTGACGCTGAAACTTTAACTATAACCCAAGGTTCGGCAAATATTATAGAATGGCAGTATGGTAATCAAAGCGTTAATCATACAGCTAGCAGTATACAGCTATTATTAGCTACTAATGGAAGTGCTCCAGTTGCTGGTGATTTTTCAATATCTTATGGTGCTGGATCAGGTTGGTTGACTATAAGTAATATACAGTATCAAGGAGGAGAGTTTTACACTATCGAGGTAGCGTTGACCGCTAATTCATCTGCAGCAAACAGAGATGCCACAATAACATTAACTCACTCAGGAGGATCACCTACAGATGATATAACCATAACACAAAGCTTTGCTTACGCATCTTCAGTGCATACGGTTGATATATACAAAAACACCTCCTGCGGAGCTTTTGACTCGTGGGGATCTCAATATAAGAAAAATGTTTCGCACAATGGTGTTAACTTTTCTATTTATGCTAAATCACCATCCACCTTAGATCCTACTGTATTAGAGGTTCCTACTGGTGGCTGGCCTATATGGACTAGTAGTTACGAGCAAATACCATCAGTAGTAGCTGGATTTGCTACTCCTCCATCAGAAGATCTTGTTGAAGCGCAGCTTTCAGCTCCATTATCACCTGTGTCTTTAACTTGCGGCGGAACTGGAACTCCATATCAAGTTACTATTGCAAAAAACTACAGTAGAGCTCAAAGAATAATAGATTATAAATTCTACTATCAAGACGCTGATGGTGTAGTCAATAACACAGGTACTCCAGATGCTCAGTTACGTGTATTCCAAGATGGTAATCATGCTTCTTGGTTTCACAACGTAGATTCATCAACAAGTGAGCCTACAAGCTTGCTTCCTTTTGCAGAGCCTGGAGAAGAGCCAAACTCATGCGCCGGAATTAGTATTGCAGCTCTCGGCCAGTCTGTAACGCTTCAATATAAGACTGAAATAGGAGAAGCCACTCCGCCAACGTTTAAGTGGTTTGAAATAGATGATTTAACAGCTGGAAGCACGTATGACTGGAATGCCTTGTGGGGTGGAGCTACTTCAATAAATGTAAGTGGTGGAACAGGTTTACCTAGCTACGTGAGTAGCGTAAGCCGCATTCATAATGCTGCCTCTGGAACAGGATCTATAACCTTAGTATTTGACGCGCATAGCACGGGAACTGATATTTATAGAGCTATTAGACTTGGTATTACGCATCCAGATATTACTTCTACTAGACCTGACCATGAAGTTCAAATAAAACAACCAAATTCAGCATTGTAACATGGCAATAATAAACTTAGAACTAGGATATGACGTTAACGGTATAATTCAAAAAGGAGATACCGTGTACGCGTGCACACCATCTGCAAGTGGTGACTTTTCGTACCAAAGCTTAGATAACACAACTAAGATAGGTACATGCTACTCTATATCAGCTACATCTATAGAAGTTGATACTGGTGCTTTAGCTATATCACTACCTACAGCTAGCGACTTTATATTTTTCAGTAAAGATAATCAAACTCATTTAAGCTCTTTGAAAGGTTATTATGCAGAAGTAGAGTTTACTAATACATCGAAACAATATTCAGAGTTATTTAGCGTAGGCGCTCAAGTAGTAGAAAGCAGTAAATAGAGTGTCTAGAGTGTAACTATATATAAATAAATTAAATTATGGCAAGAGGAAGTTTAAAAGATCCATTTAAAAAAGTATCTGGTTCTCAGATAGGTAGCGCCGCTGGTGTGGCATTAGGGTCAATAATACCTGTGGTTGGCACTGCTATAGGCGGGGCTGTCGGTGGTGTTCTTGGAGGTTTATTTGATAGAAATAAAAACGAAACTCAAGCAGGACCATCTGCCGCAGAATCTCAAATGCAAAAAAGAATGAAGCAGTACGAGCAGTCTCAATTTGTTGGTACCAACCCATACGAAGATATGACTGTTAATCTTCAAGCTGCAGAGTTTCAAAGACAACAGCAAGCTCAAGAGCAAGCTGACATACTTGCCTCGCTACAAGGAGGTGCTAGTGGCGCAGGCGCAGCCGCTTTAGCTACGTCCTTAATGAGATCAAGCTCTCAAAAACAGAGACAAGTAGCCGCAGATATAAGCAAGCAAGAACAACAAATAAAAATGCAGAAAGCAGCAACTGATGTTCAGCTTCAGCAAGAAAAGCAAAGGTTTGAGCAAGGAAAACTCGAAACTCTACTAGGTATGGACATGGGTAGAGTTACAGCTGAAGAGCAAGCTAGATTAACAGAAGAGCAAGGTAAAATGGACAGAAGATCACAACTGCTTGGTGGTGTAATGGGTTTAGGTGGAACTGTATTATCAGCCGGGCTTTCCCAAGGAGGATTTTTAAGATAAATAAATATGGCGAATCAAGCATTAATAAACGCGGCGCAAAGAATGTACAGCGTAAAAGCAGCTAAAGCGCAAAAAGATATTACACCTATAATATCTGGAGCTACAATGGCTACCGGAGCTGTAATAAAAGCTTTAGATCAAAAGCAAAAAGATCAAAAAGAAAAAGCAGCTAAAAAAACAGAAAGTTTTAAAGAAATAATATTAAAAAGCGATAAAGCTAGGCCGGAATTAACAAACGCATTAGAAGAGCTTCAAGAAGAGTATTATCAAAACTTAAAAACATCTGGTGGTCTTTTTAGAAGTAAAGAAAAAAAATCTGCAGCTACAGAGAGAAACAATCAAATATCAATGACGCTGAAGGCTTGGGAAGAAGATTTAACGGCTAGAGATTTAAACGTCAAACAACCAAGCAGCACGTCTGACTTCAATGGAGTAGTTGAAAAAGGTGAAGATGTCAGCTACAAGGACGATACGTTAGCTGATAACCTTATATACAAAGAAGATGGTATATATACCACTAACTTTAAGGGCGAAGAAGTTAGATTGCGCGATTACAAACCTCCTACTCAAAAGTTTACAGAAGGATTTGGTAAAATGATCGATGCTAGAAAAGACGCAATATCGGCTGGATCTACTGGTTTAACGTGGGACTTTACTAAAGATAGACTAGCCATTCAAGTCGACGCGTTAATGGAAGACGATAACTATGGTTCGCTGCTATTTGATAATGTAGGTAGCTTTAATTGGGCTACAGAACAACTAAAGCAAGAGTTTCCTGACGCAAACTTAGATGATCCTAATGTAGCCGCTGAAAAACGAGAAGAGCTTAGGATGATGGTTAAAGCTAATCCAGATAAGTACAAGCAAGAATTTAAAGATGACGTTATTAGAGCTTACGAAAACGACTATAATGACGCCGCTAAAAGATCTACTACAACCTCTACTTCGTCTGGTAGAACACCAACGCCTTTATCAGAATCTAGAATAGTTCAAATCGATATATTTAAAAACAGTGTTAAAAAAAGCGCTGAGTCAGGCTCAGATATAATTTTTCCAAACGGGGAAATAGGTAAGATTACTGCTGGAGGTAATATACAGTTGTATAGTAGTAAAGGAGAAAAGCTAGAGATGAAACCTATCTCTTTAGATCAAGCTATGGACAGGGCTAAAATCCCACTGGACATGAGAGGTGATGTTAAACCGCTTAAAAGCACAATTTCAACTAGAGGCGGAGCTTATAACCCAAAATCAAGCAAAGAGAAAAACGACCCTTTTAATCCAAATAATTAAATAATATGTACGAATTAAACGGAGAAGAAGTTACCTTAGAATTTTTACAAGGTAAGGCGCAAGAGTATGGCATGGATATTGATTCATACCTGGAAACTATGAAAAAGAAAGGTCTTGTGGAAAAGACAAACGGCTCTCAGACAGAGGATGCAACTGCGGAGCCAGTAAATACGGCATCCAGCTTGGAAGATACTTCTTTGGAATTACCAGAAATTGAAGAGTTTGATCCTAGCAAAACTGACTTAACAGTCGGTAGCAACGTAAGGTATATGGCTGGAACTGAGAGTTTACCAGATTTTAGTAGAAATATACTTCCTAACCTCTACGAGATATACAGAGAGCAAGACTTAAAAGAAGCACCTATAACTTTAGACAATCCTAAAAACACGTTTAAAGTTGATGAAAGGTTTGATAGGAAAAATATCGAAGAGTTAAAGCAGCAAATAATACCAGACTTTAAAGTAACATACTCAGCAGGAGGAACAACGGGTACCGGAGGTTATTATACATCACCAGTAAAACTGACTCCCGAACAAGCTGAGAGTAATAGGCTTGTAAAAGAAGAAATACAAAAACAAAAACAATTTGGTAAGAATCAAGTAAGAGATATTAGTTTAGCTAACTTTTTTTCTCAAAGCTTAATGATAAAAGAAATAACCAAAGAACTAAGCATACAAGAGTTTGCTGCTAAAAACCCTAACGGTGGTGATCTAAGAAAAGCGTTTAAATCATATTTTGAAAATCTTCCAGAAGAAGTAACAAATGGTATAAGTCAAAAAGACGCTGATGAAGTGTTCCAAGATGTTTTTGCTCATCTTCAAGATAGAGAAAAGCAAACAATAAAAAAACAAACAGAGCAAATAGCTGTTGATGACGCTATCTCTAAAGGTGTTCCTTTACAAGAACTTACAGATTCTTTAAACGAGTCTATAATAAAAACTTACGGCGGAGACAAAAACTTCAAAGAGCAACAGTTAGCTTTTATAAATGAAAAAGAAAGAAAGTGGGGTAAAAAACTAATATCAATGTCTTTAGAAGAGTATGAAGACATGATGAAAACAAAAGCTAAAATTATAGATGACTTATACTACGAAGATGAGGTTATTGAAGATTATTTACCAGGCGGAGAAGTAGTTAGAAGAAGAACAGGTAAAAGAATACCTAAAGAAGAAGAATACAAAATGTTTCACGATCTTGTTCTTGGCCATAACATAGAAAATCCTTCTAGCTCCGAAGCTACGGTTGGAACTCAAGAAATAACAGATTTATACAAAACATTTTTATCAACTTACAAAAATACTTCATTAGGTAGTTTAGAAAAAATAAACGATAGATTATTAATAGAAGAGGCTGGCTATGATATAGAAGGTAAGCAAAAAATTGATGTTAAAGTTACTGATCCTGCTTTAATTGAAGCGCTGAGTCTTCTTCAGCACACAGGTGAAGTTAAAAAGACTGATAAAACCGGTAGGTTTGAAGTAACTTTAAATGCTTTAACAGCAGCTAGTGCTGATGGTAATAAGTGGTGGAGTATTGATGCTCAGATATTTGATGAAAAAATTGACGAACTAGCTCCAGCCGATGGATTTGAAGGAAAACCATACTCTAATGGTCAAGAGTTTTTAGATTATTTAAACGTAAGAAGAAGAAGAGGAGCAAGTATAAAAGCTGAAAAAGCAGCTTTGTGGAAGTTGTATCATTTAAATGAAGATATAACATCTATAGGAGATAACAGATGGGGTAGATTTTTTCAATCTACTTTAGCTGGGCTTGGTGTTGATGAAGAGAATATACCTAAAGTTATAGGCTATACCGACGCTAAAGTACAAGATGTTATTTCTCAATCTATACTTCCAGACATGGGTAAGTTTGGATCTTACGATCCTGAAACTGGCGTAGGATTAAGCGAGGATCAGTCTAGGTATCTTGAGAGAGACTTTTCAGACAAATTAGTAGAAACAGCTGGTGGATTAACAGGTATGACGCCTGGTTTAATAGGGTTAAATAAAGTTCAAGGTGTTTTAGGCATAAACAGATTAATAGGTAGCTTAATGGCGCCTAAATACTTTGTTAAAGGCAAACAGCTTAGTAACACATCGATCAGCAAGTTTGCTTTATCTAAAGGTAAAAGTGTAGACGACTTGGTTACTCAAGGTGTTGTCACTAAAAGATCAGCAACTAATTGGGAGAAAGCTCAAGCTTTAGTTGTAGGTGGTATCGCTGAAGATGTTAAGATGAGAGAGGGTATGGGTGCAATAGGCATGCAACAGTTTGAAAGAGGTGTTGGTTTTGGTTTTTTCGTTGGATCTAGATTATTACCGTATGATTTTAGAACTTTTGAGGTTTTTGGTAAGAAAAGAAATCAATTGAATACGTTTCTAAACTTAACAGCTAAAAATGGACCTGCTTTTGCTATTGCTGCGGAAGCCGGTGAAGCTATAAACGCTACTATTGAAGACTTACAGGGTAATCAAGAGTTCATGACGTTTGTCAAGAAGCACTGGGGAGATTATGGTGAAAATTTAGAAAGAACTATATTACACTTAATTACAGGTACTAGCTTAGGTGCTTTTCATTTAAAGAAAAACGACGTAAGAACAACTGAGCAGATTTCGCAGTTCAATCAACTAGCGGCTCAAAAAATGATAGTATCAGAATCTTCTTTGAAAGAAAAGGCTATAGAAGAAGGAATAAAAGTATCAAACGAAGAGGCTTACGCGGCTTGGCTGAATAAAAAGTATAGTAATAACGATCCTTTAGCAATGGAAGCTATTAAATATCAGCAAGACTTTATGATGTCCATGGAGTACTTAAGCAGGGTAAATGACATAGATGCTTGGACAGACCCTGTTAAAGGTCAAAAACTTTGGAATGAATATTTTGAACCTGTAAGACAAGAGTTTTTACAACAAGGTAAAGAGTTGGTAGTTAAGTTTAGCGACAAGCCACTAAGGCAGGAGTATATAGATGCTGACGGTAAAATAGGCTATAACGAATCTTCTGCTTTATATACTAGAATTTCCGCGAAAGAAGGTGGAGCTGGAAAGGCTATAGTTGAGGTATATATACCAGCTGGTAAAGGTAGAGGTACTGCTGGTCATGAAATGTTACATGCTTATCTTGATTTAATGTTTGATGGCAAGCCTAAGTTGAAAGAGGCGTTTGAATCTAGTTTAAGAGAAACTTTACAAAAAGTAACGTTATTAAACGGTGAAAGTCTTTTTAACGCTATAGTACAAGATCAAGCTTTAGTTAAAAAAGGCAAAGACGGTAGTGTTGATCTAGCTGCTACCAAGCAAATTAGATTTGAAGAGATGATGGCTTATACAGCTGAATACTTGGCTAAAGCTGAAAATCAAAACTTATATGATAGTAGAACGCTATCTACAATAACTAAGTTTTTTAACAACTTCTCTAAAAGCAAAACAGGTAAAAATGCAGACTTATATACCGGTAAAGATTTAGTTAATTTATTAGCTCACTACGGAAAGACTGGTAAAGTTTCTGATCTTAAAAAGCTCGAGCAATACGTTGAGCTTGGTGTTGAAACAAGTGACGTTTTAGCTAGTGCTGCTGAAGGTAAAAAAGAATTAGTTACTAAAGTTATAAACGATTACAGTAATTTTGCTAAAGAAAAAGGTAAAGAAAATACAGAGCTGTTTAAAGCAAAGCCTGAAGGTTACAAAGAGTTAATGGCAAAAAACGTTGAAGCTATTAGAGATGCTAAAAACAACATTGAAACCATAGAAAAAGCTATGGATCAAGGTAATCCTAGAGTAGAATTAAACAAGTATCTTTATGAGCAAATGATTGATCCCGCTACTAAAGAGATTTCTTTTAGACCTAAGTTTACTAAAGAGCAAATAAACAAAGAGCTTGCTGAAGGTAAAGGCGAAGCTAAAGACGCTATATTTGAAACTCAAAGACAAGTTATGAATAGTGCTCTTATAGAAAACTTAATAAAACAAGGCGTCGTGGGTAATCAAATACCTAAAGGCGGACTAGCTGAAATTGAATTTGTTGAAGCTGTTAAACAAAGATTAGAAAATAAGTTTAGAAATGAGTTTAATCCTGAAATAAACGACAATGTTTTTGGTTGGTTTACAGGCACCAGTGGTGGTCAAGGTAAATCTATTATATTTAGAGCCAAAGGCGATGTAATGAACAAGTATAACAAGCAGGTTAAACTTGTTTCAAAAGAAGTTATAGAAGGTTTTGATAACATGTTTGCTGATAACACTGGTGGTGCTGGAGAAGGTTTGATTGGTGGTGAAGCTCCACTAATTAGACAAAGATTTACTGAAACTGTAGAATACAAGCAAGAGGCGTTAGATATTATAGAAAACGCTGCTATTAGAGAGAACATAGATGTTGATGGATTAACATACAAAGATGTTAAAAATTTAGTAGCGGGCCAAACTTTAACAAACGGCAAAGTTCCTACATCTGCTAAAAATGTTGAGGCTACAGGTCCGCTCAAAGATATACTAGAAGTAGTAGGTGAAAAGCATGGTATACCTTTAGAAAGAATACTAGCTAACCAAACTTTAACTAGTGGCATGAGAAATAAAGCTAGAGAGGTTATATTTGAGGAAGCTAGACAAAAAATAGACGCACTGCCGGAAGGAACAACGCCTAGCGGTAAGTCTACCGGTATTGCGAACACAAAGTTAGGAGAGTTTTATGTAAAAGGCGAGGCTGTTAAAATGGCCGAGACTGGAAGTAAGCAGGGCTTAGCAGAGCAAACAAAGCAAGATATACGCAAAAACGACTTTTTAGAAATGTTTGGCATAAAGCCAGACGGAACAATGCTTAGCGGCACTAAGTTTGATGGCGCTATAAGAGAGTATTTAAAGCAAGAAGCTTCTATTATAGCTAATCAGGCTGCTAGACAGCACGCTGGTAAACCAGAAGCTAAAATAGGCGAAGGTAGAAGCATTAAAATGGCCACTGTGCTACGCGATAATTTTATAGAAAAGTTTTCAGAATTAAACGTAGAGCAGATTCGTGATAAATTTTTATACAGATACCACAATGTTGAAGAGGCTTTAACTAAAGCAGAAAAAGATTTTTTCAAAACATCTAAGTTTGATGAAGTTTTCCAAAACAGAGAAGACGCTATTGCTTTTGCGTTGATGGAGTCTAGAGTTGTAGCAGGTAAAACTAAGCAGTTTCAGTTTGAAGGCGCACTAAGAGGTGACAAGTATAGCGACATAACTCTTAACAACGGCTTAAAGATAGACGGTAAGAAAATAAATCTTCTTGACATAAGCGCTACAACTAGAAGGCAAGACGGCCAAATAGTAGTAGACGTACCTAAGGTAAAAGAAATGATAAAACATTCGTTGAACGTCGCTGAGCTTTTACCAGCTTCTTTATCTAAAAACAAAAGTTTGTTTACTGAAATGCTATTTATGCACCGCAGGACAAACCTAGAAGGTTATTCTAAAGAGTCAAAGGCTAATAGGTTGGCAGAGGGTAAAAAAGATATTATAACAGAAACTGGAGAATCTGTAGCTGGCCTAGATATTACTAGAAGTAAAGATAAAGCTGTTAGTAGAGCTGGACTAAAAGAATTAGTAGAAATATGGAAAGACGTTGTTATTGAATTTAATTCAGCTACATCACAAGTTACCGGCGCTAAAAACATGCGTAAAGCCAAGACAGATCTTGAAAGAGAGCAAATAGCTGAAAAGTATTTTAGCCAGCTTAGCGAAAGAAGCAAAGAGTCTGTTTATGACGCTATGGGTAAAACGCTAGAGTACTACGTTAAAGAAGCTAAGACTGAAGCAGAGTTTTTAAGTAGAGCTGAATATGTTATGCGAGGCATGAGGTCTAACAGTGATTTAAGGTTAGGCTTTAGACAATTAGCTCAAGTTATAGCTGTATATAAAGGCAAAGCTATATTTGATGCTAATCAACTAAAACTAGAGCACCTAAAGACTAGCGCGGCTCAATCCTATAAAGCTGGTCAACTAATAGTAAGTGGACAATGGAGTAGTATGGGTAAGGAGAGTCTCAAAGATTTTGTTGGGGTTATAGCGCCTAGAGAACTATTGGATATTATAGATGCCAAAGGAGGTAAGACAAACATGGAGGCTTTATATAGAATGGCTATGCTAGAGCCTACAACTCTAAAAGATTTTGTAACTATTGAATCTGGTGGTAAAGAAAATTTATTAGACTACGTATTAAGAGAAGGTAAAAAACAACTATCAAGAGACGCTATTAAAGAGTCGTTAGGCGCTAAAAAACTTTTAGAAGCAGCCAATAAAAATATAGAGAACGGTACGGGTATTAAAGTAAAGCTTGATGCTCAAGTGGCCTCTAGGACACAAAAAGAAATCGACGCGGCCTTAACCCTTGGTAGAGTAGCTAACAAAAAGTCTAGAGGAGGATCTTTCTTTGATTTTGACGAAACACTAGTTGACAAGGGTAAAAACTTTATAGTTGCTACCAAAGGTAATCAAACTGTAAAAATTAGTAGCGGTCAATGGCCTTTGCAGGGCCCTAAGTATGCGGCTGAAGGCTGGAAGTTTGATTTTAAAGACTTTGTTAACGTTAGAGGTGGTGTAGAAGGACCACTGTTTAAAAAGTTTAAAGAGCGATTAAATAAGTTTGGTCCAGAACATATGTACATTGTCACCGCTAGACCGGCTGAATCTGCACCTGCCATACACAGTTGGCTCAAGTCAAAGGGCGTTGAAATACCATTAGAGAATATAACAGGTTTAGGAAACAGTACGGGCGAAGCTAAAGCTTTATATATGCTTAAAAAGTTTTCAGAAGGTTATAACGACATGTATTTTGTTGATGACGCTTTGCCTAATGTTAAAGCTGTAAAAAATGTATTAAGCCAGTTAGATATTAAATCAGATGTACAACAAGCAATAGCAAGTAGAGACTTTAACAAAGAAGTTAACGACATACTAGAGTATTCGCTAGGAATACAGTCAAAAAAAGTCTTTTCAAAAGCAGAGGCTAAGGTTAGGGGTAAGGACATTAAGCGACGTAGATTCTTCATACCTGACACAGCTGCTGATTTAGAGCTACTTCTTGAGCCAATGTACGGTAAGGGCAAGCAAGGTGTTAAAAATAAAAAATGGTTTGAAGAAAACTTTATAAGAAAGTGGGAGAGAGGTATAAATGATTTTAATAAAGCTAGGCAAACTATTACTAACGACTACATGTCTTTACGTAAGAAAAATAAAGATATTGTTAAGCAACTTCCAGAGGCTGTTGAAAACACAAACTTCACGCTTGATCAAGCTATTAGAGTTTATATTTGGAACAAGAATGGATATACAATACCTGATCTTGCTCCAACAACTCAGCAAAAGCTAGTTAAGCATATTATAAACAATCCTAAGCTACAAGCTTACGCAGAAAGCCTAGCTAAACTAACTAAGGTTGAAGGCGGCTTAAAAGAGCCGTCTGCCGAGTGGTGGGGCGAAACTATAGCTACGGAAATACAAGATCTTGGGAAAGGTATTGGGCGTAAAAAATACATACAAGATTTTATAGACTCTAAAAATGAAATATTCTCAGAGTCTAATTTAAACAAAATGGAGTCTAAGTTAGGTTCTAACTGGAGAGAAACTATTGAAGATATGTTCGATCGTATGGAAACAGGTAGAACTAGAAGTATGCGAATAGGTAAAACTGGAAATGCTTTAATGAATTATCTTAACGGTTCAACTGGCGCTATTATGAACTTCAATACTAGGTCAGCCGCACTTCAGTTAATATCTACAGTTAACTTTGTTAACTCTTCTTTCAACAATCCGCTTATGGCTGCTAAGGCTTTTGCTAATCAACCTCAGTATTGGAAAGACTTCATGACAATAATGAACTCTGACATGTTAAAGCAAAGACGTCAAGGATTAGAGATAAACGTATCTGAAGCTGAGCTTGCCGCCGTAGCATCTCAAAGTAAAAATCCAGCAAGAGCTGTGTTAGCCAAAATACTAAAAGCAGGTTATTTACCTACAAAAATAGCAGATAGTTTTGCCATTGCTTCTGGT
>Ga0208899_1001397_pt1 | contig 17105 bp, 16 predicted proteins | sample VirMetDEL_Nov_24_FD_184518 | JGI IMG/M metagenome (GOLD analysis project Ga0208899, IMG submission 184518) | Aqueous microbial communities from the Delaware River and Bay under freshwater to marine salinity gradient to study organic matter... | ecosystem: Environmental > Aquatic > Marine >... | reverse complement strand
ATATCAGAAGATAGGAGCAGGTCCAGGAGAAGATAAACTTAGAGATGCTCTTAAAAAATATAGAGATAAAAAAGAAAAGTTTGATAAAGATAATGATGCAGTATTAGATAGTATTGCTGATATGTTATTTTCACCCTTATTTCAAAAGAAACTTCAACACTCTACACCTTCAGAAATAGACAGTAAAGTTCAATCATTCTTAGCATGATAGCATTATACCCAGGAGCATTTAAACCACCTCATAGAGGTCATTTTAACGTAGTAAAATCTTTACTCGACGGCTCTTATAATGGTACAGTATATACTAAAGATGATTACCAAGACAAAGCTTCTAGTTTGTTTAAAGGTAATAATAATGATAAGCCTAAGATAGATAAGGTAGTAATTTTTATTGGAGGAGGAGAAAGAAACGGTATCGATAAGCAAGAAGCTACCGCTATATGGAATATTTATATGAAACATCTAGGTGATGTTGAAATAGTAGATGGACAGAAAAACCCAATGTTCGCAGCAAAAGATTATGCTAGAGAAAACCCTAATGAAGAGTTTGTAGCTGTAACTGGTTTAAGAGGAGAAGAAGACTTTGTTGACCTTAAAAGAGTAACAACATTCAATAATGTTGATAATGTTCAAGGACTAGCATTACAGTCTGCACCTAATTCAGGTGTAAGAGCAACCGACTTTAGAAACAGTATTTTATCAGGTAATTTAGATAAAATTTTAGATTTTTTTCCTGAAGACTTATCTAGAGAAGAGATATTAGGTATACTAACTGATTTAAAAGAAAAAATTGTGGCAGAAGTATTAAACACTAAATTAGAAGATTTATTTGAATCTTGGTTTGTAGATAATAAAGAACTTAAAGAAGGCTCTAGCGGTACACCAGTATCTCCAAAAGGAGCTATTAAATCAGCTGAAAGACATAAAATATCTATATTATACGACTATATAAAGAGATTAGTTCCTCCTACAGTACATGTAAGTTTTCAAGAAGACCGTATACTACTTAGTTATAAAGAACCTCATCCTTATGATAATAAAGCTGTAGGTCAAAAACTATATGAAAAAGAAGATAAGTTAGAACTTAAAGACTACATTACTTCTATAACAGAGTATATGCTAGATCAAAAAATGAATATACTACCTTTACCAGAAGTAAAAATAAAAAAAGATCCAGTTAATGCAGCTAATTTTTTTGGTAAAACTGCTTATTACGATCCTAATAATAATGAAATAGTTTTATATACTGAAGGTAGACATATGAAAGATATATGCAGATCGTATACTCATGAAATGGTGCATCATATACAAAACTTAGAAGGTAGAATAAATAATATAAATACAGATAATACTAACAAAGACAAATCTTTACTAGAGATAGAAAAAGAAGCATATTTAGTTGGTAATTTAACTTTCCGAAACTGGGAAGATAAAATTAAAAATAAATAAAGGTTATGAAAAATAGTATAGTAGAATTATTAGAAGCTTACCCGCTTCCAGAACAGAAAGAAAACCCACCGTATAAAATATACTGTGATATGGACGGAGTTTTAACTGATTTCGAATCAAGATTTGAACACTTTAGTGGAATGCATCCTCAAGAGTACGAAAAGAAATACGGATTACCAGCTTTCTGGGAACTGATAGATGTAAAAATTGGTGTTAGATTTTGGGTAGGAATGAAGTGGATGCCTGAAGGACAAAAATTATGGAACTTTATTTCACCATATAAACCAGACTTATTAACTTCACCTTCTAGAGATAATGCTTCTAGATTAGGTAAACAGCTATGGGCTAAGAACAATCTTAACCCTAAACCTAAAGTAATAATGGCTTACTCTAAAGATAAGCAAAGATATGCTAATGAAAGTAGTATATTAATAGACGATAAAAAATCAAATATAAACGAATGGAGAGCAGCTGGAGGAATAGCCTTTAGAGTTAGAAAAGGAGATATATCAGATGCTATAAACGGATTAAAAGAATTAGGTTATGAGTAGTGAATCACTTCTTAAAAAAGAATTTAAACATTCTGACGTACAGAGAGTAAGAAATATAGTAAACAAAGATTTTACAGCTAAAACTAAACTTCAAACCGGGTATAAGAAAGCTTACGAATACCATGTTGAAGGAGATATTTGGGAAGAAAAAGGTAAAAAGTGGACTATAAAAAACGGGATTAAACAAAATATTACTAAACTAGATAGCGTTAAAAAGTTTACTCAAGTTCCACTAAGATGTCCTAAATGTAACGGTCCAATGAAACATCACTTAGCTAAAAAAATGTACCGTATACACGGTTTTTGTTTCGATCCATGTACGGTTGAAATGGAAGCTACACTAGTAAAAGCAGGCTTATTTGAAAAATACGAAGAAAGAATGATGTCTGCCAATATAGAAGCATTTGCTGACGATATAGAAGCGTGGGCGCTAGAAACATTATCAACGTCTGATAATTTTGTTACAGAAGATGGTACGATTGAAAATTGGGGAGGAATGTCTAATAATCATAAAGAAAAAATACTTACTGGATTAAAAGACTATGTTAAGCACCTGAGGTCTAAAGTGTAACTATTTATTAAAAATATATAGCGTGACTCAAAAAGATATTTTAGAATCAGTACTCAAAGAAATTAAGCATATTAAAGGACATATGCCAAATGGTGAGTTGAAACAAATGCAATCTGATATGAAAGAACTAAAGGAAGATATTTCAGAAATGAAATATACTTTACTTAACCCAGACAACGGTGTTATTGTTAATACTAACAAAAATACTGAATTCAGACAAACTCTACAAGCTAATCAAAGAGAGTTTGATAAACAAATGTCTAAGGTAGATGAAATAGAAAATTGGAAGCAAGGAGTAAATAGAGCACTATGGATTATTTTCGGTATCATAGCAGCTATTATTATAAGAATGTTTATGATGCATGCTGAAGGATAATATGACTAACGAAGAAGTTAAAAATATTACATTAGAGTCTTTAAGAGATTGGTTTAAAAAAGAGAAGTGGGTACGTATATCTTCTTCTGGAAATATAGCCGGTAAATGTGGGACTTCAAAAAATAAGAAGAACCCAGATAGATGTTTACCAAAAGCTAAAGCACAGAGTTTAACTAAAGGCCAAAGAGCCGCTACTGCAGCCAAGAAAAAGAAAGCAGGAGCTAAAGGAAAGACAGTCGTGAAAAATACAAAAAAAGCAACAGTAACTAAAGAAGATATTCGTAACTTAGTAGTAGGTACAATAGCAGAGCTGCAACAAAATGAAAGTATACTTCAAGAAGACGATAGATGTACTAGATTAGCTAAACAAAAATACGATACCTGGCCATCAGCATACGCCTCCGGGGCAGTTGTTCGTTGTAGAAGAGGCGAAATTTGGAAAAAGAAAAAATAAGTGAAACTAGTACAGCTTATACTTGAAGGTCTAACCTATAGAGTACCTAACTTCGACTACGAATGGGAAGAAGCAGAGCGTTATGTTGAATTTAAAAAGCTAGGAAAACACGACTGGATAGATCTAGCAACTAAAGGAAGAGAGGTTACCATTACTACAGCAAAAGATATAAACAATACAGACGCTAACAGACCTGATTCTTTTAAAGAATTATCTCCTGAAAAAAGAAAAAGAACTTTAGCACAAATAAAATCAGGTACAGTAGAAATGCCTATTATTGCTGTATATCCAGATGGACATAAAGAACTACTAGGAGGTAATACAAGACTTACTGCTTTAATGGCTAAGAACGGTAAAGCTACTGTTTGGATGTTTGATGTACCGGAAGATATATTAGAAAAAGTAGTTAACGATAAAATTGTTTGCGATAACTGTGGATGGGAATGGAAAATTAAAGATGGTGGAGATGATTTATATATGTGTCATAAATGTAACCATAATAACACTCCTCATGCTTTAGAGAACTTTAAAGACGGTAAGAAGAAAGGTAAGTCAAAACCAGGCCGTGTTAAAAAGTCTGGAGCTAGCTGTAAAGGTTCTGTTTCTTCTTTAAGAGCAAAAGCTAAAAAGTACGGCGGTGAGAAAGGTAAAATGTACCACTGGTGTGCTAATATGAAAGGCGGAAAGAAGAAACAGTAATAAGAATCTATTTATTTATATACGTATATAATAAAACTAATATGACTTATCAGGAAATAAAAGATAGACTGACTAAATGTGAGTATACACTCATTAAACTCAAAGACAGTAAATCTAAAGAAAAAGATATTAAAACTATAGCTAAATTAGAAATACTTAAAGAATCTTTACAGAAAAAACTTAATGAAGCTGAAGATGGAGTAATCTTCACTGATGATGAAAGAAAAGCAAAAGAACTTGCAAAAGACGGTGCTAGAGTTAAATTAACAAAAGAAGAGGAAGAGGTTGAAAAGTTTACAAAGGAAGAAATATCGCTTATTGCAAAAGAAGCCGGTAAAGCTGTAGTTGAAGCAATTCTACAGTCTGGTGATGAAGTATCAAAAGCTAAGGTGAAAGATGTATACGCATCGGCTTTATCTGGAGACTCTTCCCCAGGATCTTTTACTGTACACGTCATATATAAAAATGACTCAGAAGTATCTTATAGGTTTCAGATAGTTAACAATGTTTTATATTACTTAGCAGATAATAAAGACATAAAACTTTCTGATGTAGGTATAAAGCCTTCTGGAGAACCTTTATTAAATAAAGAGTTAATCAAAAACGAAATGTCTAAATACTTTCAAACAATATCAGAAATGACAGATCAAGAATTCGCTGACGCTAAAGAAGCTGACAGACTAGCAAAACACCCTCAAAAAGATAAAATTATAGCAATACAAAATTTGATTGCAAAAGAAAAATCCCTAAAAACTGAAGGACCTTACCAAACAACTTATGTAAAAATATCGAAAGCTGATTACAAAAAAGCAATGGGTATATTAGATAGTAATATAGATCCCACTTATGCTAAAATGGATGTTGTAGATGATGATGGAGCTGGTAATGTAATCATTTACTTTAACTTTAGAGCTAAAGACGACGGAGAACCAGGCGAAGATCCAGCACAGTTTATATACGACGTATCTATGGACTTAGAAGCTAACGGTATTTCTATTGTAGATAAAAGTCACGATTTAGACGAAGCAAACCTTAACGACCCAGTTCTTATGAAATTAAGAGCCCTTAAATCTAAAATAGGTAAAAAGAAAGAAAAGCAAAAAGCAATATCTTCTAAACGCTCAGATATTTTATCTAAACTTCAAACTAAAAGATCTTTAGTAATGAGAGATATGGAGCAGGAAGCTGAACCAGAAGGAGGTCCAATAGCAGATAAGTATGGAGATATGCTCAATAAAATTGATGCTGCAATAGCAAAAGCTAAAGGCACAAAAGAAAAAAGCTATGATGACACTTTTAAAGAAGGCTTTAACGATGGAGACGATGTATTTGCTTTTGGATACGATTTAAATATGATACAAGCAGTAGTAGACCATCTTAAATCTAATTATTCTGAAGATGATTACGAACTTCATATAGGTAGAGGAGATACTCATCCAAATGCAGTTACTCTTAAAAATCCTGATATGGATAACGATAAAGAGTTAGGTAATTTATTAATTGCAGCAGAAGATCAAGAAGAAACTGACTACCAATCAAATAGAGAATTAGAAAAAGATTATCAGCAAGAAAATGCATTAGGATTTAGCGATATAGAAAAATTTGGCTCTAAAGCCGCTAGTGATATTGACATTTCAGTTAGAAGAGACCCTAATTATACTTTCGGTAAAAGACCTGGTGATGATGCTAGATTAAGATATATGTATGCTAAAAAGTTAGGGTACATAAGAGAAGGAGAATATGCTGCTGATAAATACAATGTAAACGTCTTCGGATACCAAACTAGATATTTTAAAATATGCCCTGGTGCTAAGTCGTTCATGGAAAGAGTTATAGCTCAACAAAATGATAAAGAAAATAAAGACGAAATAATAAGAATAGCTAAACTACATGATTTACTGTTTATGCATGAAATACAAGCCCTAAAAGACCCAGCTTATGCAGCTAAGGTTCTTGAAAGAGCTGAGTATATAGTAAAAACTATTAAAGATGATGTTGATACTCTAGGGCTTGATGTAGCAGAAGTTGATTATTTAGATAATCATATCGAGAAAATTAAAGATGCAGCAAGTAAAGGTTTAAAAGAAGATGATATAGCAGAAGAGTATACAAAAGAAAAATTATTAGCTTATCTAGGTCAAGCAGACGATGCTATGATTAGAACTTATGATGATAAGTACTTAATTATTTATAATCCTAAAAATGGTAACGATGATAATGCTGCAATGTGGCATGACGATACTGTATTTGGAGTAGATCAGGATGGAGAAGAACATGAAGTAAGGTATGATCAAATAGATGGCTTACAATTAGAACAAATGAAAGAAAATTCTGAATTAGATAAAATTACAAAAGCAAAGAGACTTATTAAACAACAAGCTCCTGCTATGAATAAACTACCTCAAGACGATCCTAAAAGAAAAGCATTTATTGATAAAGTAAAACAAATTAATAAAAAATATAAAGAGCTATTAGATAAAGAAGATAATAAAGTATCCGGTATTGGTAAAGATCAAGAGTTAGATGAAGGAAGAGGAGATATGGATATGATTAAAGATATTATAAAGGATAGAGCTAACGAATCAGGATTTACAGAAAGAGAAGAAGCTGCTGAAGTAATAGGAGGTATAGCTGATGAATATATGATAAGTCTAGAAAGCTTAAAAGACTATATAGATGAAGGAGAAAGTGATTTATATGAAGTTAAAGTTGGAGATACACTTACCAAAGACGGTAAAAAAGGAAAGGTAACTAAAATATCAGATACTCAAGCTACAGTAGATTTCGGAAACGGAGATGTATACGGCATAGCACATAGTAGAATAAAAGGACAAGAAATACTTAAAGAAGGAACTGATTTATACAATAGAAACGGTATTCAAATTACAAGATTCTCAGGCGGTAAAAAAGGATTAATGCTTCAGATTAATATAGGAGGAAAGTATATAGTAGTACCTGCAGATGAATTTAACAACTTTATAAGAGCTTTAGCATCAATAAAAGATGATGTAAGAGATATGAAGCTTCAACAACCTAGAGATAGATATGAAGAAAAGTAAATTACAAAAGATAATTCTAGAGACTTACTCTAAACTTTTAGAAGTAGAAAGAGATGAAAAAACTACTAAAGGTTTAGATGAAATACCTGCTGCTTTAAGAAAAAGTATTGAAAAAAGATACGGTATTTCTAGATGGCCTGATAAAGATTTCCTATCTTCTGATATGAAAACTTATTTTAAAACTAGTGATGTTGACGATACTACTGGCAATATAGGCCATAAAGTAATAAGTTTACCTTCTTTTGAAGGTTTATATAAAAACTTTTCTGATATTATTAATGATATAAGATCTTTAATGAATAATAAAGAAGTCAGAACTGATAAAAATGCAAGAGAATTATTTGAATTAATAAAAACTAATTTTAGAAAATTACAACGATACTTAAGAACAGAAAGACCAGATCAATACGAACTTATGAAAATGAGACGTCAGCTTTCTGAACTTACTAATAAATTTGTTGAACGTGGTAACATGATAAATGAAAGTTTACTTGATGAAGTAGAAGATGAACCACAACCAGAAGAAGAACCAGATATAGATGCTCCAGAAGAGACTGTACTAGAAGATGCTACTGATAAGATTCTTGGAAAGTTTCCTACAGTTAAAGCAGCTATTATAAAATTACAAACAGAAGATTTCAAGGAATTTGTAGAATCAATTGATTGGATATCTCCAAGACCTTCTTCTTTTAGAATTAACCTTAAAAACGGACAAGACTATATCTTAAAATGGACAGGTAAATCTTTTGAAGCTCAAATAATGGGTAAAAGGTACTTACTTTCTAATATTTCTGATTACCAACAAGCATTAGATAAATTAGCGTTACTATATAGAGAAGCACCAATGACTGGAGCAGGCGAAGGAGAACCTGCTGATACCGACACCGGAGGTGGTGGCGGAGGAGGAGGAGACTTTCCTGGAGATGACGCAGCCGGAGGAGGAGAAGAGGACCTAGGAGAACCAGATGATGCTGGAGGAGAAGAAGAAGGTGGAGCTGACCTTACAGACGAACCTATCGATTTTGAAGACCCAGGAGAAGAACCAGAAGCATAATGAACGTAACAGATAAGCTATATACAGAATGGGCCTGGAGAACTAAAACAGGCACTCCGTCAATGGATAATGCTGAAGATAAAGCTATATTAAATAAATTAATTGCTGAATTAACTAATGCAGACGGTCAAATATCTAAAGCAGAAGTAATAGATGCTATACAAAAAGGAGAGTTTACTCCTGAACAGTTAAAATCTATACTAAATGGTATATCAGGTGTAGCGTATAAAGATGATGTACTATCTTTCTTAAACAAACAAGGTAAATCAGTTGCTTCTATTTCTAAAACTATCTACAACAGAATGGTAGAAAATGGAGATATTCAAACATATCATAAATATATCACAGACGGTGCTATAACTTATGCTGATTTTGGAACTTCTGGCAATTTAAAAAGTAAATTTAGTAAATTATTTTCTCAAGAAACTATTAACTTTTTATTTGATATTAAACCTCAAATAGGTAATGTAGCTACAGGTAAAGGTGAAGTTCTTCTTTGTGCTTTAACAGCAGATGTTAACGGTGATGCTCCCTCAGGTGATGTTGGAGTTGGGAATAAAGGTATAGAAGTAAAAAATAGAGGAGCTATTCCGATGGGACAAAAAGCTCAATTTGGTAAAAACACAGATAAGAAATTCATACAGGATGCTATATCTGCAGTTAACCTTAAATTAGATAATCCTATTCAAGTAGAGACTAAAGGTAAAAGACCTTTACATAGACTTAATATTATACTTGCAGCAGTTGCAGAACAAGAAAGTGATAAAATTGATGTAGCTATAGATGCAATGGATAATGCATTAAGAAGTAACTACCCAGGATTAGATTTTTCTGATTTTAATTTAAAGAAATATAAAAAAGGAAATGCAATAGATGCAGATGCTGCAGAACAAGCATTTTCTAAAAAAGTAATAAAGTTATATACAGAAACTGAAGAATTTGAAGAAATATTTTTCTTAGATGATAAGTCTGGAAATTATGCTATAGTACCTGCAGATAAATTAGTAGATGCAGTTGGTAGTAAGATTTCTATCTATATGAAAGACGGCTTACCACGATTCAGTTATAACTTCTAAAGTTATGGCACAAGACATAAAGAAAATAATCGCACAAGAATATATAAAGTGCGCTAAAGATCCAGCGTACTTCATGAAGAAGTATTGCTACATTCAGCACCCTACTAGAGGACGTATACTCTTTAATCTATATCCTTTTCAAGGAAAGGTTCTTAATCTTTTCAAAGATCATCAATATATTATTACCTTAAAGTCTAGACAGTTAGGTATTTCAACTTTAGCAGCAGCCTATAGTTTATGGCTTATGTTATTCCATAAAGATAAAAACGTACTAGCATTAGCAACAACACAAGCAACTGCACGTAACTTAGTATCTAAGACTATGTTTATGTATGACGAGTTACCGAGATGGTTAAAGCTACCTGCTAAGGAGAAAAACAAATTATCTCTTAGATTAAAAAACGGTTCAAAGATAACAGCTAAATCATCGAATGCAGATGCTGCACGTTCTGAAGCGGTATCACTCTTGCTGATAGATGAGGCTGCCTTTATAGATAACATTGAGGAGACCTTTACTGCTGCACAGCAAACACTTGCTACAGGTGGACAATGTATGGCATTATCAACTCCTAACGGTATTGGTAACTGGTTTCACCTAACATGGGAGAAAGCAGAATCAAGTGAGAATAGTTTCTTACCTATTAGATTACCATGGACTGTACATCCAGAAAGAGATCAATCCTGGAGAGATAAACAAAACTCAGATTTAGGACCTAGAATGGCAGGACAGGAATGTGATTGTGACTTCTTAGCTTCTGGAGATACAGTATTCGAACCAGATGATATGTCTTACTATGAACAAACATATTTAAAAGATCCCCTCGAAAGAAGAGGTATAGATGGTAATTTATGGGTGTGGGAAGGAGTAGATTACTCTAAATCCTATATGGTAGTAGCAGATGTTGCTAGAGGAGATGCTACGGATTACTCTGCATTTCATATATTTGATATAGAGACATGTACTCAAGTAGCAGAATATAAAGGTAAATTATCTCCAAAAGATTTTGGTAATTTTTTAGTTGGAATAGCATCAGAATATAATGAAGCACTATTAGTAGTAGAAAACGCTAATATTGGATGGGCTACTATAGAACAGTTACTAGAAAGAGAATATAGAAACATATACTATAGCTCTACAGCTAATATGGAATCAGTAGAATCATATATGACTAAGTTTGAAAGAGATAAACTAGTACCTGGTTTTACTATGTCAGCTAGAACTAGACCTTTAGTTATTGCTAAAATGATAGAATATATTAGAGAAAAGTCTGTTACTATACAATCTAAAAGATTATTATCTGAAATGAGAGTATTTGTATGGAAAAACGGAAAAGCTCAAGCTCAAGATAGATATAACGACGATTTACTTATTTCATGTGCAACTGCACTATATGTGAGAGATACAGCATTAAGATTAAGACAACAAGGAATGGATTTAGCTAGAGCCCAGCTCTCTTCTTTTACTAATTTGAACTCTCAAAACAAAGCTATTATGAAAAATGTTGGAAATCAGAGAGAAAATCCTTATCTTACTAAGACAGCCTTTGGTGAAGAAGATATTCGCTGGCTGTTAAAATAGAACTATTTATATATAAAACTGTACCATAATGGCAGACAAATCTTTATTTGGCAGATTACAAAGACTCTTTTCTAATGACGTAATAATACGTAATATTGGAGGAGATCAACTTAAAATTGCTGATGTAAATCAAATACAAACTACCGGTAAATTTCAAACTAACTCCTTAGTCGATAGATTTAGTAGATTATATATTCATAATAATAAAAATATTTTTAATCCTAATCTTAACTATCAAACGTTAAGAATACAGTTATACTCTGATTATGAAGCTATGGATACAGACCCAATTATAGCCTCAGCATTAGATATTTTAGCAGATGAAGCAACTCTAAAAAATGATAACGGTGAAATTTTATCAATTAAATCTTCCGATGAAAATATTCAAAAGGTACTTTATAACTTATTTTATGACGTTCTTAATATAGAATTTAATTTATGGTCCTGGACACGTAATATGTGTAAGTATGGAGACTTCTTCTTAAAGTTAGAAGTTGCAGAAAAATTTGGAGTTTATAATGTACTTCCATATACAGTCTATCATATGGTTAGAGAAGAAGGATTAGATCCTGAAAATCTATCTAAAGTAGAATTCGTATTAGATCCTGAAGGAATTGCAGCATCTCAGAACCCTAACTTTCTACCTAAGAGAGACGGTAGATCAAGTCAAGTTAGATTCGATAATTATGAAATAGCTCATTTTAGATTAATATCTGATACTAACTATCTACCTTATGGACGTTCTTATCTAGAGCCTGCCAGAAAAATATTTAAACAAGTTACTTTAATGGAGGATGCTATGTTAATTCATAGAATAATGAGAGCTCCAGAAAAGAGAATGTTCTACATAAATGTAGGTTCTATTCCACCTAATGAAGTAGAGCAGTTCATGCAAAAAACTATCAATACTATGAAAAAGACTCCTTATATAGGAGAGGATGGACAGTATAACTTACGTTTTAACATGCAGAATATGATGGAAGATTTCTACCTACCTGTTAGAGGAGGAGATACTTCTACTAAAATTGAAACTACAAAAGGATTAGATTACGACGGAACAAACGACGTTCAATACCTTCAATCTAAAATGTTTGCAGCTCTTAAAATTCCTAAAGCATACTTTGGTTACGAAGGTGACTTACAAGGTAAAGCAACATTAGCCGCAGAAGATATTAGATTTGCAAGAACGGTTGAAAGATTACAAAAAATTCTAGAGTCTGAATTAACTAAGATAGCTCTAGTACACTTATATACACAAGGTTTTACAGGAGAATCATTAACTAATTTCGAAGTTAAACTTACAACACCATCTATTATATTCGAACAAGAGAAGATAGCTCTTCTAAAAGAAAAGATAGATTTAGCTTCACAAATGAAAGATACCAAGTTATTTTCTTCAGATTATATATATGAAAACATATTCGATATGTCGGAAGACAAGTATATGGAAATGAGAGATTTAGTTAGAGAAGATACTAAGAGAGTATTTAGATTAGCTCAAATTGAAGCAGAAGGAAACGATCCTGCTAGATCTGGAGTAACATACGGTACACCTCATGATCTTGCATCAATGTACGGAAGACGTTCAGTTGCTACACCAAAAGGAGGTGAACCACAAGCTTTACCTACAGGATACTCTGAAACTGAATCTGAACCAGAATGGGGCCAGCCAGGTCCTGAAGGTGGCAGACCAGTAGAAAAAGCTTCAGTCTACGGTACTAACGATGGCTTAGGAGGACGAGATCCATTAGGTCAACATGGTATGCATGGCGGATATCCTTCGGATAATGAAAATGTTTCTGAAAATTTAACAACAAATGCTGTTTATTATAAAAATAAAGAAGCGTTGAAGGATATAGTTTTTAAAAAACAAACTATAAACGAATCAGGACTACTAGATGAAGACAATATAAAAGATTTAGGGAAATAGTCCATATTTATAATAGTAAACGTGTATAATGAAAATAAAACACTCGAAATTTCGAAATACTGGCCTTATATTTGAACTACTAGTTAAACAAGTAGCCTCAGATACTTTAAATAATAAAGACTCAGCAGCAGTTAATATTATTAAAAAGCATTATTCCGGTAAGACTTCTCTCGCTAAAGAATTTAAATTATACGAGTTTATTTCTAAAAATGTTAATGTATCTCAATCTAAAGCAGAAGCTATAGTTTCTACTATTACAGAGATATCAAGAACTATTAACCAAGAAAGACTTAATAAGCAGAAATATGCTCTTATTTCAGAAATAAAAGAAAATTATAATATAGATGATTTTTTTAGCATACAGGTTAGCAATTATAAACCTTTTGCAGCATTATACTGTTTACTAGAAGCACAGAACAATACAAAATTAGTAGATCCTCAAATACTAGTAAATAATAAAACTACTATATTAGAGCATCTAACTTCTGCTTCTCAGAATAAAAAAGATGTAAAAGAAACGATTATAGAAGATTTTTCTAAGTACGATAAAGATTTAAGGTTACTTACATTTAAAATACTATTAGAAAAATTCAATGAGAAATACATAGATCTTTTACCTCAACAAAAAAATATACTTAAAGAATTTATCACAGCAGTTAATTCAGGTACACGTTTACGCACTGTAGTTAATGAAGAACTAGCTAAGATAAAAGAAGAAGTATCTAAAATGGCTGATAAGGTTTCTGATAAAGTTGTTAAGATAAAACTTAACGAAATTCAGAAGTTTATTAAACCTGTTTCGAACAAAGAAAAGATTAATGACAGTCATCTAGTTAATCTAATGCAATATTACGACCTAGTTCAGGAACTTAAAAGTTTATGAAACGATCAGAACTAAAAAAACTAGTTCGAGAAGTAATGTTAGAATTAGATGAAGCAAATGTCACTAATGTTGGAGGTGCTACGTTTACCCCAGGACAAGGAGCTCAATATGCAACTCCTAATGCTTTCGGTAAAAGTAGTAAGAGAAATAGAGCAACTAAATTATTAAAAAAACTAGGCTGGAAAAGACAAGAACGTCCAAAAAGGCCTTCACATACTAAAGGATTTGATTACTTATGAGAAAGGTAACAGCAACAGAAAAATATAGAGCAGTAAACGAAGGTCAACTGTCTAAAGCAAACTTTTTAAGAGATATGCGTATGGCATATCCTTCAATCATCAGCCAGTTAAATGGATATGATACTACAGTTCAAATTCTTAAAAACAGAGGATATATTGCAGAAAAGACAGCTATAGATTCTTACGATTCAAGAAAAAACTTAAATATATCTCCTGACTCTATTGATAGAGGTTTAAGATATGAGATGGAAAGTAGAGGTAAAGATATTTCTAACCCAGATGATGTAAAACATTGTAAAGGTATAGTGATGAAGAACCTTAGTAAAGACCCCCTTCATTATATTATGCTAGTCTCAGGTGAATCTTCTAAAGTTGATAAACACGATAAAGAAGTAGAGGTAAAAAGAGGTAAAGCTGAAGTTGATGTTTTCAACGGGCTTAAAAAAGCAGATCTAAAAGAAAGTAAAGAAGATTTAGCTAAACTTCTTAAGGAAGGAAAGATGAGCGATTTAGCTGAAAAGCTAGGAGTAGAAGTAAGTACTTTACAAGCTGCTGCAGATAAACTAAGAGAAATGGAGAGAGAAGAAGCTGCCAAAACAGCTGAAAAGGTTGAAGCAATGAAAGCAGTAGTAGCAGAAGAACCAGATGAAGTCATGAATATTGACAGATTTGGAAAAGAAAAAGAAGATAAAGAAAGTAACTATACTAAAATAAAGGAAGGAGACGGTCATATGGTAGATGAACACGAATATGAATTCTTTAGTATTATTTTCGATAAAAAATATAATGACATATTAGAAGATTATATGTCTAGTGATACTTTTAAACAAGACGAAAAAGAGTTACAAGACCAAACTGGTCAAGCTAACGTATTCGATTATGCTTATAGAGACCAGTGGGAAAATTATATAAAAGAATTTGAAGCTATCAATAGAAGCGATGCAGCAGATACATATAATTTTGAAGAAAAGAAAGAAGCTTTAGTTAAAGAGAATATAAAATCTATCATTACTAAAATTTTGGAGGAAGGAAACGTAAACGAAGCTGCTACTAACCAATTAGCTAAGTATGCAGAAGAGTATGCATCTTTCCAAGGAATGAAAGAAACCATTATAGCCTTAGAAAATATAGTAACAGAAATCGAATCGTTTTACGATAAGACAAGAGGAAAGATTCAAAAGATTTATGACTCTATTGGTGAGATAAGAAATGAAGAAGGATTAAAAGTAGGAGGATTTATAGCACCGTCTATAGAAAACGCTTTCAATAAAGATTTAAGACCAGTAGTAAAAACTGGCTTTACTAGAGGTTTAGATGTTCCTAAAATAAGAACAATATCACAAGCAGAGGTAGATGCTTTAAAAAATGAAACTCCGGTTTATGAGGAAGAACCTAAGAAAAGTGTTTTCTCACCAGTATACGAAAATAAAAAAACAAAAAAGTAATCATGAAAAATTTTAACTTAAGAAACTTTCTAACTGAAAGTAAAAAAGCTAAGAAAGAGAGTATTGAAGAAGCTGGACCAGGATTTGCACATGACTGTGCTGCACACGTAGTGCATGAAACTTACGGTTTCGGTATCTGTCTAGAAGAGCAACATACTATAGTTGAGAACAAAGACGGTTCTCATTCAGTATCTCACTATGATGTATTCTTTAAAGAAGGATCTAAAACAGTTAAGAATATCCCAGTAGGAGATCTAGAAGTATTAACTGAAAGTCATCACGGACATAAGAAAAAGAAAAATGAAGAAGATGTTGCTAATGAAGGCGAAACTGTCGAAGAAAAGAAAGGCAAAGATCATGACGGAGACGGAGATGTTGATGGAGATGATTATAAAGCTGCTAAAGACAAAGCTATCAAAAAAGCAATGGGTAAAGACAAATAAAATTATACTATGACACAACTACTACTTAATGTTACCCCGTTTAAATCGGTACTCACAGAGTCTAAAGAAAAGCCTGGAGTATTCGAAGTTGAGGGTGTTATGCAAAGAGCGGTTGCAGAAAATCAAAACGGTAGAACTTACTCTAAAGAGATATTAGAAAGAGAAGCTGCTAGATATATTAAAGAATTTGTAAATAACGGCAACGCTTTTGGAGAACTAGATCACCCAGAATCTCCAGTAGTAGAATTAAAAAACGCTTCTCATATAGTAAAAGAACTATATTGGAAAGGAAATGACCTAATGGGTAAAGTAGAATTACTTAATACTCCAGCAGGTAACATAGTAAAAGAAATAATAAAAGCAGGACACACTATCGGTATCTCATCTAGAGGTACCGGTTCTGTAAAACAAAGAAACGAAGGACAATTAGAAGTACAACCTGATTTTGAATTAGTATGTTGGGATTTTGTATCTAATCCTTCTACTCACGGGGCATTCATGAACCCTATATCGTTAAACGAAAATAAAAAGAAAGTATCTAAATTCGCTAAATTAGATTCTATCATTAACGATATTTTAAGAGCATAATTAGTTTTCCGGAATAAGTATATATTTATATAAAGAATATACAGTCACTTATACTGTATCGAACAACTTTATTATTATATTATAGCTCTTAATAGCTATACAAATCACAAAATTTTTTAAATGGCAAACAAAGATTTACTTAAGCAAGCTATTGCTGAGGCAAAATCTGTAAGAGAAGCCGCTATTGCTAACGCTAAAGAAGCTTTAGAAGAGACTTTAACTCCTCACCTAAAAGATATGTTAGCTGCTAAACTACAAGAGATGGAAGATTCATCTGTTGAAGAAGAAGTAGTAAACGAAGTCGAAGAGGATGTTGAAGAAGCTAAACACGACAAAAAAGACGAAGCAATTGAGGAAGAACTAACAGAAGTTGAACCAGTAGAAGCTGCTGAAGAAGAAGCTGAGGATGATTCAGAAGAATCTGAAGACGAAGCTCCAATCGAAGAACCTGCTGACGATATCGAAGATATTGACGGTGAGGAAGACGCTTTAGAAGGTGATGAGGACCTAAAAGACTTATCAGTTGACCAATTTAAAGATATGATCAGAGATATAATTGCACAAGAGCTTGGCCAAGGAGGCGAAGAAGAATTAGGTGCTGATATGGATGCTGGTGATATTGAAGGAATGGGAGACGAAGCTCCAATAGAAGAACCTGAACTAGACGGCGGAAGCGAAGAAGAAGAAATCGATTTAGATGAACTTCTAG
>Ga0208899_1001396_pt1 | contig 17111 bp, 32 predicted proteins | sample VirMetDEL_Nov_24_FD_184518 | JGI IMG/M metagenome (GOLD analysis project Ga0208899, IMG submission 184518) | Aqueous microbial communities from the Delaware River and Bay under freshwater to marine salinity gradient to study organic matter... | ecosystem: Environmental > Aquatic > Marine >... | reverse complement strand
CTTCAGTGTTGTTCTTCCATACCTTACGAAGATAAGGGAACTTAGTTAAGGTAGCCTGTGCTGTACCAAGTATAGTCGCAAGCATTACCTTCCTCTTCAGATCTTCAAACTTATCTTTCTCTCGTATTACTACTTCCGTCAAGTTACAGAACTGATAGGGTCTAAGTATTATTTCACTGCAAGGGTTAGTACCAAACTCATGGTCAGGATCTCTTCTGCCAAACTTCTTTGCTTGCTCCTTTGCAGATGTTCTATTGAATATGCCACGCTCTCCTGACTTTGATTCCACAAGTGCTGTCCACTCTCTCAGGAATGTTTCCCCATCAGGCTTGTCCGTGTAACACACAGAGTTATTAGAGAGTGCCATCTGTGGTGCTGTCTCCCACCACTGCCCTGACTTAGCGTGTCGCATACGTCCATCAGATAGATTAGACAAGCTTATCATAGCAGAACGTCTAACACCACCTGACACTACAACCTCTCCAACCTTACACATTAAGTTATGACAATCGTAGCTAGACAATTTGCGTCCTGCGTTGTGCTTAAACAAGGATGTAGTAAAGTTAAATAAATCAATTAAAGGTGCAGGACCTGACGCTCTACCACCAAAGATTTGTAGTCTAGAACCTGCAGGTCTAACCTTTGACGTATCCCAATGTGGAGACTCACCCATATAGAGATGTCCTATTAGTTTGCGTAACGCTTTCGCCCATCCCTCTTTGCTGTCTTGTACATCTATGACGGTATCTACTTGCTCTATTGTTTGTGGTATCTCAGGTAGCTGATTGACATACTGTCTCTCCACAGAGAACCCAACACCTGTACCACACAATAGTATATACATCGCCTCGTCAAAAGACTTTGGGTCATCAACAGGAAGGTAGCTACAGTTGTATCCTGCTGTATTGTCTCTCTCCAACGCAAGACCTGCTGTCATTAACGCTCTCATAGAGGGCATAACTTCTAAATTAGTTATAGCATCTTTTATCTGTTGCACAGGCAAGTGTCCCTTGACCTTCAACGACATAAAGTCAACATACCTGTTAACAGTTTCTTCCCATGTTTCTCTTCTGTTTTCGTTCGGTAGCCACCTAGCGTACCTAGAGATAGCTATAAATTTCTGATAATCGTTCATATTTTTGTTACCTTTATGCTGTTAATTTCAATGTCGTCCATATCATAGAGAAGATCTTTTATTATATCTGATATAACTTTTTCGCCTTCTTTTTTCTTAGATGCTGAATCATAGGTTACAGGTAGATGGCTAGACTCATCATCTATCTCAACCTCTGCTGTAATCTTAAACTTCATTCGATCATACTCCTGTTCTCTACGTCCCTGATCATGGCTTTTAAATACCACTCTGCTTTTCTTAAATCCTCAACACCGTTCTTGTACCTCCATCTGTGGAGATATTTTATCACATTGCCCTGGCAGTAGGAAGAAAAGTGTTCATCTAATTGCTGTTGAATATAGTCTATACACTCCATACCACCATTGTTGTAGTGTGGAGGGCTGTTAACTTTATCTACTTCCACTTGCTCAGTGTCCCTAGTTGTATTCGCTTCTTCTTTTCTGTCAACCATTTTTTAGGTATCTCCTTATCTGTCCATTTAAATCCATATTTATCACACCAATCGCAGTATCTTGTCTTTGATCCCTTGTTAATTACATTGTATGCGTTCTGAAACAAAAAGCGTATGTCTAGCTCAGGATACTGCTCCTGTATTAGCAGATGCTTCACCCTATCTTTGGCTTTGAACCACCCTTTCGCCTCAATAATAATACCATTGTTAAGAACAAAGTCAGGCTTGTAGAGCCTAAACATTTGTACTGCGTATCTGATTGACATTTTTTCATATCGAATCCTTTGCTTAAGGAGGCGCAACTCTTTAGCTACGCTCTCCTCAAACTTGCTCCTAAATTGTATCTTGGGCATCAGCTAACTTTACATAGTTTATCAACGGTGGGTTAGCCGACTTAGAAACTTTTGATGGAAGAACCTGAAGATCCCAACACTTGTCCCTGTAAGAACAGAAGCTACACTCAATGCCTAATTTCATATTGCCACTAGGTTTACCATAATACGTTTCAGCTACAGGCTCGTAGCATCTCTCAAATGGCTCGTCATTATTTATGTAGTCTATAGTGCTTTGTATCTTTTCCATCTCTCCTTCAGTGTCTACATCATTAGCACTGACGTATTTAAAGTTTCCGTTAGCCTTGTTTACAACCCACCATCCACCGACAGGAACACCTTTCGCTTTTGCGTAGCCAACGAGTTGTGACACATACCCAAAGCTGTCTTTGCTCTGTAGTGTTTCAAAGTCTATGAATTTGTTTTCGTATGCCCAAGGGGAGGCTGACTTAACATCATCAACCTTCCCATTTAACACGAGGTCATAAGTCCCATCAACATGTCCCCCCTTTGTTGGTAAAGAAACTTGCTCACTGTCATCAAACTTTACGTCTGCCGCCCTTAGTAAGCCTTTAAACACAGCTTCTATTATATCACCAAGAATCATGTTGATAAGAAAGTAAGGAGAATCAGAAATCTTTTCATCAGGACGGTTCTTGTCGAACCATAGCTGACACTTCTTACGTCCAATGTTAGACATACGAAGTTTAAACTTCCTCTTCTCCCCTGAGAATTGACGACTCACTGCCTCACTAACATCCTTGGCTATGAGGTCAACAACAGCCTTATCCATACTAGCCTTACCTAGCATGACGTTTTGTAGGAAAGAATGAATCGCCACTTCTGCAGGATGGTTCATAAGCTACTCCTCAATCTCAACAATGTTGGAGGCTATAGCATCTTCCTGATCAGATAGTTCCTCAGGTCTACGATGCTCCTCCCACTTGCTGATTGTTATTGAGTTCATAGCCTCAACCCACTCAACAAAGTTATTCAACACCTCTTGGTCATCAGTGGTAATCTCTACTACTTTACCTAGCGTAGGCTTCAACACAGCATAAGTTGCGCCACTAGGTATACTCTTTACTTCTGAGCCAAGATGTAACAGGTGCTGAATGGGAAGCCTGTTCTTTCTCTGAATCTGATTGAACATATCCGTCATAGCCTTAAAGCTATCTCTGTTCTTAATCCTCATCAAGAAAGGGAACTCTTTAACATCCACAGGTTTACCATCGGCATCCTTAGCTTTGTCGAGTTTACACAGACCAAATACAACCTTGAACCTATCAATAGATCGCATCAGGTCTTGTGTCTCTTGTGGTAACGCTTTGAAGTCCTTAACATAACCTGATGGTCTACCACAGTTAAACGTACCGTAGTTGTCCTTCAGATCGCCATTCAAAGACGTTGCCATTACAGTTCGCAACATTCTGCCCTCGCCACCATCAGGCTTCTGATAGTGCTTATCGTAGCGCTGAAACTGAAAGCGTTGCATGAAGGGACGGATAGTCACCTTGTCACTGTAATATATTGTATCATCAGGGAAAGTTACAGAGAAAGCTCCTGCTTTGACTATAGCTACTTCCATAGTCTCACCCTCTACTTCCTTTGTACCCATCACGTTCTGATGAACTTGTTTGATCTCTGCTAAAGCTGATGTGCTTTTCGCAGGTGCGTTTGACATCCCCATTATTTCTGCTAAGTCGGCAGGGGATTTACCAATTATGTCTAATGCGTTTTCCATATATGTTTTTACTCCTAAATTATAAAACGAATATTATCAGACTACATCTTTAACGTCAAGCCAATTATTACCTATTTTTGATTCAAGTAATAACGGAACATTAACATCGATGTCATAGTAAGACTCCACTATACTTTTTAAACTTTTATTCACATCATCTATAACCCTAAGAACGTCCTTCTCCTCTAAAGGGTGGACATCCAAGACCACAGAGTCATGCACACTGTTTACTAACATACTCTTGTAACCCTTTAATCTAGTCTCAATCTCCAACAATACAATAGGAACTATATCTGCTGTAGCAAAGCCTTGTACAGGATAGTTCTTAATCATGGTAAAGTGTGTTGGAGTTCCACTTGCCCTTCTCTCTACGTCAGGAAAAGCATACTGCCTACCTGATGGTATCTTTATTCTGCCAAGGTTGATAGCCTCGTCTCCTAGTTTCTTGTGCCACTTGGCTATGCCTCTGTACTTATCCATAAAGTGTGTGTAATACTCTGCCTCAGCTTTCGTTCTACCGAACCCTGTAGCTCCGTAGAGGGGCGCAAAGGTATGTGCCTTAGCTTCTTGCCTAGACGTAGGTTGCCCTGCCTCAGTGATGATCTTTGCCGTGTAGGAGTGAACATCGAATCCTGTGGACACCTCTTCCATCGCCACTTTGTCCTGAGATAATAATGCTGCAACTCTAAATTCTAGCTGTGCAAAGTCTGCCTCTAGTATTTTGCCCTTCATACCAAACGCACCACCACTCCAACGTGACACAAACACTTTCTTAACAGGGAATGTACCACCTCTAGGCATATTCTGCATGTTAGGATTGCGTCCACTGAAACGTCCTGTAGCTGTGACATGTTGTGTAAGACTAACGTGGAGCATGCCATCCTCTTTTGTGTAGTGTTCTATGCCATCAACAAAGGCTGAGAGATAGCTTGACACAGCGCTTTGTCTTTTTAGGTCTGTCAAAAATGCCTCTGCCTCTGTCATGTCTTTTGACTTGGCTATATTGATAAGCTGTTCAAGGTTTCCCTTACTTGTAGAGAACCCATTAGCACTGAGCCACGCTTTTGAGGGAGGGAAGAACCCTAGACCTGCCATTTGTTTTAGCTTGGTGAGCTTGTACCCTCTCGTATCACAGGATGTGCATCGATTTGGCTTGGCAAAACGTGTTCCGTCCTTCTTAGTCTTGTATATCCTGCCCCTTCCGTTGCAAGTTTGACACACACTAGCTTTTGTTTTGACCATCATAGCACTATTGTCCTTGACAGTCTGTTTAAATTCTTCTTTGTCCTCCACATTATCAAAGACAATTGCCCATTTCTTCTTGTCATACAGTATTCTAGAATAAATTACCTGACTAACCTGCTCAGGAGAGTTAAGATTTATAGGAGTATCACCCATTAAGCTCTTGACTTTTGCGTTTAACCTATTTTCTATCTGCAATAGTTCGTCCTCAAACTGTTTTCGCACATCTTTCAGTGCTACTTTGTCTATACTGAACCCATTCATATAGATCTTTGTCAGAGTTTTGCAAACTTTATTAGTAGTATCCCTTACATGCACCAAAGATTCCGACTCAGGCTTGTTATATTCATCTAGTAAGCGCCAATATAAAGACCTAGTGACCTTTAAATCCTGCTCAAGGTACATCGATAGCTCCTCTAGTGGTATCTCGTCTGTCTGAAACCCTCTTCTGAAGTAATCTTTTAGTGTATCAGACTTCTTCATGTCTAAATCATAGCGTAACGCACAGTTTTCTAGGCTAACAGAACCCTTCTGACCACGCTGTAGTATGTAATCACCAAGCATTGTGTCAAATATTTGACCATCATACTTAAATCCACATGCCCACAACCATTGTAAGTCATACTGTAGGTTGTGACCTATCAGTAGTGTGGTATTATCAAGCACCCTTTGTAGTCTTGCCTGTGCATCATCGTCCTCAATGGTCTTCTCATTGTGATCAAATACAAAAACCGTTCTCTCCTCCTCCTTAAGGTGATCCATGATACCCACAAGTGTCAAAGAGTTGTCAGGTTCAAAGGGATCAAGGTGTAACTTACCATCTCGTTTAGTCGTTCTATTTTCTACATCAAGTATTATCTTCATGCTGAATACCTCCCTGTTTCTACATCTAACTCAACATGGACAGCACCATGCCACCCTGTTAACTTGTTCTTAGCCAATCGAATGTGACGCTGAGGATCGTTACTGTCCTGTCCTTCAATGTCAGGATTCTTACTAATTAATAACATCAAATCTGCCTCTGCTGCCTTACCTGTCTTACTTCCCTCAAGCATAGATTGATTAACATTTATCTTACCCTCAGCCTCTGCTGATAGTTGGGACATCCAAATGATAACGCAATTATACTTCTTGGCAATGTTTCTTGCGTGGATTGCCGCCTCTTTGAGGTATATGTCTGATCTCTCCGACCCTGCTGTTGCAAACTTATCGCCCATATCAAGCACGATGATGTCAGGGTTTATACTTTTGGCAAGCTGTTCAACATAATCCATATTCTTATCCGTAGCATCTTTTATAGACAGCAGGTTTCTCAGAGGATCATATCTTTCTAGTGCCAACTTCCTGTTCTCCAACACCTGATCGCTAGACATGTTAGACTTACAGTACAGGTATCGCAGACCAACACGCTTGTATGCCTCCTCATTACACAAGACCACACACTTTGCACCCTGATCTATAAAGCCACCCTCAGAGGCTATAATACTAGCGTGGAAGGATGTCTTCCCTGTATTGGGTCTAGCACCCACGATAACAAAGTGACCACCACTCAGACCCTCCACTCGTCTACACAACGAGGGTATATTAAACTTCCATTGAAACTTTAAGTTGAGGTGATCAACTAATGTGTTGAAAGATATGTCGTCTCCCTGAAACCTAAAGCTAGGCGTGAAGTCATCTTGGTAGTTGTCAAGTATGTTTCTAAGAGGCTCAAGATTATTCTTTGTGCCATTCACATAGTCAAATCCTATGTTGGCTACCTCCTCCCCAACCATCTGCTGAAACAACTTAGACAAAACTTCCTTGGCTATATCGTTATTCATTGGCTCTTCTTTGGACAACTTACTAAACAACACCTCAAAGGATGCCTTGTTCGCTGAGGTCATAGTGCCGTTGTCAGAGAAGAACAAAGCCTGTAGCTCTGTTAGGGATAAGTTCCTCTCGTGCTTACCCATAGCCTCATCCAAAGTATTCTTAATCTTGCGTACATCTTTACTGAAGAGCCTGTCAGGACATTTACTGCCCTTATGATCTTCATAAAAGTCTTTCTGCATCAAGCTCCTAATTAGCGCTAGTTCTATCATTCTCTATCTTCTCCTCTATTAATCCATCAATAAGATTCAACATCTTGTCAAAATCCTCTTTGCCTAAATTCTCTATGTAAAACCATTCGTTAGCTCTCTTACGACTTAAACCCTCAGCTAAAGAGTGTGCCATCTTTTCTGCCACACCTCTGTGCTTAAACTTTTTATAGGTAACTAACTCGTAATCCCTGTGAGGACTGCCTGTTTGGTAGCCATTACATCTGTCTTTAGATTCTATAGCCTTACCTATCTTGTACCAATTCTGCCAAGCAGGGTTCTTCAGTACGTAAACTTCTCCCTCTGTTGACAGTACATAATTAACCAAAGAAGAAAATGCAGCATCGTTAAACGATTTATAATTTCCTGGTTTATAGAGTGGGTGCTTTCTTGATATGTACTTACCATTGACATACATCTTTAAAGGGTTGTTTAAAGTATTAGTCTTAGGATTATTTTTAGTATTATGCTTTTTGATTAATATTGAATAGCAAGACTTACACCTACGGTTGCGTGTTTTTGGATTCCAATTCACACCAACTTCTAATAAAATACCACAGTCTAGACACTCATTATCCATCTATCATCTCCCTCAGTTTATCAAAATCTTTTTGACGTTTGTATTTTAAATCATCTTCTATCTGTAGTCCATAAACTTCTGATGGATCACAGTAACTTTTTAACTCTTTAGTATAATGAATAGTTTTACCAAGAGCGTCAGGATCAAGAGCCACAATAACTTTGTCAAAGGTATCGATATAATCTTTATGCTCTTTCAACAAGCTTGTACCCAACAGCGCTACACCTGTAACACCTATTAAGTTCTCACCAATAACTGTTGCTGACACAACATCCTCAACAACGACAGCTATACTCTTACTAGGTTTGATACAATAGGAATAATACTTTGCCTCCCCTCCGTACTTATACCATTTAGGCTGTGCATTGTAGAGCGCCCTACCTATTGCATCAACAACCCTGCCATTCTTGTAGATAGGAAACACAGCACGTTGGCTTTTACAATCATACAGTAACTCTATGTTTAAATCCCAACGTCTCTTAAATCGCTGTACATAAGCGTTGTCACCATCCGTTATATACTCAGGCATCTCAAACTTCTTAGGTGTAACCCTTTCCTCCACACCCTGTATCTTATTCTTTATTGTCTCCACTAGCATTGGTGTTAGTGTAGCGCCCTTAACGTCACAGCTATTCCTGTAGCAGTTGTATATAACTAACCCATCTTTGTTTGTGGCTGTAAACTTCTTGACTCCGTTGCAGATAGGACAGTCTAATGTGATTGTCTCCCCTTCCTTTACGTCTAGTCGTCTTATAAAATCATTACTAGGTTTGTTTACCATTGTTATTCTCTCTCCTTTCTAAAGCACTTGCTGCAGATTTGTATGTGTGTCGAATATAAGGACGCATTGATTGAGGCGAGTTGTGTCCTGACACTGCCATGATCTGCGTTGTGTCTACTCCTGCCTCCACCATTTCTGTTATGGCTGTCCGTCTCATATCCATTGCTGTTAATTCCTTTGGTAGTCCTGCCTCTTCCTTTACTCTGTTTACCATTCTACCTATGTCCACATCAGCGTATATTATATAGCCTCCGTTTCTAGGATAAGGATGTGGGGCAACATACTCTTGAAACCCAAAGTCTTTGTACTGTTGTTCCAACATCCTGTACATATTTATATTAATAGGAAGATGCACCTCTGCCCTTTTCTTTGATTGCTCTAGGTCAAGTCTACGCTCCTCAAAGTTTATGTTGTCCCATTTGAGTGAGCGCATATCACCTATCCTCTGAGCAAACGTGTATGCCATTTGAACTATAAGACCTATACTTCTCCACTTGTACTCTGCGTAAGCTGTGTCACAAAATAGTCTGACTTGATCTGCTGTCCACATAACCTTGCGTGGTTGGGTCTGCATCTTCTTAACAAACCTCATTGGATTATTCGGCATGAGTTCCAACTCAACAGCTAAATTAAAGAGTACCGATGCCACTGTTGAGGTAAGGTTTGCTGTCCTAACACCTGACTTTAACCACTCTTGGTAGGCTTTTTTGCACTCAGACACGCCAATCTTCCCTAGATTAGTACGACCAAGTGTAACTTTGGGGCTGAAAAACGTCCTCACAGCACGTTCAATACAGTAATCGTAGTCTCTTTGGGTTCTTAATCGCAGTGACAGGAACTGTGGTGTCGTCCTGTAGTAGGCAACAAGATCATCAAAGGTCTTTATCATTATCCATCTCCTCCCAAGTCTTAGAAAAGATATGTTTACCCACAAACAATAGTGCTACTATATATACAATCAAGAGTAAGGTATAACCATACATCACTTCATCTCCTTTGGTTTACGTAAAGGTATTCTAACCTCCACTACTTTCTTTTGTCGCCACATTACAGTCCTCTCTCCGTTGCCTTCAAACGCAATGGCAAGAGCATCTTTACTCACAAAACCAGGGTCTAGTTCCCAAACATATCCGTTCTGTTTGTTCTCTCTAGCTTGGTGTATAAACTCTTTGTTTTGCTCCACAAAAACAAATGCTGCAAATCCTAAAAATAGTTCTGTCATGTTACTTCTCCCATCTATAAAATATATGTCTATCAATTCTAGTCGTTCTTGTTTTCGTCTTTGCCCACGCAGGTCTTACGTAGGTTGCGTGGTAGTGTGTTGCCCCTTCTGTTATGTCAAGCACAATAGTCTTGGTTAACAAAATGGATGCGTGTTCTAAGGCTAGACTCCATGTCCTACTCTCAAAGTTTGGTTCGTCTTTCTTGCCATCACAAAACCAAGTGAACTGACACTTCCAACGAACAGGCTTGTTTGAGTTCTTGTATGTCACAGCCTCCTTTACTACCTCGCATACTGTATCAGGGAATCTATTGTCGGCTACACGATTAAGAACTACTTGCCCTACAGCCATTTGTCCTATCATCGATTGATTGCCTGCCTCATGGTAGATGTTAACTGCCATGCACATCAGTGCTGTTTCTAAGAACATCAGCTATCTCCTTAAATTCTTCTATAATATATGTGTCGTGTTCCTCTGTATCATCAAACTCCTCGTCTAACAATACTGTGCCATCTCTGCCTTTCATAGTTACCTCCTTTAATGTAATACTTCATAGTCAAACTCAGGGTCATGCTCTACGTAACCCACTATCTTTGCGTCAATAATGGTGTCGTGTTCTATGTCCCAATCACATTCTCTCGCAACGACTTCTGTGTTAGGTGCATCATGCTCAACCTTTATTATTATATACGCCCACTTACTCATAGGATAAGTTGAACAAATGCGTTCAATCCCATAGTCATGGTAATCAAAAAGAATAGGATAAACAATAGTGCTAGTCCTTCATCATTATTATTGTTATCATTCTTCATGACAAAAGTTCCTCCAAAATTTACAGTTGTTATCTGCTTTGCATACTCTTTCATGCTTGGCTGTTTCCCAACACTCCGATTGCCAAGGTGAAAAGTATTTAGTTGTAAACCTATCCACCCAATCTTGTCCATCTACTGCCCATAGTCCTAGTATGGGTAAGGGTATGAGCAGAAGGAAGACTACAAAAAATGCCATGCCAAAGCCTTTGTTATGATATGCTTTCATTTATATTCTCCTATCCTGTTTGTAATAATTTACCACAGACACCACACTCATAGCCATGATATCTGTGACCATCTTCAGTAAACTCATAATAGATTGCGTTGTCATCGCAACTATGTTCCTCTTGCTGTTCTTCTTCATTCATACTGCTCTCCTATCCATCTTACTATCTCTCCTGTGTTCCACTTGGCACATTCTTTCTGTGCATCTTCGTAAGTGTCAAACACTTTGACAGGAGATTTGTCGTCCCACATAGCGCCACACCCTTCCTTAACATACTCAGTATCCTCTTGTTCAAAAGGTGTGAATAGTATCGCCCACTTAACTTGTCGCTCATTCATCATTTTTCTCCTTTGGTAAATCTTCTTTAAGTTGATAGTCACAATACCAACCACCTCTATGTTGTTGTTCAAACTCTAATAGATTTGCTAGTCTATACATAAGAGTTTCTATCTCACAAATGTGTTCATAGTAGACAGGTATTTTCTCTGACGTATTACAGTTAAACTCTCTCAATATATTAACGTACCTGAGTAGTTCTATTCTGTCCTTTGGTTCTATCTTAATTGTCTTCATTTTTTAGTTCCTTTCTTAAAAGTTTTGCTTGAAAAATTTCGTGTTGATGCCTACGCTTGGCAACCTTTTCCCTCTTGTCGTTTATGGTCATGGTTGCCTTGCGTATAAACATAGGATTACGAGGCTTGGGTTGTTTAGTCTTTTTAGGCACTAGCCATGCTCCACCCTTTTGGTATGCCCCACGTTATGCGACTTTGAATATCCTCCACAGTTGAGACACAATCCGTACTATTACCCTCGTCATCACATCCAATGACAAGACTTCGATTTACCAACATCATATCCTGATCGTTATATTTTATGTTGAACCAATGTTTGTCCTCAGCACTTACATACAAGCCTTCATCGTCTACATAAATACCGTCACCTCCTGTTGGTGTGCGTACCACATCAAAGGCTCTAGGCTTATGCGTCATGCCTATTTCTTTGGTGAAACTTAGATGCTCATAGATAGTCTTGTAGTCTCCGTTGTAATCTATTTGCATAATCGCCCTATGTTTTGGGTCTATCAATATAGCTTTCATTACGCTACCTCCTTTCCGAAATACCTTTTAGCTGTATCAGTTGTAATGATGTACTCGCCACCACCTTTTTGATCTTGGATAAGATAAGGCTTAGTCCTAGCCTTGCGTCTAAACCCTGACAGCTTAAACTGTTTGCCATCTAGTGTAGCAATCTTGGTAAGGTCTAGCTTATCCATACTAGCAAAGTCCTCTAAGTCTTTCTCACTCTGAGACTTAGCACCTTTCATTCTAAGGTTAACTTTAAATGTAACCTCAGTATCGTTGAAGTTAGCACTACCAACCTCCACAATAAACTGTTCAAGACTTTCATTATCGTTAAGAGCATCATCTAATATTGCCCTAAGATCTTTTACCATTTTTCTATTTAATAACATTTCGTTCTCCTTTTAATTTAAAATTGAAAATACCATCTTACTAGTTGATCTAATACATAACACGCTCCAACGAGCAATATAAAAACAGATAGTCCGTGACCACTTTCTTTATACATTCTAACCTCCATAATTAATCTGATAGATGTAATACGCATAGAGTGAGAGGTATAAAACCCATTCGTCTAATCGCATTGCATATACCATTGTTGTGTACATTATTAGTCTCACTTCATGCCCTCTAGTATGTGAGCTATAACATCTATAGTCCATCCATTGCCTAGCATCTTGTATTGCTGAGACTTTGAGATAGGCTTAACCACTCCATCAAAACTACCCATGATACAATGGTTGTCAGGAACAGTCTGAAGTCTAGCACATTCCTTTGGTGTGAGCTTTCTCCAATGTAGTTCGTCAACACTATCCCATTCGTGTCTATCGTAACTACCTCGTCCACCAACTCTAACAGCCTTAGACTTATCCCTAATCTGAGACACTACGACATTATCTTTTTGAACTGTGCTAATACAGTTTGTCTTATCATCAGTCCTGACTTCTAGGTAAGGCTTTAAAGGTAGGTCTAGTTGGTTGTCTTTCCTCACTCCATCAACCTTACGTCTATTAACTATACGTCCACCCTTAGGATCAGTAGTAGCAACCTTAGGCTCTCTGTGACCACCTTGCATAGTTGTTAGTGTTGGAGCTTTACCCTCAGGAGAATAAACACGCTTGATAATATCATAGCCTTTTATCTCTGCTGTCTCTCCTACTTGTATACAGCCATCAGCAACAGCGTAAAGGCTGTCAGTTGATTGTTTATACTGATTGGATAGTAAAGCGCCTGACTTGTCCTGATCAGGCTTAAATGCTCTGCTACGTGGGTTATTCCTAGCTCTCTCTTGTGCTTGATCTGAGAGTGTCCACGTATCGTCTAAACCTTGTTCTAGGATATCAGCCAAGACTATACCCTTATCTTTTGGTTGAGCTATAGGGATAGCTTTGTATGTGTCTCCATCTTTTCCCATTGAATCTCTAACACCAAACCAATAAAGCCTGTATCTGTTTTGTGCTGATACTAAAGAACTGTTAATAGCTGTTGGTTCAAAGCCTAGTATTTCTGAGATTTGCTTTTTGTACTCCTCTTTCATTCTGACATTCTCAAGAAAAATAAATCTAGGCTTTAGCTGTTGTACTAGTCTCCACCAATCAAAGAATAAACTACTTTGCTCTCCTTCAACTAATCCTTTTCCTAATCCTGCAAAGGATAGATCAGTGCAAGGTGACCCTGCCAACATCAAATCAATCTTAGGTAGCGTGGACGTATCAATCTTTTTAACGTCTCCTAGATGTATCATGTTAGGGTAGTTGTACTTGGCTACTGCTATAGCATACTTGTCTATCTCACTAGCAAAGTATTGATTAACTTTTATCCCTGCTTTCTCAAGAGCTAATTGACCTCCTGACAAACCATCAAAACAACTCAGTACGTTTATGCTGTCACCTGATAGGTCAAGTCTATCAGTAAAAGTTTTATCTGCCCAATCTTGGTTTATATCTGTAAAATCATTATAGCTATTCATCTTGTAACCTCTATCTTTCTTAACTCCAAGTTAACATATCCAATTGTATTATGCATATCTCTAAACTCCAAACACTTTACCTCTGCGCCTACTTCCTCACTATCTATTGAGTACATTTTAATAGGCTTGTTTAAATCTCCTGTTTCAAGCAGCATCTTAATTAAATCAATTGTTTTCATTTCTTAACCTCCTAGAGCTAAGGGGAGCTATTCCCCTCGCTCCTTCATTAGCTTGTTAAACTCCTCAGGGTTCATCCATTGCTTAGTATCAGGATGCATTGGTAATCTGCCATTACTAGCCACCATCATTTTTAAGATAGCTTTGTTGGCTGCTGAGGTTGATCCCCTCTTACCATATCTCTCACGTTTGTCAGTACGCACCAATGCCATATGATTAACGCTAATGTGCTTTAAGCTTTTGTATTGTCTAGCCATGTGTGTAATCTCCATTAATTGCTAGTGTGTTTAAAATATTTCTACTATTTATACTCATTAATGTCAAACCTTTCCAAACAAATGTATTAATTTATTTTCTAAATTGCTTAGTTTACTCTCGTTAGCTTGATACCTAATTGCTAAACCTCCTGCAGCAATAAAGTTTTCTATATTGGTTGGCCTATCATCTATTAAGAGGTTTTGACTCTCTCCATAAAGTGTCGCCCATTTTTCTTTATGCTCTGAGTAAAATCTTTTCTTGTTGAAATCATTATCAAAAGCATAACCAAAAACTTGGTCTAGCCATATGTCTTTGTGTTTGCTGCTATTCTCCTCATCCCCTTTGAGAGGTGTTGAAAGTATTGACCATCTACCTTTAGTGTATTTCTCTATCATATGTAGAAACCTAACTGTGGTAGGGAATATAGATATCCTACTAAAAAAGTCTGTTCCTGTTAGCCTCTCAATTACATCCTCTTGTGTGGGAATATCCTTCCAATGCTGTACTCCAAACTCTGCAGCTAATCCACCAAAAAAGTCTGCCAAAACGCCATCAATATCAATATATGTCCAATTTACTTTTTTCATTTTTCTACCTCCTATCTTTTTTAATTCGTTTAAATCCTAAAAGCTTTTGAGTTATTTTAGGGAGAGGTTTATTAAACCTAATTATCGTTTCTGTTTTAGTGTGCATATATTTATAAACTTTTTTCATCTTTCTATTTCCTCTTTTGTTTCCTTCCATAACTCCCAAAACCTTTTGCTATATTCCTCTTCAGTAAGATTTGGTTTTTCCTCTAAGAGCTGCTTCACCTCTTCAAAATCTAATTTCATTCTTGTCATTTTTTAACCTCTTTTATTTTTCTTATCCTATCTCTAATTCATTTTTTAAATTATGTAAAGAATTTTTATTACATTACGTTGCGTCAATCTCTCATACCTATTTTATAGTCTAATATTGCCAAATAAATCATTATTGGAACAGATAGTAAAAATAAAATTGCTGTTGCTATCATAAAACCTAACATGTTTTAAGCCTCCTCTTTATTAACAATATGCGCTGCATATTCTGTTGGATCAATATCACTTACATTAAATGGATTAGGTAATTCTATTCCTGTTGATATTCTTATTCTCTTGTAGTGTTTTAGATATGCACTAAAAGCATTATAAAACTTTCTTTCTTGTTCTCTCTTTTCATTTTCAATTCTTGAAAGATCTAATCTTAATTCCTGCAATTCTTGTTCAAGCTTTTTATTTGTTTCAATTTGTTTTTGATGTTTCATATATTCCTCTAAAACTTGTTCTTTTAACTGTCTTATTCTTTTAGAATAAATAAATCTTTCAGAATTAAATTCTTTATCTAAATTATCTAAGCTTAATTCTAATACCATAGCTTTTAATTTTTCAATTTGATCTTTTAAATTCATAATCTTATAACCTCTTGTTAATTGCTGTTTAGCGCTGTTTTAATAAGCACTAGTTAGAGGCCAAATAAATAGCCTCTACTTAGTAATTATTATTTTGGACAGTCTTCAATTGCCAAAATTAAGAGTGCTGCAGCAAAAATTAAGCTTAACATTTTTTAATCTCCTCTTTTATTAATGCAATGGATAAGAAATATTTGAAACATCTTTATTCCAACAAGCTCTACAGCTGCCACAATGTCCCAAATCAATTTTACTAGCAGCTTTTTTTGCTTTATCTAATTTCTTAAACTCATTAAATTCAAGCTGCGTTAAAACTCTATTATCAATATTAGTTCTATAAGCTAAGCACTCTTTGCCAAAAATAGAGCTACCCTTTTTATGTACTGTTGACGTGTTAGCATAACCTTTAATAGGTTTATCATTTATCATAGTTGCACTAACTCTAATGCAAAGGTTGACAGGAATAGCCCCAAACTTAGCTTTATAATCCTTAACAATTTTAGCTTCTCTTGTTGGTAGCCAATGCTTTATTTGTGGAGTTCTGTTAGCTGTTAAGACAATAGCGTGTAGCATCTCAACGCTTTGTAAGTCTCCACTATCAAACCAACGATGAAATTTTACATCTAGTTTCTTACATATTCTTTCTATTTGAAACGCTACCATTTTTGACCATAGAGTAGGATTATCATTAATAAGCTTAACAGCTTTAAACAAATTGTTCGTCCAACCTTGATCAACACTAGGACGTAGTTTTTGAAGTTTTAAAGCATAGCATTTTGAACACGTACTATTTTCTACATTAACTAATTTTGATCCTACATTACAATGCTTGGCGCTAATTGCAAATGTAGAGCTTGGCATTTTTGTATTACCTTTTGATACTTTACCTGCTAACTCAATAGCTTTCTTTAATGTAAATTCATTATTTAAACCTGCTGTAGAATAACAAGCTGTAGTAGTATTTGTTGGTTTAGTATTTGAACAACTCATAATTATTTAACCTCTTTTAAAATTGCTGTTAATTAATCAAATATACTAAAAATTAAATCGCGTCTACAAAAAAATGAAAAAAGATTAAATTATTTTTTAGAGGCCATAATGCAACCTTGTAAATCCCTAGTATTAAAACAGCTGCAGCGCAGTTAATAGGATATAGTTTTAATGATAGGCTGCTAAGTGATTATATATCTCTTTATAAATGCAGCAATTACAATTGATTATATTATTTATTATTTAGAATTAAGATAATTAATACTTTTTTGTTCTATAAAAAACCGGTTTGTTCTACTTTTGTTCTCGTTTTGTTCCCTGGATGTTCTACCCTGCGAGCGCCACCTGGGGGTGTATGGTATACGTATACACAGAAATACACAGAAGGGGTATATGGACTGTAAACCACTTTGACATTAGGGTAGTTAACTCGATAAAGGGGGTAGTGTCAAATAATTGTGTTGACATACCTAAGGATAGGTGGTATAACATAGGCAGAGCCTTTTAGTTATAACATTAAAGTCTTAACAATCATTATATAACTTTAAAAAACATTATAACTAAAAAGTTATAACTACACACTGTAGTAAACATTATTTAAT
>Ga0208899_1001394_pt1 | contig 17120 bp, 11 predicted proteins | sample VirMetDEL_Nov_24_FD_184518 | JGI IMG/M metagenome (GOLD analysis project Ga0208899, IMG submission 184518) | Aqueous microbial communities from the Delaware River and Bay under freshwater to marine salinity gradient to study organic matter... | ecosystem: Environmental > Aquatic > Marine >... | reverse complement strand
ATCTATTGGGTGTTCAGCGATGGCGGCATCGAGAAGGATATATACAAGGCAGTCACGAAGAAGAAGGATTACACACTTAAACACTTTAAGAGAGACATAAGCAATGAGATTTGAAACAACGCAGGACAGGACACGAGAGATAGACACCCTTGACACCCTCTGTAAGAGCAAGGGGATGACCTTTGAGATGACCAACGAGATTAACCCTGTTGACGCTGTACTCTACAAGGACGGTAAGGTTGTGGCATATGCAGAGGTCAAGACCTATAGGCAGACGTTCGCACGAGCTAAGCCGTACATATTTGTCTCACTCAGAAAACTTGCACACCTACAGGAGGTGTCTATTACCAATGACGTACCATCCTACATGGTCTATCGGTTCAATGACTGCATCGGTTACTACTGCATCTCAGAGATTGATGGCGCAGCCTGTGGATGGGATGGAAGGAGCAAGCGTGACGGGTCTGTATATGACGAGGAGCTTGTGATTCATGTGCCGAAAACCTTGATGAGAAAGATTTACCTTTAAGGTATGACAGAGCAGGCGATTCAGACCAAGCGAATCAAGCAGTTGGAGGCCGAAGGGTACTACGTTATCAAGCTGGTTCAGACCAACAAGAACGGTATCCCCGACCTGATTGCTATACCACCTGAGAGCGGTGTGCTGTTCAGCGAGGTCAAGAGGCCAAAGGGTAGGCTGTCAAAACTACAGGAGTATAGACTAAAAGAACTGAAAGAACATGGATGCAGAACAGAGGTATACAGAGGTGACTGACTTTGAGATTGACGAGGACTTAATATACAAGCTTGAGGACTGGGGGTTTCTCCAATACTCAATACCAGCCGTGGTCTTCTACAACATTGAGAAGGTTGGATACAAGAACGGGTTCACGCAGAAGTACGCAGGGGTTGCACCTAACGGGGACGGAAGTCCCGTAACCTTTGAGGCGATGATTCTCAAGCAGGATGGGGACATCCCTATGCTCGTGGACGTTACTGAAATTGACACAGATACATACTTAGACTACATAATCAAAAACAAATCACTATCACATGATCGCAGAGATTGACATAGAAAAGGTTGCAAAGGAGCTATCTGACAGCATAAGTACTATGCAGGGGCATAACATCATTGGAGGCAATAGAAGACGCGAATGCGCGGAGGGGAGAGGCATCTTCGCCAAGATAATGAAGGAGCATGAGCATTGGACTTACAAGAGGGTGGGTGACCATCTGAACAAGACCCACGCTACCATCATTCACATCATCTCGAAAATCAATCTGCTGCTGGAGTATGACGAGCCTATGCGTAAGCAGTACAACAAGTGTCTGTCACGCTACTACGAGATTGTGCGAGAGCATCGAGGCGGTAAGGTGTATGAAGATCAGCTCGATAGCAAGTCTTTCACAGAACTTAAATGTGAAATTTATGAGAACAGGGCAGAGATTGAGGAGTTAAATGCTTACATTGCAAATCTTAAGGCCCAAATAAAGTCTGAAAAGATAGCGGATGCATCGAAGCAGAAGCTATACGACCTGATCACCATGAAGGTTGACGGCTCGAAGGTTGACAGGGCGTACACAAAGATAAACCAAATGCTCAATGGTCTATAGCATTGACGATATCGACAAGATAAGTGAGTTCACATCTTGGACTGACAGGAGGAAGGTGGATGAGCTGCTTCGTATTGATGCATCCCTCTACTACAACCTCGGCTGTAGCTCAACAAAGGCAGAGAGGTCTGATGCCAAGAAGGGAAGTAGAAAAATCTACACCCTTATCAAACGCATAGACAAAGAGATGGGTGAGCTGTTTATCAGGGCAATGGACAAGTGATGAGCAGCATAAGGTCTAAGTACAACACAGCCCGACTCCTCTACATCAACTGGGTCATGTCATCAATCAACGAGGCGACTGATGACATATACGAGGGGCTTGTTGACCGAGACTTTGATGCCATCAAGACTGCCATAACAGACGTAAGGAAACTGGTTAAGGATATTGAAGACTCACTAAAGGATGAGGTCTAATGGAACTGAAATTCAGGTTGCCCCCAAAGGGGTTTAAGCGATTGTTCTACGACATTGAAACGTCACCGAACATAGGTTTGTTTTGGTCTGCCTCTTGGAAGGCAAACATCCCCCACGATAACATCATCAAAGAACGAGCTGTCATCTGCGTATGCTACAAGTGGGAGGGACAGAAGACGGTTCACGCTATAAAGTGGGACGAGAACCAGTGTGACAAGAGCCTACTTGAGGAGTTGATGGTCGTAATCGAGCAGGCTGATGAGGTCGTGGCTCACAACGGAGACAACTTTGACGAGAAGTGGCTGCGTACACGATGCCTCAAGCACAGCGTTGACTGCCCACCAAAGCTGAACTCTCTTGACACATTGAAGAAGGCGAGGACTCACTTCAGGTTCAACTCCAACAGGCTTGACTACATAGGTAAGTTCCTGTTCGGGGAGGGTAAGCTTGACACTGGGGGGTTCGGTCTATGGAAAGCCATACTCTTGGACAACTGCGAGAAGTCAATGGCTAAGATGATACGCTACTGTAAGAAGGATGTGGAGCTGCTTGAGGATGTGTATCACAGGCTAAGACCATACATCAACCACAACACAAACGCTGCTGTTGCTACAGGGGGCGACAAGTGGGAGTGTCCTAACTGCGGATCAGGAAAGGTATGGATGAAGGCTCGTAGGTACACCAAGATGGGGACACCACGAATCAGAGTGCAGTGTCAGGAGGACGGCTGCAAGACAAACTACACTATCTCAAACAAGGCTTGGATGATGAAGCTGGAGGAAGAGATGGCTGAGAAAGCGAGAAACAAATGAGCAAGAAAGACCTGAAAGAACTGGTGGTTTTAGTGGCCGTCAACCTTCTGCTGTGCTACGCAATCTATAGAATCCTCACATGGACAGCACGTTTTATCTGAACACTGACTTAGGCGAGGCATCTTATTGGCTTACTACCAAGGAGGGGATGACCGTCTACCGCATTGTGTTTGCGGAGGGAGGAACCCTGTTCACGAACTCAATCGAGACTATACAAATGCGTCTCCAACCGAACGATACTCAGCCTTCGCGTCAAATGAAGGGCAAGCCTTTGAGCTTACATCACAGTGTCCAATTATCTCGGCTCTCGGATAACGAGCCTTGAGGTCTTGGAGGATGCATAGCAGCTCCTCTTTCTGAGCCTCTGTCCTTGTGTCTTTTGGCTTCATGTCCTTGTCGCAACCGCCTACATATACCACACCGATTGAGTCGCTGTTGTGTCCCTTTGCGTGTGCGCCATTGAGATATTCCTTGCGACCTTCTTGAAGAGACCCGTCAAGCTCAATCACCCAGTGGTATCCGATGTCGTTCCATCCGTTGTCCTCAACGTGCCACCTTCGTATGTCACCCACGCTTACGTCCCTTCCTTCGGGAGTCGCTGTGCAATGGACTATTATTTTTTTGATTTCTCTCACACTCGTTTCCTTTACATTTACATTCTACAGGTGCGATGATGCACCACTGTTTCTTCTTTGTCAACGGCTATAGCGGGGTAAAAAAGGTGTCGTCTTCTCGCTTGCTTTTCTTCTTCTCCTTCTCCTTATTCATTCTTTCCTGAGCCTTCCTAAACTTCTCCAAAGCCTCAGCTTCTTTCTTTGCTTCGCCCATGTTGTCAATAACATAGTCACTGTACCCAACAGCCCTTCTCCAACTGAAATCTTCTTCCCCAGTAGCCATCCTACTCCAGTTATCCCATGTTCTGCTCATGGTTTTGTAGGGTAGGAAGAGGTCGAAAAGCTCAACATATATCGCCTGCTCCAATTCCTTCCTCTTCTCCAAGTCCTTTGTAGTCTTTTGTAGCCTACCATATAGCCTGATAAGTGTTGATGCTCGTTGCATTAAAGTAAGCTGCTCTAAGTCACCTGCCCAAGGCTTCCCAACTATTGTATCCTTTAGGGCCACAAGTAAGTCTCCCGCCATCCATAAGGCATTCACATTGCCCAACAACGCAGCTCGTAGCAGGTCGTCTTCTTCCTCGTCACTCAACGCGCCTAACGGAGGAGCGCCAATACTAATCCACTGGAAGAACATTGGCATCATCATGCGATACATTATAAGTGTTCTCGTGTTCTCCCAAACTGTACCTTTCCCAGCCTTGGAGTCCATCGCCATCATTTTTCTAAAAAGTTGTCTGTAAGCTGATGTAGATTTCCTGTGGTACTGCTTAGGTGTGGTGAGGAACAGGTTCATTACTTTCACTAATTGACCTGCCGTCTGATAGTAATCCCTGTCCTGTATGTCTCCTGATTGCTGTGTCTTCTTCGTATCCTTCTGAAACTTCTTTATCGCATATGCGATTGCTTGTTCTTCAGTGGCGGTAGGATTCTTCTTCTGAAACTCACTCTTGTAGAAAGTGTAGTTAGGAACCCCACCCACAAATATTGCTATGGCATCACCAGCTTTAGTAAATGACATACCGATTTTGGTTATCATCTCTATGGCATCAGACATCTTAGACCCCTGAGGCATTAGCGTGTCACTGTTCTTAGAATACACATCAATCACACCCAAGAAGTCTTGACCATATCTGTCTTGTAAATAGATAGAGTTGTTGTACACTTCTTTAGCAATCTTTACAGCGTTTGATGGGCTGGCAAATAACTTAGCAAAACTTGCAAGCCAGTTTCGTGTGCCGATATCATTGGCGTATGTGGGTATGGATGTGAGCTGCTTTAGGGTTACAACCAAGTTCCCTGCAATTTTATTGAATACAAAGAAGCGACTGGTTGACCCAACCCAATCAAGGGCGGCTTGGCCTTTTACAAATCCTCCTGTTGCAACCAATCCTATCTGCCTCTCAATCAAATCGTACAGGTCTTTGCCATAGCCCTCGATAATTGCATTTGATACCAACTTGTTCTTGAACATCTTATCGATATCCCGAAGAACCTCTTGGAACGCCCTGAACCTTTCCATCTCAAGAATGTATGAGGTGAGAACTTCATTGCCATCCATTTTCCGTATGGGGGCTTTGCTTTTTTTCCTCATCTTAGTAGAGCCGCCAGCAACCGACATCTGATATGCCCCATACTGCTTAGGGTCTAACATATTTATAGGGTCTGCTGCCACATCCCTATGTATCTTCCCTGCATAGAATTGATTCCAAGGTAGGTTTGTCCTATACACCCTTCGGTATACCTCATTGTACCTTTCGTACATCTTAGGATAAAACTCGTCTACTTGCCAGTCTGCCCACTCTCTAACCTGAGGGGTCATTAACTTCTCAAGAGCATCCATTGATTCTCTCCAATTCTCCCCCCAATTCTCCTCAAAAGAAGCTTCATTGGCGGGGTCTTTCGCCATGTTGTAGAGATAGTATATCTGATTCTGACTGAGAACCAGCTCTTCTCCTCCCTTCACAACTACACCAGTATTGAATTGCTTAGTGTTCTTAACACCCACTATTTTTTTCCAATCCTTTCCAAAGATTCGCTCCATGTTTGACTCAAGCATCTCCCGCATATCCTTCTTGCCTTGCTTGAAGACGTAACTTGCATCGTCAATCCGCTCGGTTACGGACTCCTGCATATATCCCCCAAACATATCCCCAACACTCTTGGATATTATATCCATCAAACCGCTTACATCCTCGTGTCTTTGGAAGTAACGCTTTACCCTGTCAACCATTTTACTGACAGCGGCAGCGGCCTTGTTCTGATTCGACTCTCTCTGCTCAGCTTTTACCCTGTACTTAGCGTTCATGTAATCTCGGTAAGCATTCCTTAGGTTTTCCTCAGTGGCTTCTTCGCCCTTCTTTAGATTTGCTTTCGCAATATCCATGTCAATATCATTGAGGTCTATGCCAGTTAGGTCTTTAAACGCTGCGTCAGCTTGAGCCACATAGCTCTCGTGAGCGGCTTTTAACTGCTCCTTCAGTAATGACCTTCCTCCTTTCACGAATCCAACCAGTATCTCTTTGGCCTGTTCCAATGCCTCAACCTTTCCCTGCTCACTGTTCTCCATGTTCTTAGTTGAGAGGTAAGCCATAGCAAAATCATACGCAGCAATCTCGGCTAATGTTTTATTGCTAAGTGAGCTATCATTAAATAGCTCAGCCCTTTTGGTAGCAAGCCCATCAATTAATGCCTGCACCTTGTCAGGGTCAGTTGGTGCATCTTCCAAGTCCTTTTTAAGGCCATCTAATACATCAGCAAAGTCTATGTCAAGTGCTTGTCCCTTAGCCCTGTCTCCCTGCTTGGTAATTGATTTGGTCTTAAGAATCTTTTCAATCTGAGCCTCAAGTATCTCTACCTTCTTCTCATTTACCTTAGCGACAATCTCATCCACCACCTGCTGAATGTTGTCGGTAGATGCTTCAGACACCAACTTTATCAGCGCATCAATCTCTGACTTTTTATATTGCGCCTGTGGCAAGTTCTTTCTTATAAGAGACTTTAGACGGGCCTGAGCTTTTCTAAGCTGCCTGTCGCCAACCTTTACGCCACTCAAGAAGTTCTTTATTGCGGATATCTCACTCTGTATAACCTTGTTTGCAGTTGTTCCCAACGCTCCGTCAAGTTCCACAAGCAGCTTGTTCTGCATTACAGGAGTTTGTTCCTTGAATATTGGGTTGTCCTTCAGAAGCTCATGCGCCTTCGCCCTCATTTTGGCGTTGGTCTTTGGCTTCATTCTTTTGACCGATGCCTTAAGCTTGGTCATCACCTCAACAAATAACTTCTGTCCCTGCGCTACACCTCCTTCAACATTTCCGAATGCGGGAGGCAGAGACCTTTCAATGTCAATAGGAATTGCCATAGCGTCCTTCACCTCGGTCTTAGTATACCTCTTCCCTGTTGAGGGGTTTATCTGTCTGCTTAAGAACAAGGCAATGGCTGAGTCAGTATAGCCATCCGCCCTCATATCATTGACCACATTAAATATTGTGTACTCGTTTGATGAGGGGTCTTGGAACTTGAGTTCAATGTCAGGCTCGTCCAATTCTAAATTAGACGCATCTACTTTGACAGGTTGCATAGTAATGCCTGCGCTCGGAGGGAGTATTCTCTTTGCTCTGTCAGAGTCGCCAACCACCTCATTAGTCGAGGGGTCTACTGTAAATTCAGTCCATTTGATAGGTTTCTCTAAGAGGTGTATACTAACAGGGCCTGATGCTTTTATCGCAAGGGGGTAAGATTCGTGTCCTTCTCCTTCTTTAAACACATAAGGAGTAAACGGCCCCTCAGCCTCAACTATAGCATATGCCATTCCTGTTAATGAGCTACCATCTTTTGCGTTTAGCATGGGTCTCAAAGCTGGCTCACTCATAATATAGCTAAGGGCTTGAGATATGTTGGCTGCGGAGGCGTTATATCTACCTGAGGCTTTTCCTATTTTACCCTTAAAGTTTGGGTTATTAAATATCTCAAAGAAAAACTTATTCGTTTTGTCGTTAGACTGGTTTATAAGCTTAGCCATTTCTTTTGCAATGGCTAAAGAGAAAGCCTTCCTATCATCAAAAGAAGAATTGTCAGCCCCCAGCTTCGTCTTTATAAGAGATATTACCTCGTTAAAATTTGAGGACTTTTTTATTTTGAGACCAAGACCTATTTCCTTTTCATCTTTAATGGTTTTTGCTTCGGCAGCATTTATTATAGCGCGAAGTATGTCGTTCTTTTTTATACCGATTTTTCTGTCTAACGCCTTGCTTGTAAAAAAATCAAGAACTCCATTCGCAGCAAGTGTGCTGGAAAGAACTTTATCATAGGGCGCAGAGGTGAGGACTAAATAAGCCCTACCTTGATTGGCTTTAGCAATGTCATTAAACTGCTTAGCCATTTTTTTAGCTGCGTTTCTAGTGCTGGCCCAAAATAAATTCTTCTCCCTAAATTTTATAGGAAAGTACAGCCCTCCTTTCCCTTCTATTAAAACATCTCCATTCCTTTGCACTTCACCCGAAAAAGCTGAATCAGGAGAGTGAACCATAACCATTTTATCTTGAAGATACTTAATGTTTTTATCCTTCGTTATTCTCCCTTCATCTTCAATTTTTTTCCAAGCATCTATGTTTTTGTCATAGATAAATGTCATACCTGTTTCTCGGTCAGAATAGTTAGACTGGAATCTTACTGAATCAACTAAATTATCACCCCCCTCTTGGAATCTAATACTTTCTTGGGCAGCATCAAACGTCTTGTTGCTACCGTCTGCAAGTTTGATTTGGTTAGGTTCAAAGGCTATGTATTCTAATTCTTTTTTACCCTGATATTTTAATTTGTTTATAACCCCATCATTCCCATCCTGTTTTATTTTTTTAGCCCCTTTTATAGCAAGTTCTTGTTGTTTTAACTTAGACTCAACCATAGGTATTTTACGAGAAGTAAGGTCAATCGGAGTTCTTAGGTTTAAAAAGAAAGGACGAACATTAGCACCTTTAGGGTATGTGTATTTGTCAGGGCCGAGTCTGCGCCCCATAAATACATTTGATTCTACAGTATATGTAAACCTGTTGGCAAATTCTTTATTAGGAGTAAAAAAGAATCCTAATTGTGCATCAAAAGCCCCCGTAGAAGATTTTTTCTTTTCAACATTAAATATATCAAACGGGCGAGTTTCCTGTGATAGAGCATTTACTTCTTCCTTTGAAATAACGTCAGGATATTGACGAGAAAAATTAAAAAGCTCTTTGATGTGAAAATCAGAAACAATCTCCCCATCTCCATAGCTAACTTGTTCAGGAACAAACTGAACCTTACGACCTAAATGTTTAGATGCTTTGTCGTATAATTCTGCGGCTAATTTTATACGTTCTTTCTGAGGAATTTTTTCAGATTGAGTGGTTCCATGATAAACAACAAGCGGCTCACCGTTCTCGTCTACAACCTTACTGGCATTCTTCGGGTCGTTCTCCCAATCACCAAACCACTTCTTAAACGCAGGTGTGCGTACCAACTTGTGCTGCTCAGGCGTGAGGTTGGATGGCTTGCCGTTAGGAGCAAGTAGCTCACTCCCCTCTTGGAATCTAACCCCATCAGCGGTGTCTGCCTTAACAGCTATCATTACACCCTTGGTGGTAGCCCCTTGTGTCGCTGCTTCTTGAATCTGCCGAGAACTCAAGGTGTCGCCTTGAGGTATGTAGGACTTACTAAAGGAACCTGTGTCTCCCCTATACAAATAAAACTCTTTGTTTGGGAATTTATTTTGCAACTCCGAAAGCTTGCCGAATATAGCAGACGAACTTCCCGATACCATAAGAGAAGTCTTCCCGTCTGACGACATGATTATAACCATACCTCCCCTTGACTTCCTGTACTCTTTAGATTTCTTAGTGTCGAAGCCTTGATTTTTTCTTGCTGTAGGTTTGGTTGTTTTTATGCCTCCACCAAGACCTAAGTGAAATGGGAACACTCCTTCTGATGTTATCTTAGCTGGTATCAAAGTACCCTCAGTCGCATTAGTTGCATCATTAACAATAAAGCCCCCGTCAGTTGCAGTAAGGTTGAGGTCACTAACCGCAACAATATTGTTCTCCATACTTCCAGCGGAATGCTTAAGCGGAATAACTAAGTCAGTAGCTTTTACATCCCCAGTTTTCTTCGTGGTTAATACGCCCGTCTCAGCATTTAACACTATTTGAACTGGAAATTGTTTGTTCTTGTACTTCTTAGATGCTTCAGAGAATGATTCAAAATTGTGTCGGGTTGTACCAGCAATACCTGCCACACCCTCCAATGGGCTAACATTCCCTCTCTTTGCAGTTGAGTCAGCAGGTATAATCTCTACCCTGACATTACCCCTTGACAAATCAATAACCACACCCCTTGTAGTCCCTTTGCCATCTCCAATAGTTATCTCACTTCCCGCTTTAACTAAGGGGTCTGACTTCTCCTCAACCTTCTCCTCAACCTTCTCCTCAATAGTGTCAGTTATTATTTCAGACATCTCAGCAGAATCCACAACCCCTTGCTCTTCCGCTACTTGAGTGGTAAAATTCTTAATGGTTAAATAAATTCCTTCAGCATCAGCTATTTCAAGCGTTTGAATTATATCGTTTACCCTGTCTTGTGGTATTATTTGAGATGTAGCAGTTAATGTGCTGGCAGCGATTACGGTTATTACAATAGCCTTCTTAATTTTATTAAGAGCATCTAATGCTTTTTTTGAAAGTTTAACCGAAACATCAATAGCGCCCCGTATTGATTGCTCTACAAGCTCAGCTACAGTTATACCAGCCTTCTTAGCCGCCTCTAAAAGCTCAGGGCTTATAGACGGCATCTTGTCAAGATGTTCCTGAATAACAGATTTGAGTTGCTTAGGAGACAGCTTACTTAGCTCTGCCGTTATTGCATCAACAAACTTTTTGTTGTTTACTAATTTTCTAATAGCAGCACCCACCTTTCTTCCTGAAGCTCTTCTCTGTCTTCTGCTAACCTTAGGAGACACAACTTCATCAACGGTCTTTAAGTCTCGGAGCTTCTTCCCTTCTGCGGTAGCACCTGCTATGGTGTTAAGAAGGTCAATGGCCTCCTTGTCAGACATTGCCTCACTGAATACGCTAACCCTACCTAATGAAAGAGCTTTAGCAGCCTTAGCTATCCAAGCCTTGACTGATGTCTTGGCATTAACCCCCATATCCATGTAACTGGCAGCAAGGAAACCTGCCATCTCAGCAAGCTGCTCCTCGCTCTGAAGGCTTTCCTTATACACAAACTTTCCCTTGTCATTTTTCTTGGTAGCAAACTGCTCAAGATATTCCTTCAGCGTGACATCATTACCACGAGTGTCTTTCTTTACCACTTTATTCAAAGCCTTACCCCCGCCCCGAAGAACAGATGATAACATCTTATCGGTCAGTTTCGTTAGCTGCTCATTTGACTTTATACCACGTTTGATAGCGGCATGGAAAATCTCATGGGCAACTGTTCTCGCGTTGGCCCCTTCAAGATTTATGTGTATGGTGTTCTTTCCGTCAAACGCACCGCCTGCCCCTCTCTTTCCTTTCGCGGCAGGAAGAGCTTGCTCAAACGACTCAAAATTGTCATGGAGTACAATATCTAAATCAGGAAGGAGTACAGACAAAGCCCTCTTAGCTCTTCTTGCCTGTCGTCTTATGCGTTCTTGAACTATCCTTGGAGTTGGCCTAACCTGAGGCACTGGCTTCCCTTTTGAGTCAACCCTTCCTTCTCCTGCGGCCTGTTCAGCCTGAGCAATATCAGAAGCCATGTTGTCAACGGCCTCCTGCTGAGCGTCATATATCTCCTGCTCTTGCTCAGTCAGTGCCTCACCATTTAGCGTCTTAACGGCTAACCCTCTAACTACAGGCTCAGGCACAGCTCCCGTGTCCCTGAACTCAGTGACAACCTCTTCAGTTACAGGCTGTACCTCCTCTTCAACCTCCGTTGTCGGAGTTTCGACTTCGGCTTCACCCTCTTGGGTAACTTCCCCTTCGGTGTCTCTCGCTCCCACTTCTCCGCTGTCTTCGGTAGATTCTTGTACATCCACCGTCTCTGTGCTTGGCTCTTGAATGGCATCTTGTTCTTGTTTTTCGGATTCATAAAAATTGGCATCATCGACCTTGTCAAGCATACCATCAATCTTGTCAATCTCTTTGCGCTCTCTCTTGGTTAAACGCTCGTCTTTGTTAGCAATCTTTCTCTTGATAGCATCTTGACGCATCAACAGAGATAGTGCCTTACGCTTGTTCTCAAGGCTGTAATCGGATGGTATTCTATTGACAGCTCCTTCAATCTGATTCAACTGGTCTATTTGACGCTGACCCTCTTCCTTTGTCATTGGGTCATTAGGGTCGTTTATCTTGTTCTTTATCTCACTGACAAAAGCAGATTTTGCTTGACTATCCTTTGAAAACTTCAAGAACATATCAAAGTCTAAATCTGAAACAGAGTCAAAGTAATAGTCGTTATTTGCCGCAGCAACTACACCGCCTATACTTCCCATTACCATACCACCAATGGCTTCCTGTACTGCTGACTTGGCTACCTGAGAGTAATACTCCTTGCTCCAAGCTTCAGGAGTGTCAAACATCTCCTTATCCTTAGCCATGTTGTACATTCTCTTAACATAGATGTCTGCAATTTCTTGCATACCACCCGTCTCTGCTTCAGCTAAACCCGCAGATGCTACGGTCAAAACCCCTCTCGCCACTCTACTCTTAACCTCTTTTTGAACGAGGTCTTCAAATGTTTCGGCAGTCACTTTCTTTCCTGACTTCCTGAGTACCGACATAGTAATATCCTGAAGCAGTCCTGACCTATTTACGATGTTTCTGAATCCAAGATTTTCGAGTACACCACTGACAATAGCTATAGGAGCAGTAATTAATTTCTTCTCCCCTTCACTAATGTTTTTAAATTCAGGGTTCATCATCATCTCCTCGTTGAGATGGTCAGTCACCTGAGCTGCCATGCTTTTAGCCCTAACGACATTTCCCGCGTCAGTTAGGTATCTAAGTATCTTTTGCCCAATACCCTTCACAGCCTTTCCTTTTGAAATAGGTGATGGGCCAACCATAGCCGATAACGACTCGAATACGCCCAGTATTGAGCCGTAAAAAAACTCTTCTTTCGCTGATTCTATATACTCCTTAGGAACATCTCCACCCAAGAACATAGCCGCCCCTTCTCTTGCAGCAGGAAGTATGGCGGCCTTAAGCTCCTTCTTCATCTCATCCTGCAATTCATCAATAGGCTTGTCCTTGTCTTTCGGCCCTTCAATAGCTGACCTTGGAACCATTTCCACTATGACATCTATGATGTAATCTAAATTACCCGCACCTATTCGAGACGCTCCAACCGCGATTTCTGTTTGAGCAGCCCCAAGAATGTCTCCTGTTGCAATCCCGTCTAATACTCCTTTGGATTTAAGCTCATTCTTGTACTGAGCGTATCTTCCCACAGACTTATTGATGTAAGCCCGCCTCTCTAAATGATTGTCTATCCCTTCTCTAATAGCATCGCCCTCGGCCTGCAAGGAATTAAACTTGTCGGTATGCTCCTGAACACTGGCATTGTATGCGTCTATTTGCTCCTGTGATGCCAAGCCTTGTGATATTAAGGCATCGAGAGCAATCCTTTCTCCCTCCAGTTTCTGCGCGTTTGATTCTAACTCATTTGATTTGACCACAAAATCATTTTGAACCTTAGCCATATCATCCTCTACGGATGAAATTTCCTTAAACGTAGCTTCAATATCCTCTTCATCCTTGAAGCGCATTAGCTGCTCTGTTTTTTGAGCTTCTAATTTTTTGATAGGGTCTTGGTTTTTTTCAACCCAGTCCTCTAATCTTTTTGCTTCTTTTCCTGCGTCACCTATATATCCTGCTAATGACAGTAATCCACGAACAGGATTAAACGGTGACAGACTCTTAAACTTATCTTTGGTTGGAACGTCAAGCTTGAATTTTTCCTCAGCAATAACATTACCGTCCTTGTCTCGAATGGTAGCTATCGTAGCATCACCGACCCCTGTTTGTTCAAAAGTAACGCCCTTGTCTTCAAAGTAATAATTGAGAAACGGAACAGCGGATTCCTCCTCCTGCTTCATTATGTCCTTCAGCTCCCCCTCTCCCTGACTTACAGGAGTGCCGTCAATTACATACTTGTCTTTTACCTCTTCTAAGTCCTGTGTGTCAACGACAACCTCAGTCTCTGTAGCAACCGATTCGCCATCGGGTGTAGGGGATTCGGATTCCAAAGGCGGCTGGTCTTTTTTTTTTACCTCTTGATTTAATCCGAATAAAACATTAAAATCTTCTTCTGAACCGTTATAACCAGTTTCTTGAAAGTAAGTGTAAGTATCCTTTACAGCCTCAGAATTAGTACCCATCAACTGAATGTACTCCTCTAAAGTGCCTTTGTATCCTGTTTTTACAAAGTAGTCATACCCGTCTTTTACTGCTTCTTCGTTCATTATCAAGTGTTGTATTTAGATCCTGTACCCGCTGCTGAGGCACTTCCTTCTTTAGCCTTGGTGTGTAGAGCTTGTAAAACCCTGTCTAATTCATTATTGACCACACTGGTCTTTTGTCTTGACGGAACAGTTTCTGAAAATCCAAGTTCTTTGTGAGTAATAGTAAAATCTCCTGTATCAGGGTCATAACTATATTCAACTCCTTTTATTTTCGATGTTTCAATATAGGCTTTAATGTAATCTCTAACGCCTTCTTTTCTTGTCTCTTTCGTTGTTGCGACATAAAAGTTAGGTCTCTTAGATTCAATAGAACTTTCTACCGTACCGTATTCAACGAGTTCCTGAGCGGGGATTCCAGTCTCTTCCTCAACTTCTGTCTCAACAGTAAACCCTCCTGCTTCTTCTGTAAATGGCGAATCCAAATTATCTATGCCAGCCGAAGCTTCATCATAAATAGAGATGAGATTATTGTTTCCAAGGATTGCCTTGCCTGCCGTCTGAGCAAACTTCTTAAAGCTCTCCTTGTCAATATCTATCCTTTCAGTCTTGGTTACTATTTGTTCCTTGCCATCTTTAGTCACTAAACCTTTGTAGCTAATAACAAGCTGATTGCCATCAATCTTAATATTGTCAAAACCCTTATACTGAGCCTTAAGCTCAGCACTGTATGCCGCTAATGCTCTGTTTTTCTCATCTTCATCACCCGTATAAATATCATGCAACAGGTTAAGGTTGCTCTTAGCTTCCTGAATTGTTAGCTCTCTCTTCTGCTCTTTCTCTATCTGAGCTGCACTCTTGTCTCGTGGCGTAATGGTCTTTGAATACTTTGTCTGAGCCTTAACCTCCTGTATTGCTTTTTCTACGACAGCGTCCTTCTGCTCAGTTTGCAGCACAGCGTTCACTCTACCCCCAAGCTTTGAGTCAGGCTTAAGCCATATGCCCTTATCTATCTCATCAGCACTTGCCGTCTTCTTCCACTTCTCATAATCAGCCTCGCTACGAACACCTTGTATGATGCTGTAACCAGTTGAGCTATCAAGAAGAATACTCGCCTTGTCGTTCTCACTTATGCCGTTAACAAAGTTCTCCCTGATTGAAGCCTCTAAGTTTCGACCTCCCGCAAGGCTAAAAGGGTTTTCAGTTCTGACGTATCCGTTGTCCTCAATCACAGTGTCAAGCAACTTGGCGTACTCACCAACCTTGCCAGTGAAGTCGTACTTGTCGTACTTGTTCATCATACGAACCTGCACCTCACCAACGCCCAACGATGTGCCGTCATTAAGACTTGCCATACGAACCATTCCACTGGTCGGGTCAACCATTAACTGATGGTTCTCAAGGTCAAGAACACCCTGCACCTCGTTCATCTCGTTGGCCTCAATAGTGCTGGCAATACCCTCCTCCTGTCTTGTTATAGCTTGGTTAATGGAGTCCTTGTAAGCATCGGTCACAACACGAAGCTGTGTAACGCTGTCAATCAGGTTCTGCCTCTGTATGGCATAGTCACTCGGATTTATTTTACCAGCCCTCAACAGGTTCTCTAACGCCCTCATATGCTGAGCCGACTGGTTAGCCATAGACAACACCTGCGCGTTAAACGTGTCGTCACCCTTGTTCGTCCTTGCAGCCTCTCTTGCCTGCTCAAGCTCCTTGTTGACATCAGTCCTCAGCTCAGCTATATCAGTCTCCCTCGCCTCTCTCTTGTCAGCCTGCTGGGTCTGTATCTCCTCAAACGCCTTGTTTAGACCCGTCTGTATTTGACCGTAGTCTACAGCCTTTTGGTCAGCCTTGACCCGTTGTTGATATCCGTAGTAGCTCATTGTTTATTGGGCTTGAGTAGCATTAAGACTTGTCCTTACATCATCGACCGTCCCAAATCCGCTGTAAAACTCGCTTAGAATGTCATCAACATTGTCTAAATCTTTAGCTTTAGCTTGCCAGTCAGAAACACTTCCTCCTTTAGAACGGATAGTTGTTTGCAGCCTTGTTTTTAAATCTGCGACACCAATTGAGGTATCGCCACTTGAATCAACAACATCTACAGCCGCCTGTCTTGCCTTGCCTGCGTTCGCGTCCTGTACAGCACCTCCAACAGCAACACCAGCCTGCGCTATGCTTCCAACACCTTCAATGGCTCCCTGTATAGCCTGACTCTCGTACTGAGCAGCCATCTTAGCAGCATCTGCCGCAGCCATCTGCGCTCCCTCAGCCTCAGCCTCGTAAGTGCCTGCAATCTTATCTCTGATTTGCTGCTCCTCCTGAGCCTTCAACAGCTCAAGTTGGTCAAGCCTTGCTGATTGCTGCATCTGAACCTTCTCCTGCTCAGCAATATTAGCCATCTGAGTACGTCCAATAACCGATGCCAACTGACGAGGGTCGCCCCCCTTCGCAACCTCAATACCAGTTGCCGCGACTGTTGCAAGGTTTTCTGACGCTGTTCTAAACGGCTTCTCGTTTATTGCAAGGGTTGCCAGCTTTCGCATCTCCATTGTTTTTCTCGCGGACTCTAAAGCCTTATCAGCCTCTTTCTCAGCCCGTCTCTGCGCTGCTTTCTGTTTGTTCTTGGCATCAACTGACATACCAACACTAACGGCTGTACTGACTACAGCTACCGCTAACCCAGCTATTGCTAATCCTGACATAGTTCTTTTCTTTTTCGTATTACAATCTGAGGCAGGTCTTTATAGTTGTTTGTGTAGACATCAGCCTCAGCCTCTTCAAATGTTTTAGCGTCAGTCTTATACACGCAACACCAATTAGTGTCCTCATGTATGTACAACACTCTCTGAGTCCCAACCTGTGTGAATATGGTATGCGGCCCAGTGATTGTTTTTATCTCCCCCTCATCGGTTATGTAAGAAACCTTTCCCTTCAATAGAAAAGATGGATGCTGCTGCTTGTGTATCATACTAACAACAACCATCCCCTTTGGCATGAACAGCTCCCTTGTATACAAGCCACCCTCAAGCGTCTGCTTAAGCGGGAATAAATCCTGCAACTCTTTCGATTGAGGCGTTCCAGCGGTGTGCTGTACCGACCCCTCATGTTGCGCTAACTGCTCACTGAACGCAGCAATCTTCTCCCAAAGCATACCCCTATGTTGGCCTACAACAGTTAGGATGTCTTCGCCTTGCACGAGAGTTTCAGTCACTTCTGCCATGACCTCAAAGATACTACTTTCTAAGGATAGCT
>Ga0208899_1001393_pt1 | contig 17123 bp, 16 predicted proteins | sample VirMetDEL_Nov_24_FD_184518 | JGI IMG/M metagenome (GOLD analysis project Ga0208899, IMG submission 184518) | Aqueous microbial communities from the Delaware River and Bay under freshwater to marine salinity gradient to study organic matter... | ecosystem: Environmental > Aquatic > Marine >... | reverse complement strand
CAGAACAACTTTCATGGGTCATCTATGGTCGCAAGGTTTTGGATAAAGTAGAATGGGCTACAAAGGTAGACCCTTACATGGATGACGTAGACTTTCGTAATATGGTGTCTAGCGGTACTGAAAGACTCTATAAAACAAAAGCTGTGCAATGCAATCAATGCGAAGGAAGTGGATACATTCGTAAGATCAAAAAGGATGGCACACCCTTTGCTAAACAAAACAAATGCCCTAAATGTAAAACACAAGGTTATTTGTTTATTGGAACTGACGAACTGGCTGGCTTCAAATTTAAGCCACCGTCACCTAAATGGGCAAGTGCCAATGGATTCAGCACAAGTAAGCAGAACCTTGAAATACTTGAGAGTGCAGCACGATCAAAGCAAATGCACGACGCTGCTGACTTTCTTGGTAAGGTCCGGCGTCTCAGTGCAGTGGATACTTACCTGTCATCCTTTGTGGATGGCATTAAGCTGCACACTAAAGCAGATGGCAAACTGCATGTCCGTCTGCTGCAGCACCGTACCGCAACAGGACGTTTGTCGGGTGCTGATCCAAACATGCAGAACATGCCGCGTGGTCAAACCTTTCCTGTAAAGAAAGTGTTTGTATCTCGCTTTGAAGGTGGTAAGATACTTGAAGCTGACTTTGCACAGCTAGAGTTTCGTGCCGCCGCTTACTTATCACAGGATGGAGTTGCAATTGAAGAAGTATCTACTGGATTTGATGTTCACTCATACACCGCTAAAGTTATTACCGATGCTGGTCAGCCTACGGATAGACAGACTGCGAAGGCGCATACATTCGCGCCGTTATATGGAGCAACGGGCTTTGGAAGAACAAAGGCAGAGGCAGCGTACTACGAACACTTTACGGAAAAATACAAGGGTATCGCAGCTTGGCATTCCCGACTGGCTAAAGAGGCTATAAGCACACAGAAGATAAGGACACCAAGTGGGCGGGAGTTTGCATTTCCAGATGTAGTTCGTAAGGCTAGTGGCAGAGTATCATACTTCACACAGATCAAGAACTACCCTGTGCAGGGCTTTGCTACAGCGGACATAGTGCCAGTCGTATTAATACACATTGATGACTTGCTAAAGGATATGAAGTCGTGTATAGTGAACACAGTTCATGACAGTATCGTAATCGACGTACATCCAGAAGAAGAGGAGAAAGTATTGAATGCAATAAACGAAACAAATAAAATCCTAAAAGATTTGATTACAATGAGATGGGGTATTGACTTCAATGTACCACTTCTGTTAGAATCAAAAATAGGTCCAAATTGGCTTGACACAAAAGATGTGGCATGATATAACTATGGCTTTCACACAAACAAAGGAGCAAAGAATATGAATCAAATTACAACCATTGATACTAACAACTATGCAGCTATGGCAAAGGCTATGGGCATTGCTAATGAGGGAACCTCAAGTGGTAGTGGCAGTAGTCTTGCTCGTATGCGAATTAGTCACTCACCCATAATGGGTCCAGCAGAGGTAAACGGTAAGACTGTCAATGTCGAAGTCGTTGAGGGCGGTACGTATAAACTGGAAATCCCAGATGGACCTACGTACTATTCGTCAAGCGTGAAGATTCGTCCATTCATGCAGAGGTTTATGTACAAGCGTTTTGTTCAAGGTAATGATAAAGCACCTAATCATTACATTAAATCTCTGATGTCAGACAATCTGAATGTTGATTTGAAAGATAATAACGGCGGGTTCAACTGTGGTAAACCTGCTGGTTACATCAAAGACTTCAAGGCACTGCCAGAGAAGATGCAGACACTGATTAAACAAATCAAACGTGTTCGTGTAGTCTTTGGTACAGTAGAGATGCTCAATCCTGTAGACGAGAAAGGGCAGGATACGTCTCTTGAGACTACCCCATTCATTTGGGAGATTGATAACCGTGATGCATTCAAAGAGGTAGGCAGTAGTTTTGAGCGTCTTGCAAAGATGCAACGTCTTCCTATTCAGCATGTCATTACGGCTAACACCGCAGAGCGTAAGATTCCTACAGGTGCTTCCTTCTTCGTACCTCAAGTGTCTCTTGACCTCACTAACACCTTAGAACTCACACAGGAAGATCAAACTTTGTTTGGTGATTTTATGGGGTGGATTGATAACTACAACAACTACATCATCAATGCTTGGGCAGAAAAGACAAACGCAAACATTGACGAAGATGAGCAAGAGATTGTTGATGACATTGTTGATGTTGAAATTGAAGATGAGGTAGCGTGATGCAGCATCCTGCTGAACTGGCGTTGCATCAATACATGGAGAATGCTGCTAACGGTAAGTCTACTATGTCAATAGAGACTATCCAGCAAGTAGGTCTTGATGTTATGGGTGCGCTTGGACGCCAGTTCGGTGGGGGCAATAAGCGTGATGAGTTTGGTCTGCGTATGTCTAATGTAGGCAGACCGACTTGTCAGCTTTGGTTTGAGAAGAATGAACCAGAGAAAGCGTTGCCCTTGCCGACCACCTTCGTAATGAACATGATGCTTGGAGATATTGTTGAAGCTGTCTTCAAGGGTCTACTTAAAGAAGCAGGAGTGGAGTATGAGGATGATAAAAAAGTTACTCTCAAACTTGATGACGATACATCCGTCTCTGGCACCTACGATATTGTTATTGACGGTGCTGTTGACGATGTTAAGTCAGCATCTAATTGGTCGTATACTAACAAGTTTGAATCATTCGATACCCTGAACGCCAGTGATGGTTTTGGGTACGTCGCACAACTTGCTGGATACGCCAAAGCGTCTGGCAAAAAAGCAGGTGGCTGGTGGGTAGTAAACAAAGCTAACGGCCAATTCAAATACGTACCAGCCACAGGTCTTGACGTTGAAAAAGAAGTATCTAAAATTAAAAAGACAGCAGAGACTGTTGACAATAATGAGTTCAAGCGTTGCTTCGATGCAGTCCCTGAGAAGTTCAGGGGTAAAGAGACGGGCAACATGGTGCTTGACCATAATTGTGGTTTCTGCCGTTATAGGTTTGCTTGTTGGCCCGGATTGGAAGAACGTCCTGCCGTTGCGTCACAGGCAAAGCAGCCAAAGATGGTTGCATATATATCATTAGCAGAGGAGTATAAGAATGGATGACATGTATGATATCGAAACTCTCGCAGAAGAGATCAAGGTTACTGAACGCAAACTTAGCGACTTGCGTCAGGAATATCGTGAGCGAAAAACTGCTGGTCTACGTGCAGCTATTGAGGCACGTAATGAAGCGGATAAGTTGATCCGTGAGGAGATGAAGTCACTGGGATACCAGTCACCGTTTATCTCATGGCGTAATGTAGGTAGCCTTGCCTAACGCAAAACAATTTCGTGCAGCACGGAAATACGGATATAGGAGTGGACTAGAACATAAGGTATCTCTCTATCTTGATGAACTGTCTATTGACTATCTATATGAGCAGGTTAAGATTGAGTGGGAAGACCTAGCCTACCGCACCTATACTCCAGACTTCGTGCTGCACAACGGCATCATCATTGAGACGAAGGGCATGTTTACTGCCGCTGACAGACGCAAACATCTTGCTATCAAGAAACAGCATCCAGCACTTGACATTCGCTTTGTGTTTGAGAATAGTAGGAGAAAGCTACGCAAGGGTGCCAAGTCAACCTACGGTGAGTGGTGTATCAAGTACGGGTTTAGATACTATGACCGCATCATTCCCGAAGACTGGCTGAAAGAGAAGGGAAAAAACAAGCACCCCAAGTTTATCAAGTTTAATGGAACCAAAGTGAAAAGGAGATAGCTATGGAATTTGAAGATATTTATAATAACGATTTTGTGATCAGAGTTCGCCCGACTGTAGACGAAAGCCAATGGACAGGCGAGATAGACATAGCTATCATTTCATCTGCTGGTAATGATCTTGACGATGAGGGATATGGACAGCTTATGCACTTCTGTAAGATGATGTGTGCCACTGTGCCAATCATGGAACAGGACGAAACAATTCGTAATCTTGTGCATACATATGTCATGGAAGTTGTTGACAACGATAGTGACTATGTGCTAGAAGAAGATGAGGACGTAATCATTACCAAAGAAGATGGCAACGTAGTTCATTTAAGTTTTGGCAGCAAGACGAAAGGAAGTGCATGATGAGACATGAGGAGTTTATGAGGCAAGCAGCTATGCAGAGTGATATGGTTAATAACCCACCACATTACAACAAATCAGGCATTGAGTGCATTCAGGCTATCGCTGCTGCCACAGAGGATGGGTTTCAGTATTATCTGCAGGGCAACATCCTCAAGTATCTGTGGCGTTACCGCTACAAGGATAAGCCACTTGAGGACTTGGAGAAAGCCAAGTGGTATCTGGATAAGTTGATTGAGGAAACTATGGCCAATGAGAGTTAAGATTTATATGACAATTGACATTGATCCAGAAGAATATCCCATACCTGCTGATGAGGATGTGGGACTAGAGATTGAAGATAGCATCCGTGAATACTTTTATGATGTAGAGGGTGCTGAAATAAGACACATGAAAACATTAATGGAGTGAGACACCATGAACAATTATCTACCAACAGACTACCAGAACTTTATTGCGCTTTCCCGATACGCACGGTGGAAGGAAGACGAACAACGAAGGGAGACGTGGAGTGAAACAGTCACACGATACTTTGATTATATTACTAAGCATCTGGTCACTAAGCATGATTATCAGCTTCCTGATTCACTGAGGGGTGAACTGGAAGAAGCCGTGCTTAACCAAGACATCATGCCAAGCATGAGAGCATTGATGACTGCCGGTCCCGCACTTGACCGCTGTCATGTAGGCGGTTACAACTGCTCTTATGTGCCTGTGGATAATGCTCGTGCCTTTGACGAGACAATGTATATCCTCATGTGCGGCACTGGTGTAGGCTTCTCAGTAGAACGTCATCACGTTGAGAAGTTGCCTATCGTCAACGAAGATATGCACAGTACCGATACTGTTATCAAGGTTGGCGATTCTCGTCCGGGCTGGGCCAAGTCCCTGCGTGAACTAATCTCCTTGTTGTACGCAGGACAAGTACCCCAATGGGATACAAGTGAGGTTCGCCCTGCTGGCGCACGTCTCAAGACCTTTGGTGGTCGTGCTAGTGGCCCAGCCCCACTTGAGGAGTTGTTTGAATTTATCGTAGACATCTTCAAGACAGCGGCAGGTCGTCGCCTGTATCCAATTGAGTGTCACGATATCATGTGCAAGATTGGTGAGGTTGTCGTCGTGGGTGGTGTCCGGCGCAGCGCACTTATCAGTCTGTCTAACCTGAACGATGACCAGATGCGTCACGCAAAGGCAGGACAGTGGTGGGAGAACGAAGGGCAACGTGCGCTGGCTAACAACAGCGTTGCCTACAAAGAGAAGCCACAGATGGGTACATTCATGCGTGAGTGGCTGTCACTGTACGAGAGTAAGTCCGGTGAACGTGGCATCTTCAATCGCCAATCTGCACAGAAGCAAGCAGCTAAGAATGGGCGTCGTGATGTAGACCATGACTTCGGATGTAACCCGTGCAGTGAAATCATCCTGCGTCCATATCAGTTCTGTAATCTGTCTGAGGTTGTAGTACGTTCTACTGACACGCAGCAGACACTGACAGAGAAGGTTCGCCTTGCTACTATTCTTGGCACGTTCCAGTCTACTCTGACTGACTTCAAGTATCTGCGTAAGATATGGCGAACAAACACAGAGGAAGAACGGCTGCTTGGTGTGTCACTGACAGGCATCATGGACAATGCACTGATGGCAGGTAAGTCTGCACATCTTGGCATGAACATTGGTGCTACGCTTGAGGCACTGAAGGATGTCGCAGTTGAGACTAACGCAGCTATGGCAGCACAGCTTGGCATCTCGCAGTCAGCAGCCATTACCTGTGTCAAGCCTAGTGGTACAGTCAGTCAGCTTGTTGACAGTGCTAGTGGCATTCATGCTCGTCACAATCCGTACTATGTGCGTACTGTACGTGGGGATAACAAAGACCCCATCACGCAGTTCCTCATCTCTGAGGGCATTCCTGCAGAGCCGGATGTGATGAAGCCTGACAGCACTACAGTGTTCAGCTTCCCAATGAAGTCACCTGCTGGTGCTGTAACACGCACAGCTATGTCTGCCATTGAGCAGCTTGAACTGTGGCTCATGTACCAGCGTCACTGGTGTGAACACAAGCCTAGTGTCACCATCTCTGTGAAGGAACATGAGTGGATGGATGTAGGTTCATGGGTCTACAATCACTTTGATGAAGTGTCAGGCATCAGCTTCCTGCCATTCAGTGAACACACATACAAGCAAGCACCTTATCAGGACATTGATGAAGAAACTTACAATGAACTGTTGACACAGATGCCAAAGAGTGTTAATTGGGAGAAGTTACGTGAGTTTGAAAAGGAAGACACTACATCAGGTGGACGTGAACTAGCATGTACGGCTGGCGTGTGTGAAGTGGTAGACCTCAATGCGGCTTGAAGTCATAGAGTACGTTGAACTCAAGGACGGCGGTGCAGTCGTCACCTTCGAGATGGACGAGGACACACGTGCCGGTTTAATCTCAGAGGCTCTGCAGCGCAGACTCATCGAAGGCTTGGAAAGGATGCAGGATGTCTCAGAAAAAGAAACCCAGCTTGAAATCGAAGACTATATCGACGATATGGAAGCAAGGAAACGGATGGATACAGTGGAATCCACCTAGACATCATCCGTGTTACAATGAATGGATTAAACTGAGAGAGAAGGAGAAACAAAATGAAGATTAGAGTAGACATTAACACTAAGGATGCAGACAAAGCTGCTGCGGCATTTGTCCGTATTGACAAGGAAGCATCACCAAAGAGCCTGACACTCAGCTTGAATACGTGGGGTGACGAGCATTACAACATTGACTTTGAAGTTGACAGCAAGTATGCACCCATGCTAGAAGAACTGTTCAACAATGAATACTTTAATGAGGATGTAGACAAGCTATGAATCCAGCACCTGTAGTAAATGAAGGATTGTTAAAGAACTTTGAAGACGGTTACGAGGCATTCAGTAGAGTGTCTCTTCGCCGTAATAAGTTCTTCCATCAAATGGCAAACCCTATGAGAAAGGATACAGTATCGCATCGTGAGTGGCAGCGTGGATGGAACACTGCGTACTTTGAGAACCTGGAGAAACAAAATGGACTTGGAACTAGAGGCTAAACAGTGGATGAAGGAGAGACAATTGAGCAATATTACGGCATCGTTGTATCAAGAGAAAGCATGTGACACAGCAATCTTCCCCAAGCATCAGGCTATGGAGTATCTTACTCTTGGTCTGACAGGCGAGGCAGGTGAGATTGCTAACAAGGTTAAGAAGTTTATCAGGGATGGTGCTACACCAGATGAATACGCAGCTAAGAAGATTGAGATAGCTTACGAAATTGGTGACGTACTGTGGTACTGTGCCGTACTAGCTTCTGAATTGGAGATGAATCTTGGACACATCATGGAAAACAATCTACAGAAACTGGCTAACCGCAAGAATCGCGGCACCCTTTCGGGTAGTGGGGATAATCGTTAGTCGTTTATTTTACCTGTGCATATTTGCATGGCTGCTATACATATTTATTGTTGCAGCTTACCACACATTTATATAAAAAGAGAGGGGGCTTCGCGGCCCCCTTTTTTGTTAGTCGAACACTCCTTGTTTTCGCATCTGTCGTAGATACTTAACATAGTATAATAGTTTAGTGTAATCATACATCTCCCCTTCTGTTGGCTCACCATGATTATCGTGATACACTTTAAGCGCACGTTCTTGGTCAACCTTTGGCACACGATTAAATGCTGCCTTCTTCATTGGGTCAAAGCCAAAGCGTTCCTTATACACCTCCTGCTTTGAATTGTACGTCACGATATCCATGATATCACTACGATACTCTTGGATTACACGCTTCAAGAAATCTTTCTTACCCTCACGAGTCAGGCCATCATATACGTCACTCTGTTCTATAGCAGGTACGACATAATCTGTAATGTATTCACCCATGAACTGTGCAATCAATGCATCAGCTTCTGGTACACCTGTCTTTGCATATACAATCCTGCGAGATATTTTATTCTCTGCCAGTTCTTTTTCAAACCTATTCTTGCGTTCATTATACAGAACACCATACACCTGACGAGAGAACGGTGTAACCCTACGCAAGTCCTCTGCGCGAGTAGGAGATTGATAAATCTCTGATGCTCTTGTGCCAAGCAACTCCGACAGGTACTCCTCAATCTTATAGTTCATGGGAATACGTGCAAGCGACCTATTGATTCCAAAACTCAACATGTCACTAGAATTAGTATCACGCACAATACGTGCATCATCTGGTGCCGCAAATGTATTATATGTATCCTGTAGCATAGTCATAGGAATACTGTACGTGTTGATAATATTTGCAGCTGCAGCAGTCAGCATACGCTGAACTTTCTGTGGATCATCTTCTGCCATAACATCACGCAGTGCCATATCCAAAGCGTAGAGTTGTGTTCCTGCTTTAAATTGTGTGCCTGACAGTGCCTGAATAGCATCAGCCAATTCATTACGATCACCGTACAGTGGACGGTCCTGATCTTCAAATGGCTTAAATCCTGCGACACTCATCTTAGAGATGTCATTATCAAATGCTCTTGCTACAAGATCACCAAGGAATAGGAATGGTGCAGCAGGGAAGAAGGGACGCAAGTCATAGGTACTACCATCTGCCTTCTTGCCTTCCCACCAGTTTTCACCTGCGTGTTCAGACATACGGTATGCAACAGCACCCATGAGGAATCCAGTGCCAACAAGACCCTTGGCAAGTTCTTCATAGTTGTCTTGATTCTTGGCAGCAAAGCGTACGAATCCGGCGTCCATAAGATACAGCGGAGAATACTCGTACGTGAAGCGCATAGCATTTGCAATGAACCGTGGGAATGGTACAAGAGATGTGGTAAGGAATGGGGCTTTGTGAATGCCACTAATGATAGCCCGTGCTGTAGGACTGTCAGGCGTCTTCTGATAAGTGAAGTAAAGTGCGTCCTCTACTGCTTTATCTAATATGCCCTTACCCTCTGTTGTGCTAAAGAAACCTTTGAACCGTCCTTCGCGTACAATGTCGCGCAGATTAAATTCCTTGAAGTCTGCTTGTGTTTTGTTACCAGCACGTATCTCTGCAGAGAATAGTTCATTCAACTGACGCTTCAGGCTACCGACAAACGCTGCTCTCTTGAACATGTTGTCCGATGCTTGGTTAAGTGCATTGAGGTTTGCACCTATTGCTCTCATCTTGTCTAACTTCACGCCTGACTTCATGTTGGTTGCGTCTACAATATCCTGCAACTCACGGAACATTTGGCTGGCCTTGGCTGAAAAGCCCGACTTGAATACGGCTTCAATAGCCATAGCTTCTTTTTTGTTTGTGATACCAAACAGAACAGAGAACACATCTTCGTTTGCTTTACCAACCAAAGACTTGTCGCCTGGCAGAACTTTGGAGATGCCCCTGTCCATAGCTTTAGTGACCGCATCAATGCCAACACGTGCCACACCGGATACCGTGTTACGTATTGTCGTACCAGTCTGTGATGTCATAAATGCCAGACGCAATCCGTCAGCACTGCGCACACCGTTGAGTATACGACTCGCTGCACCTACTTGAACATCATCTGTAATTGCATCTGCTTTTTCTAAGAAGCGACGTACACCAGCAGAACCTTCTTTTTCAAAGGTTTGAACTGCACCATACAAATCCCCTTTGCGCTGTGCATTAAGGCCAAACAGATCATCAAAGGATGCGTCTAGCAACTTGCGAACAGAGGATGCACCTTGAAGTGTTCGCGCAGCCGCAGATACATCAGCCATGAACAGGCTGGCAAAATCGTCTGGGGTTAGATCATACTTTTCAAATATTTCTCCGACATTAAAGTCTGTTTTTATTTCATCTTCAGACATACTACGCAGACCACGACCAAGAGTTTCCGTTATACGTTCACCTTTTTGTCTGCCTCCTGCCCTTTGTATTAAGTCCATGCCCATAGCAAAAACTCTTTTTCTTTTGCTTGGGTCTAGCATGTAACCAATATCGTGGATAGGAATAAAGTCAAACTCATCGTCAGGCAAAGCCTGTCCAGCAGCAGCTTCTTGCTCTTGAATAACTTTATCTTTAATCTTTACTCTAGCGGCTTCACCCTCTGCTACACGTTCTGGATCAAGCGCACGTAGAATTTCCTTTGTGTCTTCTAAAATTTCTTTGTCTGCATTAAGCAGAGTCTCATCCGCTGCTTCATTGGCTTTCTTAATGTTGGCAAGGGTAGCCTTATCTGCATCATCAAGCAGGTCTTCAACATTACGTTCTGCAAAACGTGAGAAGCCAGTCTTCGCAATACCTAATGCAGCGGCAGCTGGTAGAACACCACTTGCAACTGATGTTACAAGAAGTTCACTGTTATCAAATTCTCTACGCAGGTCTGCTTCAATCTCTGTCTTCTGTGCTGCCACATTCTGTAGCGCACCAAATGCAGCTTCACCTGCAATAGTTGTCTTGACAGGGTTTGATGCAGCAGCCTGAATCATACGACTGCCGATACGCTGTGGCTGGAATGCTTGGCGTAGTGTGCCAGCAACTGCTGCTTTTGCTGCTGTCGAAGATGCTACACCTGCAGCCTTACCATAACCTGGTAGTAGTATCCCCAAATAAGTAGACGGTGCCTTGAGCAAACCCTCGACGTAATCGCCAAAGGCATTCTCAGCACCGCCTTCCTCATAGAAGTGAGGCATCTCTCTAAATGTTTGATACAGCAGACGATAGTCAGCCAGACGCATCTTGGCCTTCTCATCATCCTTCTTTGTAGCATCAGCTGCGGCAGCAGATACGTAACCGTAGTCACCTGCTGTCGTCATTTCGTTTACATCGAATGACCGGAAATGTTCAATGAACTCATCAACAACGTCTTCATCTTTGACATTGGTCATGTTGTGTCGATCTGCCAAGAACCTCTTAGCAGCTTCAAACACAGCAGGGTTACGCTTGATAGCTTCGTAAGATTTTACGGAGTTGTCAAATGTTCTATCTTGTGTAATAGCACTATCCAACAAGCCAGCAGCCCGTGCTTCTGACCAAGACATAGGTTCCGGCGTTGGAGTACTAAGAATTTCTTCAGTTTCTGATAATATATCTTCTGGTTCTTCTAGTTTACCTTGCGCTTGCAAGTATTGAAACATCCTACTCATTTAACGCCTCATCAAACCACCACGCGCCATAGGAACTTGTTGCTTGCTTGTCCTGCTACGGAGTTTTTTAACTTGGTCTGGAGTTAGTTTTGTTCTACGACTTGCCAAGCTTTTTTTCTCAGCATTTACCTTATCAATAATAGCCGCAGCTTGATCCACAAAACTAGGAGTATCAAGTCTACGTCTAAATTCATTTCGCATATCGTCTGTCATATTACCAGAAATGTAACGGGCAATCAATGCAACATCTGACATTGCCTTGACATCAGACATATTCATATCTTGTGTAGGAATTTTTGCTTCTCGTACAGTCTTTTCTTTTGCTGGTGCTTCACCTGATACATCTTCAACACCGCCTACACGTTCAACGTCACGCCTGTTAGGATTTTCAAGTATAGACTTACGTGCTGTGTTCGCAGGACTCTTGGCAAGAGTACCATCATCTTTGATACGATAATAGTCATCGCCAATTTTTTTGTACGGAATACGGGAACCCATACCACGGAAAATGACATCAGGAGTAAAGGTGGTGTCTACACCCATCTCACGCCTTGTTTTAAGGTCTGGCCCTTCGGTACTAACGCTAGTAGAAGTTTCTTCAGAAGTACCCAACCCAGAACGCTTAGTCAACTCTTGCGAAGCAGCAACAACTTGTGCATTGGTTGAGGCATCGTCTGAGATAAGTGCAGTAAGTTCTTCTGTAGAAAGTGCGCCATAATCTACATCTGCACTACGATCCTTGTCTCCAAAGATTTGACCAATTATAGTATTTCTACGGAATGACGTAGCAAAGTCTGTGTCAGTACCATCTCCACGCATTTCGTCCATAGACATAGTTCCACCAGGTGAAATAGTTTCTATGTCAAATGCGTCAATGCCATCGTCTGGTCCAGCCAACGATTTATTAATCAGTCTAGATGCTTCCTCTGTGGATACATTCAATACTCTTGCAACGTAATCCGTAGCTTGACCTCTTCGGTATCCTGCGAGTCTGCCTGCACCTGTCAAGAATTTTTTATCTTTTAGAAGGCTAGTAACTAGATTAATATTTTCTGCTTCCTTTTTAGGTTCTGCGTCAAGCCTATTTTGCACTGCCTTATTTACAATATAATTAGCAGCTTCCACTGTTAGATTAGGTATGTCTTGTACCAAAGACTGTACGACTGAATTACGCGCATCCGCATCTATAGTGATTCCAACATCGCCCTGCTTAAACGCATTAGCAGCATCCAAAGCTGCCAGCGCATTTACTTCATTCTGTGGATCAAGAAGAGTACGGATCGTGTTAGTAAAGTTATCATCGTGTAGACCCGTTGCTTCAGCCAAGATTTCATTTGCAGTAGCTTCTGGTATCTTGGTAACTGCGCCAGTCTTTTCGTTAGTTACTTCTTTCTCCTTAAATATATCCTGTCCAATAAAATCTAGCGCACCTTGGAGGGTGTTAGGATAATCTGCCCTCATAATATCCATAGTAAGTTCATCTAGTTGAACTTTAGCTTGAACCAACTTTTTAACTTCGTTGTCATCAATAACTGCTTTAGAAGTATCTTCTGCGCCAGCATCTGCACCACCCGCAGCCACATCCGTACCCGCAGCCGGAGGTTGACCAGCCAATGCTGCATCAGTTTGTCCAGCAGCTGTGGTATCCGCTACGGCATCTGTGCCACCAGTTGCGGCAGGAAGCCCCTTACCTGTGAGAAGCATAACGGCACTATCAATGGTATTCTCCGATACATTGTGTTTAGCACCGATTGTTTTGTAACGTTGGATAACAGAGTTTAAAATCTCGTTGTACTTTTCAGATACGTTACCCTTTGCATTTGTAAGTGCGTTGATGAAGGAAGTAGAGTCAATAGTGCCATCTTCATTTGTAGTGATGTTCAAGTCTTTATACATACCCGGATGCTGTGCTTTAAACTCAGCCAAAGCAGCCTGTCGAATCTGTGTAGCAAATGCTTGTACCTTGTCAAAGGATACGCCCATAAGTTCTTCTTCATTTGCCTGAACAATCTGAATCTTAGTTCTGTCTTCTGCAAATCCATCACCTGCATACTTACCAGTGCTGTTCATGTAGTCTTCATCACTTTGCAGTCTGGATGCTCTAGCTTTAATGCGATTAATGATGGTAGTGTTAGTAACTTGTGTACCATAATCCTCTGACTGTGCCATGAGCCTAAAGCCGTCTTCTACTCTGTCTTCTCTGAAGGCAATATTGGCTTGAATAGCTAGTCTTTCTTTTTCTGTTTTAGCGTCACGCAAAGCAATAGTGTCTTCCAAGCCTTGCCTACGCTTGATAAGGGCATCTTGTTCAGCATCGAATGCTTTAAACTGCATCTCTGTCATAGCAGAAGTATCCTGCGTAGACATACGAGACAGCTTCAGATTAATTGCTTGGATCGCGGAACTCTCTTCGCCTGTCATAGATTTGTTAAGTAGATCATCCAGACGCTGCCCTGCTTCTGCTACCGTTTCTGGATCAGCCGATGGATCATCCATGATGTTACGAAGGTATGACAACTTTTCGTTTACAGACTTTGTGGCATAGCCCAGACCTTCACGGTCAAAGGTATACCTATCAAACGAAAGAGACGGTGCAGTTGGTGTAGTTGTCAGACCAATCTGTTGCATCTGTTCTGCGGCACGTTGTCCACCAGCAGCAGTGACATCAAATCCTGGCGCAATAGCACCAATAAGGCCACTACCTCTGATAGTACCCTTTGGAAAGATCATGTCAGATGGTGCGTAGCTACTCTCTGCATCTGACAGGCTACGTACAATTTCTGACAAGCCATATCGTTTAACGTTTACATCTTCGTTAGCCCGTTTAATGTAATCAATAGGACGAACACCAACACCAGCTTCTTTTTGCTGTTTCATAAAGTTGATATCATCTGTAAAGCCAGATAAACCGCGTTCTTTATACAGTGCTGCTGCCATGTTTTGGGCATCAACATTGTTTACGTTGCCACTAATAACATACGCAGCATCTTTAATTAGCGTTTCAATTTCTTTATCTTTAGTGCGACGTTCCTTTTCGCGTTCTTCAGCCTTCTTCAAACGCCACTTGGACACCATGTCAATGTTGTCACGAGTGCGTTCAATACTTTCTTTAAGCTGTGTATCTACGGACTTAGCAAGACCCGTAGCCAATCCCATAAAGAAACTCATTAGCTTCTCCTACCCATCAGACCTGTCGCACGTTCTGTGGCAGCTTCACGCATAGTTGTTACGATTTCGTTGGTAGTTTCATTTTCTTCTGGGGAACCCGTTTCTTCAGCTTCTTCCTCAGATTGCTCTTGCAACCTAACCAGAGCCTTGTCGATAAGAGTGCTACGAACCTCTTCGCCCTTTTCCATTCCAGTATTATATTTGATGCCTTCTTGCTCTGCCATATACATAATCAGTTCCATGAGAACGGGAATGACCATCATGCCCACATCAATACTGTGCTTGCCTTCCATGACGCCAGCTAGCTGAATAGTGTTAGCAAGGGTTGATACCGGTACACCAGTTTCCAGAACATCCATAAGCTGTTCTGTGACATCATCATTTGCAAAACGAGGAATGTAATAATCCAATGCTTCTTCTACAGTAGTATACTGCGCAGGAGTCTGCCACGGACGCGCACCAAGTTCATGCGTCATCGACATGCCAGGAATTGGGGCATCAAGCATTGGTTCGTTATTAATGTCCATTATACTTCTGTCTCCCGCTGCTCTCTAATCATCTTAACATATTCGGTAACACGATCAAGCGGCTGAGTAATATCATCCTGTGGCTTACGCATTTTGTCTACAGACTTTGCAAGCAATCCACGCATCGTAGGCTTTGGCTTTGATGTCTCAGCCTCTTTCTTAACACGTCTATCAATATTGTGATATAACATTGTTGCTGGATTAGTGAGCATGATTATACCCCATCTTCGGTTTCTTTACAACCAAATTCATCATCTGTCGAAGAATAAATTTAATTCTTGGCTTGTCCTTGATATACTCAGCAAAGTTTTCGCCATGCTTTACATACAATTTATACAACCAGCGAGGTGCTTTCTGCTTCATCCAGTCACGGAACATGAACCAGCGAATGTCGGTTGGGCCATACACCTCACGTGCTACCCAACAAAACTCAATAGCTGCTGCACCCAATGTACCAATCAAGCTACCGATTGCTGTTCCAGCTGCTGTTTTAGATGCAGCATCCTGTGCAGCTTTCTGTGCATCTGCACTCAACTGTGCAATAGCCATACTGTTAATACGGTCAAGTTCGTTTTCAGCAGATGTCCATGCCCACTCCATAGTGTCGGCATAGTATGTCCATAGATTGTCATAGGCATTTTTAGAAATGTCAAGAAGTGCTGTAGCATTCAGTTCATTAGCACGGTTCATTGCGGCAGTATTTGCTGTAGCAATTTCTCTACGCCACTGTGCATTGTTCTGTGCAATCACAAGCTGGTTTTGCGCATTGAACTGGTCACGCTGATTATTCAACTCTGCATTAAACCGTTCAACAGTATTACGCTGCCCAGCATTGAACTGCGCCTGTGCATTAGTCTGTGCTGCATTAAACTGTGAAGTCTGTGAATTAAGATTAGCAAAGAACTGATTCACCTGATTCTCAGATGTAGCATTAAACTGACGCGCTGCATTCTCTGCTGCCTGATCTGTGAACAGGCTTTGAATACGTTGCTGAGATTTGAACATGGTAGTCTGCTGACGGTTAGACAGATTTGCCATATCCATGTTCAGGAAGGATTGGGCATTCTGTACCGCAGCTTGCTGTCTGTTGTTCAAGTTTGCTGTATCAAGCTGGGCAAGTGCTGCAGCTTCTGCCATAACCATTGCCTGTGAATTGGACAGGTTTTGCAGGTTCATGGTATTGGCAGCACGGCTATTCTCAAGCTGTACCTGCTGCTCTGCAGTAAAGTTCATGTTAGCAATGTCACTAATCCTAGTGGCATTCTGAACACGTGCTTGGAAGTCCTGTGTGAACTCCATGCCCATAAACTCTGCACGTTGTTGTGCAGCAAGCATGGCACGTTGTTGCCTGTTAGACAGGTTCTGTGCCTCAAACTGCGCACGAGTGGCAGCATCAGCCTGTGCAATAGGAAGAGCAGCCTCAAGCGTAGCCTGAACAATTGCCTGACCAGCGAGGCTGCTTGCGCCTAGTCCACGCTGTGCCATCTGTGCTGTAGCATTACGCATAGCACCAGCAGCCCATGCAGGTGGATTGGCAGCATCAAAGTTAGCAGTAAGCTGTGCAAGCTGACCCTGTACGGTAGCTTGTGTAGATGGTGTAGCTTCCGCTGCTTGAATCTGTTCAGTAAATGTGGCAGCAGTCTGTGCATCCGCTGCGCCACTAATAAGTTCACCAGCTTGAATCTGTCGTTGTACGGGGTTGTTAATAAGGGTTGCATTACCCTGTGCTGCAGTAAGATCACCTACAGATGAAGCAGTCTGCTGTGCAGCTACCACTTCAGCGCGTGGGTCTACAGTGCCTTGTGCAGCCTGTGTTGCAGTCAGTGCAGCATCTACTGCAGGGGCAGCGGTTGAGGCTTGAACTTGGGCAGCCTGTGCTTCCTGCGGGGCAGTAGCCATAGCAGTCGTTGCCATAGCCGTTGGTACAGCCATTGTACCTGCTACTTGCCCAACAACCGGTTGCACCATTTGTTCAGGAGTTGCTACAGTACCTACTGGGGCAACTGCTCCACCAGTTGGCAAACCTGGCGTAAAGGCTTGCTGTGCCATTACGTCGCCAATAGTCTGTCCTTCCGCTGTAGCAGTAGTTGTAGGCACAGCTTGTTGTGGGAGTTGAGTAGAAGGAGTAACAGCACCACCTTCTTGATACTTACGTACTACACCACCCTTTGCCATCTGAACGGCAGCGTTA